>Ga0070698_100001168_pt1 | contig 29125 bp, 22 predicted proteins | sample KBSK1502metaG_FD_65477 | JGI IMG/M metagenome (GOLD analysis project Ga0070698, IMG submission 65477) | Corn, switchgrass and miscanthus rhizosphere microbial communities from Kellogg Biological Station, Michigan, USA - KBS K1-50-2 metaG | ecosystem: Host-associated > Plants > Roots >...
GCGCCCCTGGTCTCCTTGCCCGACGCCTCCAGCGTGATCACGTGCGCCGCGGGGTCACGCTCGGTGAACCGCGCCGTGCCGGCGTAGGTCATCGCGATCGGTCCGACCTTGACCTTGATCCGGCCGCTGATCACGTCGCCGTCCACCGAGTCGAGGGTGGCGCCCGGCATGCAGGGCGCCACCCTCTCCACGTCCAGCAGCACTTCCCACGCCCGCTCCTCGGGGACCGGGACGGTGAACGAGTGCTCTAGCTCCATTGTTCAGACTCCTGCCGCAGCCGCCAGTGCCCTCCCCGTCAGCACCCGTGCCAGGTGACGCCGGTAGTCGGGCGCGCCGTGCAGGTCGCTCGGCGGCTCCGTGCCCTCGTCCGCCCGGGTTGCTGCCGCCCGCAGAGCATCCCTGCTGGCCTCAGCTCCCGCCGCGGCCGCCTCCGCCGCCGTTGCCCGCACTGGCACCGGCCCCATGTTAGTCAGGCCGATCCTAGCCTCTGTCACCTGGCCGTTCGAACGCCTCGTCAGCGCGGCGACGCCCACGATCGCCCAGGCCTGCGCGGTCCGGTGGAACTTCTCGTAGTGATAGCCCCAGCCGTCCAGCTTCGGTACGCGGATCCCGGTCAGGATCTCCGCCGGCTCCAGCGCCGTGGTCAGGTAGTCCACGAAGAAATCGGCCGCGGCGATGTCCCGGTCGCCGGCCGGGCCGCGGGCGGTGAACGTGGCGTCGAGCGCCAGCGTCACGGCGGGCAGGTCGCCCGCCGGGTCGCCGTGCGCCAGCGAGCCGCCGATCGTGCCGCGGTGCCGCACCGCGGGATCGGCGACCGTGGCCGCGGCGTCGCCGAGCAGCCCGCAGTGCTCAGCGATCAGCGGGTCGTTGACCAGCTGGTAGTGCGTGGTCCTCGCCCCGATCAGCAGCGAGTCACCTACGTCGCGGACGCCGCGCAGCTCGTCGAGCCCGCCGACGTCGACCAGCAGGCTCGGGTAGGCGAGCCTCAGCCGCAGCAGCGGCATCAGGCTCTGCCCGCCCGCGATCACCTTGGCGTCATCGCCCGCGTTGCCGAGCACGTGAACCGCCTCGTCCAGGGACGAGGGACGCATGTAGTCGAACTTCGCCGGGATCATGACGCACCCTCGTTCTCTCGCGCCGTCTGTATCGCGCGCCAGACCCGTTCCGGGCTGCACGGCATCGTGATGTCCTGGACCCCGAGCGGGCGCAGCGCGTCGATGATCGCGTTCACGACCGCGGGGGTGGAGGCTATCGTGCCCGCCTCGCCGACGCCCTTGACGCCGAGCCGGTTCCCGGCCGGGCTCTCGGTGCGGCTGGTGACGTAGGACGGCAGGTCGGCCGCTGACGGCACCAGGTAGTCGGCCAGCGTCGTGGTCAGCAGGTTGCCCGCGTCGTCGTAGACCGCCTCCTCGTACAGCGCCTGGGCGATGCCCTGCGCGATCCCGCCGTGGACCTGTCCCTCGACGATCAGCGGGTTGACCACCTTCCCCACGTCATCGACCGCGACATAGGACCGGATCGTCACCATGCCGGTCTCGGTGTCGACCTCGGTCGCGCAGAGATGGGTGCCGTGCGGGAACGAGAAGTTGTCCGGGTCGTAGGTCGCGTCGGAGTCCAGCGACGGCTCGACGCCGTCCGGCAGGCTGTGCGCGGCGAACGTCACCAGAGCGATCTCCTGGATGGTCTTGCTCGCGTCCGGGTCGCCGCGGACCGAGAACCGCCCATGCGACCACTCGAGGTCGTCGGCCGAGGCCTCGAGCATGCCCGCGGCGATTACCCGCGCCTTCTCGACGACCTTGTCACAGGCCGAGACCAGAGCCAGGCCGCCGACGGCCAGCGAGCGCGACCCGTAGGTGTCCATGCCCTTCGGGGAGACCTGGGTGTCGCCGTGCAGCACCCTGATGTCTTCGAACGGCACGCCGAGCTGGTCGGCCACGATCTGGCTCCAGGCGGTCTCGTGGCCCTGCCCGTGCGCGCTGGACCCGGTCACGACCTCGACCTTGCCCGTGGGGAGCATCCGGATCGACGCGTGCTCCCAGCCGCCCGCGCCGTACGACAGCGAGCCGAGGACGCGCGACGGCGCGAGACCGCACATCTCGGTGAACGTGGAGACGCCGATGCCGAGCCGGACCGGGTCGCCCCGGGAGTTGCGTTCCGCCTGCTCCTTGCGGAGCTCGTCGTAGCCGAACAGCTCCTTGGCCTTCGCGGTCGCGGCCTCGTAGTTGCCAGAGTCGTACTGGAGCGTGGCGATCGTGGTGTACGGGAACTCCTCGTGCTTGATCCAGTTCCGTTCCCTGATCTCCAGCGGGTCCATGCGCAGCTCGGCGGCGAGCTCGTCCATGATCCGCTCGATCGCGAACGTGGCCTCCGGCCGGCCCGCGCCCCGGTAGGCGTCGGTGGGCATCTTGGTGGTGAACACCCCGGTGCACTTGAACGAGTACGCGTCCATCTTGTAGATGGCCGGGAACATGAACGCGCCGAGCAGCGGCACGCCGGGTGTGACCAGCATCAGGTAGGCGCCCATGTCGGCCAGCAGGTCGACGTCCAGGCCCCGGAGCCGGCCGTCGGAGTCGGCCGCGATCCTGATCCGCTGCCACTGGTCCCGGCCGTGGTGCACGGTCATGTTGCCCTCGCTGCGCGACTCGGTCCACTTGACCGGCCTGCCCAGCCTGCGGGCGACCAGCACCGCGAGCACCTCCTCGGCGGTGACCTGCAGCTTCGAGCCGAAGCCGCCGCCCACGTCGGGCGCGATCACCCGGATGTTCTGCTCCGGGATGCCGAAGAACGCGGCCAGCGCGAACCGCAGCACGTGCGGGATCTGCGTGGCCGACCAGAGCGTGACCTCATCGGCGACGCATGTCGCGACCACCGCCCGCGGCTCCATCGCGCTGGGGATCAGCCGCTGCTGCCGGTAGGTGCGCTCCAGCACGACCGGAGCGTCGCGGAACGCGGCCTCGATGTCACCGTTGGCGAAGGGCCACTCGTAGCTCTTGTTGCCCTGCGGGTGGACCTTGGGCGCGCCCTCGTCCAGCGCCGTGCGGATGTCCAGCACCGGCGGCAGCGGCTCGTAGTCGATCTCGATGGCCTCCACTGCGTCGGCGGCCGTGTACCGGTCCCTGGCCACGACGACCGCCACGGCCTCGCCCACGTAGCGCACCTCGTCGACGGCCATCGGCGGGTGGTTCGGGATCACGATGTCCGCGGTGACCGGCCAGGCGCACGGCAGGCTGCCCTGCTCGCCGGCGAAGTCCGCGCCGGAGAACGCCGCGATCACTCCGGGTAGCTGCCTCGCCGCGCTCACGTCCACCGACGTGATCCTGGCGTGCGCGTACGGACTGCGCAGGAACGCCATGTGCAGCATGCCGGGCAGGACGATGTTGTCGGTCCAGTTGGTCTGGCCGGTGACCAGGCGGGCGTCCTCCTTGCGGAGACGCGCCCGGCCGAGCTCGGGCGCCTGCGGGGCCTCGGTCTCCGCGGTCATGTCGTCGCTCCTGCCTCGGCCGCGCGCTGCACGGCGCGGACGATGTTCTCGTAACCCGTGCAGCGGCAGAGGTTGCCCTCCAGGCCGTCGCGGATCTCCTGCTCGGTGGGGTGCGGGTTGTCGCGGAGCAGGTCCGCGGCCGCGATGATCATGCCAGGGGTGCAGTAGCCGCACTGCAGCGCGTGCAGCTCGTGGAACGCCCGCTGCAGCGGGTGCCACTCGCCGTTCGCCAGGCCCTCGATCGTGGTGATGTCGGAGCCGTCCGCCTGGACGGCGAGCACCGAGCAGCTCTTGACCGACGCTCCGTCCATCAGCACGGTGCACGCACCGCAGTTGGAGGTATCGCATCCGATCGGCGTACCGGTCTTGCCCGCCACCTCCCTGAGGTAGTGGACGAGCAGCATTCGTGGTTCGACGTTGTCGACGTAGCGGGCGCCGTCGACGGTGACGGTAATTTCCATGCACAGGCTCCTTGGAGAGCTGGAGACGGCAGTTGCGCCTGATGCCAAACCTAGGGCGGCCAGCGCCGACGCACCAGCCCTGTGTTAACCCGGGGGGAACCCCCCGACCCCCAGACTGGGGGGCTTCGTCCCCCGGTTCCCCCTGCAGGCGGCATCAGCCGAAGCGGCCGTGCACGTAGTCGGCGGTTCTCGGGTCGGAAGGATCGTCGAAGAGGTCAGCCGTCGGCCCGGCTTCGACGATGTGCCCGGGGGTGTTCTCGGCCGCCAGGAAGAACGCGCATTTCTGGGAGACCCGCTGGGCCTGCTGCATGTTGTGGGTGACGATCACGATGGTCACCTGGCTCTGCAACTCGGCGATCGTGTCCTCGATCCGGCGCGTGGAGGTTGGGTCGAGCGCGGAACAGGGCTCGTCCATGAGCAGGACATCAGGACTGACGGCGAGGGCGCGGGCGATGCACAGGCGCTGCTGCTGGCCGCCGGAGAGCGCTCCGCCCGGCGTGCGCAGCCTGCGGGCGACCTCGTTCCACAGGCCTGCCCGGCGCAGGCTCGACTCCACGACGGCGTCCTTGTTGCCGACCTTGATGCCGGCCAGCTTCAGGCCGCTGGCCACGTTGTCGTAGATGGACATGGCCGGGAACGGGTTCGGCTTCTGGAACACCATGCCGATCCGGCGCCTGACGTCGGTCGGCCGGTTCCCGGGGTCGTAGATATCACTCCCGGCCAGCAGGACCTGGCCGGCCAGCGCCGCGCCCTTCACCATCTCGTGCATGCGGTTGAGGATGCGCAGGAACGTGGACTTGCCGCAGCCGGACGGCCCGATCAGCGCGGTCACCGTGCCCGGCTCCATGGCCAGCGAGACGCGCTCGAGCACCTTGTGGTCGCCGAACCACGCCGAGACGTTGTGAGCGTCGAGCCCGACCAGAGGACCGACCGCGGGCGGCCCGGGGCTGAGCACGGCCGTCTCCCCGGCCGCACGCGGCTGCAGGAACGGGAACGCCGATTCGTAGTCGGGTCCCTGGGATTCGCTCATCTCGGGCTCCGTGTCAGTAGACATTGGGCAGCAGTGCGGCCAGGCTCTCGTACAGGTTCCAGAGCACGGCCAGGGCGATCGGCGCGGCGGCGAGGTAGACCGGCCATGGTGGCCAGCGGGTGAGCGCAAAGGTGCCCGCCGTGGAGACCCCGGCGAGCGCGAGCGCCCACAGCAGCGCGGTGACCAGCGCCCCGTCATCGCCGCTGAGCGCGGTCTCGTCCGGGTAGATGGGCGGCAGGCCTCCGGGCTCCGGCTGCGCCGCCGAGGTCAGATCGGCGTCGATGTACGTGAAGTACGTCGGCACCGCCGCCGATCCCGCGGTCAGCAGGATGAGCTGGTTGGGTGCCGGGTTCTGGACCAGGCGGCTGCTGCTGCCGAACGCCGCCACCCGGTAGGTCGCGATGCCCTGGCCCGTGGCCACCTTGATCGTGTCGCCGATACCCAGCTGGGGAAGCCTGCCGAACGGGGCGCCGAACACGGCCCGCCGACCGTAGATCTCGCTGACTCCCCCCTGCCCGGGCAGCGGCGTGCTGCGGACGTGGCCGGGGCCGAGCATGAGGTCCTCCGGGCTGGTTCCCTCGACGACCACGACGTTGCGCATGCCGATGGCCGGGATCGTGAGCACGGCGACCGGGGTCCCCGGGGCGACGGGGCCGGTGGGCGCCACAGCGTTCGCCATCTGGCCGCTCAGCGTGGCGTACATCGTGGTCTGGGCCCGCGACTCCTGGACGCCGGACAGGGCGTACAGGTAGCCGACCAGCCCGAGCAGGAAGACGCCGAGGAGCAGGACGCCGGTGCCCACTGCGCGCAGGATCTGCTCGCGGCCAGCGGATGCGGGACGTGACGCCGGGCCGGGCCCCGGCGCATAGGCGCCCGCGCGCCTGACTCCCGCCGGTGCCGGTGCCTCGGCTTGGGCGACCGCGGGCCCGGCGCCGGCCGTCGGGCCGGTGACGCCGACGGACGCGGCCGCCGAGCCGGAGAGGTCCGGAAACGGCTCAGGCCAGCCTGCGGCCACCCCGCCGTTGTCCTCCGCCTGACTGCCCGGGCCGGGCGGCACCGCGTCGCCGGCGACCGTCGGCGGAGTTGCCGACGTCGGCTCTCCGGCCTCACTTCGGGTCGTCATAGGCTCCTCAACGCGTCGTGACGGGGATTGCGCCGTCGCCTCTACCGGGGCACCCGCCGTCGGCGCCGCCGCAGCCATAGGCCGAAGCCGGGCGGCAGCGCGATGGCCACGACGATCGCGAGCGCGGTGAGCGCGCCGAGCACGGGCCGGTTGACGCCGCTGCTGGCCAGGCTGACGCTCTGGCCGTTTACCGGAGACCCGGTACCGGTGCCCGTCGTGTTCGATCCGCTGCCCGCCGGATTGACCGCGCCGCTCGGGCCCGTCGACGGCGTGGCGCCACCGGTCGGGCCGGTCTTCGACTTAGTCGACTTCTTGTTGCCGCTGCCGGTGCAGTTCAGCGGCGAGCCGACCTTCTGGCACGCCGACGGAAACGGGGCGTTTTTCAGGACGGTGAGCTGGCCGTTGCTGAACGTCGGGTTGTCGCACCCGGCCAGCGTGGTGGGGTCCGGCCCGGCGACGTGCCCGGGAATGTTGCCGGCCTGCTCCAGCCCGCCCTTGACGAGGTTCAGCGGGAGCGGCGAGTACCCGAGCGCCGCCGACTGCTGCTGGCCGCCGCACAGGAAGAAGTCGATGTAGGTGCTGAGCGTGGCTCCCGCTCCCGGGGACTGGGAGAAGTGATTCGACAGCTTGGTGCCCTGCCGCGGCACGACCAGGTAGCTGTAGCTGGACAGCGGGTAGGACCGGGGGTCGGTGAACGTATACACGCTGTCGAGATTCTGCTGCAGGAAATCGGGACTGCTCTGGTCCTCGATGATCTTCGCCTGGGTCAGCGCGACGGCCACGTTCGAGGCCGTGGGCAGAACGTAGTACCCGCCTGGGTTCGCCATCGCCACGACCGGGTAATGCGAGTTCAGCGCGTAGGCGTACTCGTCGTAGCCGATGGCGCCGTTGGCGTAGCTGGAGGTGATATAGGTGGCGACGTTGTTGGAGCCGTTCTCCGCCTGGACGTTGCCCCAGCCGGTGGGGTAGAACTCGGTCTCCCCGCAGTTCGACGAGACCCGGCCGTGGGTCACCTGCGCGCAGAACGCGTCCCACTGGCTGGGGAACACGTGCGACATCCAGCGGGTCAGGAAGAACGTGGCGCCTGAGCCGTCGGAGCGAACCACGGGGATTATCGGGATGGACGGAAGCTGCTGACCGTAGTCGTGGGTGATCTGGGAATCGTCCCAGTTGGTGATCTGCCCCGTAAAGATCTTGAAGATGGTCAGGGCGGTCAGGCGCATGTTGGTGATCTGCCGGCCGCCCACGAACAGGTGATACATGAACGCCGTGCCGCCGGCCGTATCGGGAACGTAGGAGTAGCCGAACGGGGTCGGCAGCTCCGAGCCGCTATTGGCGATCCTGTCTGTCCCGTTGCGGAACGGCGGGTCGGACGCCGCGAAATCGTCCTGGCCGTTGATGTAATCCGTCCGGCCCGCCGCCGACCCGTCCGGCGTGAAGTTGATGGTGATCCCGTTGCGCGCCAGGTCCTGCCCCCACTGGTCCAGCGCGACCGCGCTCCACGAGGAGCCGGAGCCGTCGATGGTGGCGTAGCTGGTGGCGCGGGCCGGCGTCGGCCCGGCCACCAGCCCGAGCAGCGCGGCGGCGGCGGCGACGATCGCGAGCCTCCGCGGCACGGTAACAGTCACAGGAACTTCCTCCGCAGGGCCCAGACCTTGAGGACACGCCGCGCGATCGCCCGCCGCGCAGCGTTGGGCGCGTCGCCCATCAGGAGTGACGACCCGGCGAGCGCGGCCAGGCCGCCGGCGATCAGCGTGACCGGCAGGACGTACCGCAGGATTCCCGCCGTCTGCGGGTTCCTGACCGCGACCAGGGTGATCTTCGGCGCGACCGTCGGCAGCGAGACGCCGGGCGACGGCTTGGAGCCGTGGAGCTTGCCTCCCGGGCTGGGCGACAGGGACGGCCGGGGCGTCGGGGCGGGGGTGCTGTGCCCAGTCGGCGCGCCGGTCTGGTTCTGGACCGCGTTCGCCGCCGCCATCGCCTGGGCCTGGAGACTGGCCGGCAGCGGCAGATAGCCGACGGGCAGCTGACCGGGCGATGTTCCCTGGACCTGGCCGGGCCCGGCCACGAAGCGCAGCCACCGGGCGATCGTGTCCGCCTTGGCCTGGGAGACGCCGTGGGTCGGCACCATCGCATAGATGACCATGGTCAGCGGGTACGCGGCCGGATTGCCGCTGTTCAGGTTGACCTGCTGGGTGATGCCGTTGCTGTCGGTCACCATCGACTGCAGGGCCGCCGCCATGGACTGCGGCGTGGGCTGCACGTAGCGGCCCGCATGGTTCGGTATCGCCGCGGCGGGCATCAGGTACGCCGCGGTATCGGCGAGGTCCAGCACCGAGAAGAGCGCCCGCTGCCCCGGCGACTCCTGCGAGAGCCGCTGGTAGTTGAACGCGCTGTCGCCTTGATCCTCGGACTTGGTGTCGTTCTGTCCTGGCGGCCAGGAGTAGAGCATGTCGTTGACGCCCAGGGTCAGCGGGAATATCGGCGAGTAGCCGCGGGACGGCTGCGGCGACGGGTCCTGCGGTATGAATGCGTCTGTCGGGTACAGCTGCGGCTGCTGGTGCGTGGGCAGGTAGTAATTGTCGACGCGCATCCCCCACGGGTCGGGCTGCCCGGACAGGAACTGCTGCGCGGGCTGGTCCGCCCCGATCCAGCGGGTGACCTCGTAGGTCATGTCGCTGTGGCCGGACTCCACGATGGGCACCGCTCCGGCGGAAACGGCGTCGCCGGGAGACCTGATGCCGGGATTGAGCTTCGTGAACTCCGGGTCCGTGAAGATGCTGAACGGGTTGCGCCCGGAGATGCCGGGATCGCAGAGCGCCGACTTGTTGGTGGAGCAGCTGACGTTCGACAGGTTGTACGAGGTGGTGAGCAGCTTCGCGACCAGCCTGGGGTCGAGTTTCAGGGACGTGTACGGCTGCCCGGTTCCGGGGTTGTCGGCCCAGTAGGCGATCGAGGCAGCGGTCACCGCGACCGGGGCATAGGTATATCGCACGTTCCCGGACACGGCCGAGGCGGCGGGCCGAGTGGTCAGGGCGATGTCGGTGTGGACGGACAGGAAGCCCGAGCTGGACTGGGCGTCCTGGATGGACAGCGACTCGGATTTCGGGATAAACGTGGCGTTCAGCGGATTGGACCCCAGGCACAGGGCGATGTCCCACTGGTTCATCGCCCGCAGCATCATCGGCGACCCCTCGATGCTGAGGCCGGTGCCGGAATTCTGAATCGAGCAGGCCGCCGCCGCGGCCACCGAAAAGCCGAGCGGGACGACGATCCGCTTCGCCCACGAGCAGGGGAAGCCGGAGTTCCCGTTGGTGCCCACGAAGTCCGTCGACCCGACGGCCGTCACCACGCCGGCCAGGGTATTGTCGTCGCCGGCGTGGTTGGTGCACGGTGCTGGATTCTGGTTCGCGTCGAACCCGCCGCCCTGAGCCGGCACGATCACCAGCGAGCAGCGCTGCTGGCTGGAGCATCCGAGCTGCTGGTTCTGCACCTGGGTGAAGATCTGGATGTCGGTCACGCCCCTGCCGCCCCGGGCGGTGACCGTGAACTCGGCATTGCTGGGTGACCCGAGCGAGTTCGCCTGGCCGCTATCGTCCCCGAAGCACTGTCCGAACGCCGGGTTGATGCCCCGGCACTCGAAGACCATTACCGGATAGACCGTGAAGTCGGGGTCGTATCCGGGCTGGCTGCTGCCAGGCAGGGTCGTGCTCGGCGTGAATCCCGTCCAGCTCACCTGGACCGTCTGGTTGACCAGGTCGGTGGTCTGGCTGACCGTCACGGTGCTCGGGTAGGGGAAGAGCTTCGCCTTCCCGGTGTTCGGGTTGATCGTGGCCGGGTTCAGCATGTGCGGCCCGTGGACGGTTATCCCGGTCGGCCGGGAGCTGCCGCCGGCCTGCGCCAGCGAGCGCGGGGCGGCCGGGAGCAGCACCAGGCCCAGCGTGATGACGGCCAGGCCGGACAGGGCCATGATCCGCGCGGGCCAGGGGAAGGCCGCGGCGGGCGGGCGACGGAAGGGGCGGTGCATCGGCGCTCCAGGGGGGGACTCGAGCGGCGAGGGCCGGGAACTGTGACCGGTGCGGCGGCGCCACGTCATGGCCGGGCCTCCTGCCTGCCGAGCCGGCGGCGCTGCCGCTTGCTCAGTTCGCCCGGTGCCGAGCCGCCGATCATCCGTGCGATGGTGAACAGGATCAGCACCAGGACCACGAGCACGAAACAGGCGCCGAAACCGCGGGCGAAGTCGGCGGGAATCTCGCCTTCGACGTGCACGTAATTCCAGATGTACAGGGGCAGGTTGATCTGCGCGCCGCTCAGCGGGTTGACGTTCAGCTGCTTGGTGAACCCGGCGGTGAACAGCACCGGCGCGGTCTCGCCGATCCCCCGCGCCATGGCCAGCACGGTCGCCGTGGCCAGCCCGGAGCGGGCGCTGGGCAGGATCACGTTCCAGACCGTCCGCCACTGGCTCCCGCCGAGCGCGTAGGACGCCTCGCGGAGCGTGCCCGGCACGATCCTGATCACCACCTCGGCGGCCCTGGTGACGATCGGGATCATTGTCACCGAGAGGGCGAGCGCCACCATCAGCCCGCTCTTGGAGAAGCCCAGCGACAGGATGAACAGCGTGTAGATGAACAGGCCCGCGATGAGGTCGGGCAGCGCGGTCATCGCCTCGACGATCGTCCGGACCGGACGGGTCAGCGGGCCGCCCACCTCAGCCAGGAACAGGGCTGCGGCGATGCCGAGCGGCACGGAGAACAGCGTCGCGAGGCCGAGTTGCTCCAGCGTGCCGACGATCGCGTGCAGGCAGCCGCCGACCGACAGCGGCAGGAGCGGACCCGAGAGCTGCATGCTGGTGGTGAGGAAGCTGAGGCGGCTGACCGCGGCCCAGCCCTTCAGCAGCGCGTAGGAGGCGACCGCGACCACGATGGCGAAGGCCAGGGCGCCAGCGGTCCCGAACACCACCGACGTCACCCGGTTCACCGCGTCGAGCCGGTCCGACTGCGCGGCGGCCATCGCCGCGTACAGCAGGACGAACACCAGGTACCAGGCGAGCCAGAACCCGAGCACGCCGCTGAACGGCAGCACGCGCTCGTACAGCAGCCAGGTGAGCGCCAGCGCCGCCAGGGCGGCTCCGGCCACGGTGGCCACGCCTTCGGCGCTCGTGGCGGAGGTCCGCACCCGGACTTCCGGCACGAGAGACCCCGTCGCTGCCGCCATGGTTCTAGTCCGCCTCGGTGGCGGCGCCTGACCGCGATCGGCTGATCACAATGGACGCGATCGTGTTGATGAGCAGGGTCAGCACGAACAGCACCAGCCCGGCGGCGAGCAGGTCCGACCGTCCCTGGGCGGACCAGGAGAAGAGCTGGTTGGCGATCTGGGCGGTTATCGAGTTCCCCCCGCCCTCGAGCACGTGGAGGTTAACCGAGGAGGTGGGCGGCGTGAGGATGAACGAGACGGCGATCGTCTCGCCCAGCGCCCGGCCCAGGCCCAGCATGCTCGCGCCGATCACGCCGGCCCGGCCGAACGGCAGCACGACCGTGCGCACCATGCCCCACCGGGTGGACCCCAGCGCGTAGGCGGCCTCCCGCTCGCCCTGCGGCGCCTGGGAGAACACCTGGCGCGAGAGCGACGCGATGATCGGGATCACCATCAGCGAGACCACGATCCCGGCGATGAACGTCGAGCCCACGAAGCAGGCAGGATTGATCGAGGGGGCCAGTTGCGACCCCACCCGGCAGCCGGGGCTGGCGGCCATGGGGAAATGGAAGATCGGGATGAAGCCCAGGTGCTGCGCGAGCCAGCTCGCGGTGCCCGGAATCCTGGGCATCAGGAAGAACAGCCCCCAGAGAGCGAACGCGATGCTCGGGATCGCCGCGAGCAGGTCCATGACCGCGATCAGCGGGCGGCGCAGCGCCTGCGGCGCGTACTCGGAGATGTAGATCGCGGCGGCGAGTCCCGCGGGGAACGCGATGGCCAGCGCGATCAGGGCGATCAGCACGGAGTCCGGCAGCAGCGCCGCGATGCCGAACTGGTTGTTGCCGTAGAGCAGCGCCGAGGTCGTGAAGAACCGGATGCCCTCGGCGCGGAAGGCCGGGATCGACTGCACGATCAGGAACACCAGGATCAGTCCGGTTATCACCAGGACGGCGATTCCGGCGGAACGCAGGATTCCCCTGAATACCCGGTCGCTGGCGGACGGTCGCGCCGTAATTCGGCGCGGCGCGTCATCGCGCGACGGCGCGGACGCAGGGCTCGACGCGACCGCCATGATCGTTTTCCTCCCCGTACCTGTCGGCTTTATCGCGCTCAGCGACGCCGTCCCTGGCGAATCCATACTCTTCTACAAGGATGGCCATATGTGGGCCGTTAAGCGAACCCCAGGGTAACAAACCCGACCGGTTCGCTCTGGTTAGTCGCGTTGCGGCCAAGGCCACATAACGGCGCGGCGCCGGGGGGGATCCCCCGGCACCGCGCGCAGAACGGTCGGTCAGAGCTACGGATGGGTCAGCTGGTCCCCCCGCAGCCCGGCGTGTTGAGGAACCCGTAGGCCACGACATCGGCCCTGGCCAGCCGGTTCGTGCAGATCCAGCCGGTGTGCGAGAAGAACTGCCGCAGGTTGGCCGGGATGTGGTCGGGCGTGTTGGCGGCGAACCGCACCACGTTGTAGAGGAACCGGAAGTAGGTCGGGCTGAACCGCGGGTTGATGACCTGCCGGGCGCCCGTCCCGAGCGTCGGCCTGGTGCCGTTGATCGAGTTCAGGCCCAGGAAGCCGTCCACGGCGGAGCCGAACCGGTTGTGGTGGAACTTCTGCGCGATCCACTTGCCGATCGAGAACGGGACGATGGCGTTCGGGTTGTTGAATATCGGGGTGACGCCCTGGTTCTCCTCCAGCGTCGTCGTCTGGAACACGCACGTGCCCGGCGTGGTGACCCCGATGTCCTTGAGCCAGGAGGCCTCGGTACCGGAGCTGGCCTGCGGGAGGATCGCCAGGATCGTGGCGCGGCTCCGGCCGCCGACCTGGTTCCAGCGCCGGGCGGTGCAGGTGTAGATGGCGTGGAGCTGGGCGGTGGTCAGGTTGTGCGGCGCGTTGGTCGGGCCGGTGATCCGGGTGGCGTAGGTGATCGCGTCGCGGGCGAACTTGACGAACGCGACGCCGCCCGGGCCAAAGGTCGGGTCGGTCGACTTACGGGCGCGCGAGGAGCGGGCGAAGTCCTCGCAGAAGGCGCCGCGCGCGCCCTTCGCCCCGCCGGTCAGCAGCTTGATGCCGGCCGACGAGCCGTTCGCGCTCAGCCGCGTGATCGGCGCGCAGCCCTGCTTCGGCCTGAACGTGGCCGTCGTCGGCGCGGCGTCCCAGCTGAAGAGGTGGGGGTGGGTGGCGTTGTGGACCGGGTGGGTGCGGTTGAAGTCGAACGAGAACTGGTCCAGCACGAACTCGGTGGTGTTGGACCCCACGCCCACGACGTCGAAGCTCCTGGGGACAACCCCGCGTGGCGGATCGGCCAGGGCCGACGGCGCGGCCATGGTGACCGCGGTCGCGGCGACGGCCGCGCCCACGACCAGTTTGGACAGGATTCGCATTCACGCCCTCCTAGTAGCGCAAACATTCGCCGGCATCGGTGAGCCCCCTTCGGTCACCCGTCGCGCCGGCGGCCCCAGTCTCTCCTGAGTCCGCCGAAGCCCGAAAGAAACACCAAGCATCAGAAAAATGATGTCTCAGCCCGATATGGATGAACGGAAGATGTACGGAAGGTAAGGGAACTTTCGTGGTCGGGTCATCACTGTCTGATGCGATAGGAGCCTGCCGACAAGAACACTGTGGTCAGAGCCGACGTCGGTGCGAGAGGGCTAGCGGCGTTCACGCTACAGCCGCCTATCGTTAATGTTTTGGCTACCTTGTATTAATCACTGGGACGGCTTTCTGTTACGAGAATGTTTCCGGCGAGTGACCTGGGGATTTCGGGCCGCCGGGTCCACGGTGGCCGCCGTCCGGCCGTGACCGGGGCATCTGGTCGGCGTCAGCCGGTGTCGAGGACCTGGAACACCTCGGCCAGGCTGCCGTCGGGCAGCCCGCCCTGCGCGGCGGCCCGCGCCAGCCGCTCCCGCAGGAAGTCCTCGAGCCCGTCCCGGCCGGAGATCTGGCTCACGTGCGCGCGCAGCGCGGCGAGCTTGCGCGGGAAGGTCTGGGTCACGTCGACGTAGTGCGTGGGCGTGGCGGTCCCGGCGATCCACACCTCGCGGACCGTCCAGGCTTCCAGGCCCTCGTCCGAGAGCAGCTCGGGGAACGCGAGCGGGTTGCGCGCGTCCGGGTAGACGGCGTCCAGGGCGGCCGAGCCCACCGCGCGGTGATCGGGGTGGCTGATTCCGGGCCGGACGTAGTTGCGCTCGGGGGACGGGGAGACCACCCGGTCCGGGCGAACCTGCCTGATCACCCGGGCCAGGTCCCGGCGCAGGCCGAGGGTGGCCTCGACCCGCCCGTCCGGGTAGCCGAGGAACCGCAGGTCGTGCACGCCGACCTGGCGCGCGGCCTCGGTCTGCTCGCCGCGCCGCAGCGCCGCCAGCTCGGAACGCGAGACGGCGGGGTCGCTGCCGCCGGCGTCGCCGTCGGTCACCACGCAGTAGACGACCTCGATCCCGGCGTCGGTCCAGCGCGCCACGGTGCCCGCGGCGCCGAAATCCACGTCGTCGGGATGGGCGTTGATGACGAGGATGCGACTGACCTCGGCGTCGTCCAGCACGACCATGATCTTACGGGGCGATCTGCCCGCGTACGCGTTCCAGGCTTTCCATCGATAGCGGCACGGGTGGGGGCCCGGCCCGGACCCGTACCGTTATCGATGGTTTGTTTAGTCGAGCGACGACATCACGTGCTTGACGCGGGTGTAGTCCTCGAACCCGTACATCGACAGGTCCTTACCGTAGCCGGACTGCTTGAAGCCGCCGTGCGGCATCTCGGCGACCAGCGGGATGTGGGTGTTGATCCAGACGCAGCCGAAGTCCAGCCGCCGCGCCATCCGCATGGCCCGGCCGTGGTTGGACGTCCATACCGACGACGCCAGGCCGTATTCGGTCCCGTTGGCCCACCGCACGGCCTCGTCCTCGTCGGTGAACCGCTGCACGGTGATCACCGGGCCGAAGACCTCCTGCTGGATGATCTCGTCGCTCTGGTGCAGCGCGTCGACCACGGTCGGCTCGTAGAAGTAGCCGCGATCGCCGATCCGGTGGCCGCCGGTGAGCACCCTGGCGTGGTCCGGCAGCCGCTGGATGAATCCGGATACCCGCTCGAGCTGGGCCGGGTTGTTCAGCGGGCCGAAGTCCGCGTCCTTGACGTCGGGCCCGCCCACGGTCTGCTTCTTGGCCTGCCCGACCAGGGCGTCCACAAAGTCGTCGTGCACGCGGACCCCGGCGAGGACCCGGGTCGCCGCGGTGCAGTCCTGGCCGGCGTTGAAGTAGCCCGCGATCGCGATCGCCTCCGCGGCCTTCTCGGGGTCCGCGTCGTCGAACACGATGACCGGGGCCTTGCCGCCGAGTTCCAGGTGCACCCGCTTGAGGCCGGGCGCGGCCGCGGCCGCGACCTCGCGGCCCGCGCGGACGCTGCCGGTGATCGCCACCATCTGCGGCACCGGGTGCGCGACGATCGCCCGCCCGGTGTCGCGGTCGCCGGTGACCACGTTGAACACGCCGGGCGGCAGGTGCTCGCTCATCAGCTCGGCCATCAGCAGGGTGGACACCGGGGTGGTGTCCGACGGCTTGAGCACCATGGTGTTCCCGGCCGCGAGCGCGGGCGCCCACTTCCAGACGGCCATCATCATCGGGTAGTTCCACGGGGTCACCGCGGCGCAGACCCCGATGGGCTCGCGCCGGATGAACGAGGTGAACCCGGACATGTACTCGCCGGCCGACCGGCCCTCCAGCATCCGCGCGGCGCCGGCGAAGAACCGGATCTGGTCGATCATCGGCGGGATTTCCTCGGATAGGGTCAGCGCGACCGGCTTGCCGGTGTTCTGCGACTCGGCCGCGACGAGCTGCTCCGCCTTCTCCTCGAGGGTGTCAGCGATCCGCAGCAGCGCCAGGCTGCGCTCGGCGGGCGTGGTGTCGCGCCACTTCTCGAACGCCTCGCTGGCCGCGGCGAACGCGGCGGTGACCTCCGCCTCGCGGGAGATGGGGGCGGTGGCGAAGGCCTCCCCGGTGCTCGGGTCGATCACCTCGGAGCGCCGGTCGTACGCGAAATCGGCCTCCTGCCCGCCGACGAAGTTGGTCAAGTCTTTCTCTCTCACCGCGCGGCCTCCGTTCTCTGTTTTCTGGAGCGTACGCCTCAGCTCCGCCGCCGGCGGCCGCTCCGTACCCGCTCCGTACCGGGTTACCTACCCGCGGGCACGCGTTCCTCGCAAGCCCACGGCGAGCCGTAGTCGGTGAGCAGGTCGAGGAACGGCTGCGCGGGCAGGGCCTCCGGGCCCAGCACGCCCGCGCCTGACCACCCGCCGGAGTCGATCAGCTCCAGCGCGACCACCGGGTTGACCGCGGTCTGCCAGACCACGGCCTGGGATCCGTACTCGGCCATGGACCAGGCGTTGTCGACCACATGGTAGAGGTACACCTCGCGCGGCGCCCCGTCCGTTCCGGTCCCCGTCACCCAGGTCCCCGCGCAGGTCAGGCCCGTCATCTTGGCGCCGAGCGTGGCCGGGTCGGGCAGGCAGGCCGCGACCACGTCGCGCGGTGACACGGCCTGGCCGCCCACGCTCACCGGGTCCGTGGCGTCCAGGCCGAGCTTGTGCAGGGTCCGGAGCACGCCGATGAACTCGGCGCCCAGGCCGTACTTGAACGTCACCCGGCGCGCCTGCACCCACCGGGGGATCAGCAGGACCTCCTCGTGCTCGACGTTGACGCACTCGACCGGGCCGATGTCCTCGGGGAACGTGAACGTCTCGGGCTCGCTGAACGGCTCGGTCGTGAACCAGCCCCTGTCCTGCTCCCAGATCACCGGTGGGTTGAGGCACTCCTCGATCGTGGTCCAGATCGAGAACGTCGGCGCGAATTCGTAGCCGGCCACCTCCAGGCTGGCGCCGTCCCTGACCCCGATCTCGTCGATCTCGCTGAACAGCGTGTCGGCCGCGTGCCGGGCGAACACGTCCGAAAGGCCCGGCTCGACGCCCATCCCGACCAGGGCCAGCCTTCCCCGCTCCGCCCACTCGCTGGCCAGGGCGAACTGCTCGTCGCCGAGCTTGACGCCGGTCCGCCGGTACGGCTCGTCCCGGTGGGGATCAGACAGGGACATCGCCATGTCCAGGTAGTGGCTGCCGGCCCGGAGCGCGGCGCGGTAGAGCGGCATCACGAAGCGGGGGTCGGTGGCGTTCATCAGCACGTCGCAGCGGCGGGTGGTGAGGAGGTCCGCCGTGGCCTGCTCGTCGCGCGCGTCAAGCTGGACGGCGGCGTACCGGTCCGGCGCCGCCTGCGCCGCGCGCTCGGCCCGGCCCAGGTCGTAGTCGGCGATGACCAGGTCGGCGAACCGGCGGCGGGCGGCGATCCGGGCGAACGCCGTGCCGACGCCGCCTGCGCCCACCAGCAGGATCCGGCCGATGCCCATAGGCAGATCGTAAGGGGGCCGGGTGGGTAGAGGAGGCCGGTCTGGCACGGACGGGACCAGCCGTGATACAGAGCTGTTACAACTGAAACCGTTGCCAGATGGGCGTGACGCATGCTAGAACCGTTGCACACACGCGCCGCATACGCTAGCGCCCAGGTGCCGGAATCGTGTCGGCGCGTCGGGCCGCGCATCCCGTGCCCGGGCCAGCGGCCCGGCCCGGGTAACTGCCAGGAGGGGTGAGCCATGGCCGCGATCCAGCAAGCCGAGGAGCAGGTCGCCGACAAAGGCCTCAGGTCCGGTGCGCTCGGGCTGGTCTCCACCACGATCATCGCCACGGCGTCGGTGGCGCCTGCCTACAGCATCGCGGCCACCCTGGTGTTCGTGGTGGCTGTGGTCGGCCTGCAGGCACCGGCGGTGACCGTCCTCGCGTTCGTCCCCATGCTGCTGACCTCGATCGGATACAGCGAGCTGAACAAGGCCGATCCCGACTGCGGCACGACGTTCACGTGGGCGACCCGGGCGTTCGGGCCGAAGACCGGCTGGGCGGGCGGCTGGGCCATCGTGGCCGCGGACGTCCTGGTCATGGCCAGCCTCGCTCAGGTGGCGGGCCAGTACGTGTTCCTGCTGGTCAATGCCAACGGCATCGGCAGCAACGCGAGCAGCGGCTGGGTCCTGCTGGCTGGCGTGACCTGGATCGTCCTGATGACGATCATCTGCTACGTCGGCATCGAGGTCTCGGCGAACTTCCAGAAGGTTCTGCTGGCCATCGAGCTCGTCATGCTGGCCGCCCTCTCGGTGACTGCCTTGATCAAGGTCGGCGGCGGCACCGCCCCGGCCGGTCACCTCACGCCGAACATCTCCTGGTTCAACCCGTTCCACATCTCCAGCTTCAGCACGTTCGCCAGCGGCATCATCCTCATGGTCTTCATCTACTGGGGCTGGGACACCGGCGTGGCGGTGAACGAGGAAACCAAGGACAGCAGGCGGACGCCGGGCCTGGCTGCCATCCTGTCCACACTCATCCTGCTGGTCACCTACACGCTGACGGTGACCTCGATGCAGGCCTTCGCAGGCATCGGGACCAAGGGCAACGGGCTCGGCAACCTGACCAACGCGGGCGACGTGCTCTCGATCCAGGGCAAGCTGGTCTTCAGCGGGGGCGGCGGCACGTTCTTCTACCACCTGCTGCTGCTGATGGTGCTGTCCTCCGCGGCCGCGTCCACCCAGACCACCATCCTGCCCACCGCGCGGACCACCCTGTCGATGGCGGCCTACAAGGCGCTGCCGAAAGCGTTCGCGAGGGTCTCTCCGCGGTTCCTCACCCCCACCGTGTCCACGATCGCCATGGGGGCGGTCTCGATCGCGTTCTACGTGGCGGTGAATTACACCCACAACAGCCTCGGCGTGATCGGCGACGCGGTGATCGCCATCGGCCTGTACATCGCGTTCTACTACGGGCTGACCGGCTTCGCGTGCGCGTGGTACTACCGCAGGAACCTGACCAGCAGCGTACGCAACCTGTTCATGCAGGGGATCCTGCCGGTGGCCGGCGCGCTGATGCTGTGGTTCCTGGGCGGCTGGAGCGTGTGGCTGGACTACGACGTGGCCACCGCCAACGACTTCACGATGTGGACGGTGCCGGGTCTGCACTGGCAGGTCGGGGGCGCGTTCGTGATCGCGGTCGGCGCGGCGATCGCGGGCATCATCTTCTTCGTCTACTGCCGGGTCACCGGCCCGGCGTTCTTCAGGAAGGAGACGCTGACCAGGGCAACGCCCACCCTGGTCCCGGACAAGTAACGCGAGCCCCGGGGGGCCGGTGACGCGGCGCGCGGCGCCTGAGCGGGCTGCCGCGCGCCGCGCCGTATCTGCCCTAGTTCTGTTCTCGGCAGCAAAAGTGGTCAAAAAGTGTCGCTCCAACGACACCTATTGACCACTTTCCGCCGGGGAGGGCCGGGGACGGCATTCCGGCAGCCCGCCAGAGTCGACTGCGGAGCAAGCTCCGCGATCCTTAATCACGTGTGACGGCCCCAGCGCCTACGCTGGAGCCCGTGACCGCGACGGCTGTTGACTCGCTCCTGGAAGGGCTGAACCCGCAGCAGCGGGCCGCCGTCGTACACGAGGGCAGCCCGCTGCTCATCGTGGCCGGCGCGGGCTCGGGAAAGACCCGGGTGCTGACCCACCGGATCGCGTACCTGCTGGCCGCGCGCGGCGTCGCGCCGGGCCAGATCCTGGCGATCACATTCACCAACAAGGCGGCGGGCGAGATGGCCGCGCGGGCGGCGGCGCTCACCGGCTCCCGGGCGCGGGCGATGTGGCTGATGACGTTCCACGCCGCGTGCGTGCGGATCCTGCGCCGGGAGGGACGGCGGTTCGGCTACCCGTCCTCGTTCTCGATCTACGACCAGGCCGACTCGCAGCGGCTGATGACCCTGGTCTGCCGCGAGCTGGACCTGGACGTGAAGTACCACCCGCCGAAGGCGATGGCCGCCCAGGTCTCCAGCCTCAAGAACGAGCTCGTGGACTACGAGACGCTCGCCGCCCGCGCCACCGGCTACCGGGAGAAGGCGCTGGCCGAGGCCTACGGCGAGTACCAGCGCCGGCTGGTCGCCGCCGGCGCGATGGACTTCGACGACCTGATCATGGTCACGGTCAACCTGCTGCAGGCGTTCCCCGAGGTCGCCGCCGAGTACCGGGCCAGGTTCCGGCATGTGCTGGTCGACGAGTACCAGGACACCAACCACGCGCAGTACGTGCTGGTCACCGAGCTAGCCGGGCAGCAGCTGCCGGGCGCGGACCGGGGCGGCGAGCCGGCCGCGCCCAGCCCGCCCGCCGAGCTGTGCGTGGTGGGCGACGCCGACCAGGCCATCTACGCCTTCCGCGGCGCCACGATCAGGAACATCGACGAGTTCGAGCGCGACTTCCCCGGCGCCACGGTCATCCTGCTGGAGCAGAACTACCGCTCCACGCAGAACATCCTCGCCGCGGCCAACGCGGTCGTCTCGCGCAACCCCGGCCGGGTGCCCAAGCGGCTCTGGTCCGAGGCCGGCGACGGGCCGCCGATCACCGGCTACGTTGCCGACAACGAGCACGACGAGGCGGCGTTCGTGGCCGAGGAGGTAGACCGGCTCGCCGACGAGGGGCACGTCACCCCCGGCCAGGTCGCGGTGTTCTACCGGACCAACGCGCAGTCCCGGGTCTTCGAGGAGGTCTTCATCCGGGCCGGCCTGCCGTACAAGGTCGTCGGCGGGGTGCGGTTCTACGAGCGGCGCGAGGTCCGCGACCTGCTCGGCTACCTGCGCCTGCTCGCCAACTCCGAGGACGAGGTGTCGCTGCGCCGGGTGCTGAACGTGCCCCGGCGGGGGATCGGCGACCGGGCCGAGGAAGCCGTCGTGGCGCTGGCCAGCCGGGACAAGATCAGCTTCGCCCAGGCGCTGGCCCGTCCGGGCGACGCGCCGGCCATCGCCGCCCGGTCGGCCCGGGCGATCGAGGGCTTCAACGAGCTGATGGCCGGGCTGCGGTCGGACATGGAGGCCGGCAGCCCGGTCGGCGACCTCGCGGAGGCCGTGCTCGAGCGGTCCGGCTACCTGGCCGAGCTGCAGGACTCGACCGACCTGCAGGACGAGAGCCGGATCGAGAACCTCAACGAGCTGGTGTCGGTCGCGCGCGAGTTCGACAGCCGGACCCCGGGGGGGACGCTGCCCGAGTTCCTCGAGCAGGTGTCGCTCGTCGCCGACGCCGACCAGATCCCCGAGGGCGAGGAGCACGGCGGCTTGGTGACCCTGATGACCCTGCACACCGCCAAGGGCCTGGAGTTCCCCGTCGTGTTCCTGACCGGGCTGGAGGAGAACGTGTTCCCGCACGAGCGGTCGATCGGCGACGAGCGGGAGCTGTCGGAGGAGCGGCGGCTGGCGTACGTCGGGATCACCCGCGCGGAGCAGCGGCTGTACCTGACGCGCGCGGTGACGCGGGCCTGGTGGGGGCGGCCCGCTTACCACAAGCAGTCCAGGTTCCTCTCCGAGGTCCCCGAGGCCCTGATCGACTGGCGGCGGGACGCGGCGGCGGCCGCGCCCCCGGCCTCGGAGCGGCTGGCGCGGCGGCCCGGGGTCCAGGCGGTCGGCAACCGGCCGGTGCCGTCGCTGTCCCCCGGCGACCGGGTCAACCACGACGCCTACGGCCTGGGCACCGTGCTGTCCGTCGAGGGCCGCGGCGACGACCCCGAAGCCAAGATCGATTTCGGCGGGGACTACGGGATCAAGCACCTGGTCCTGCGCTACGCCCCCCTCGAGAAGCTGTAGTTCTGCGGGCACCGAGCCGGGGCGAAGGTGGCGCGCCCAGCCGACTACCCTGCGGGTAGGCGCCCAACCCTCCGCGCCGCGCTGGAGGACGTACATGAGCAGCATTCGCGTGGTGATCGCGAAGCCGGGCCTGGACGGCCATGACCGCGGGGCCAAGGTGGTGGCCCGGGCGTTGCGTGACGCCGGGGTGGAGGTCATCTACACCGGGCTGCACCAGACCCCCGAGCAGATCGTGGCCGCCGCGCTCCAGGAGGATGCCGACGCGATCGGGCTCTCGATCCTGTCCGGCGCGCACATGACCCAGTTCCGGCGGGTGCTCGAGCTGCTGCGCGAGCGCGGCGCCACCGACATCACCGTGTTCGGCGGCGGCATCATCCCGGACGCGGACATCGCCGAGCTGGAGCAGATGGGGGTGGCGAAGATCTTCACGCCCGGCGCCCCCATGCACGAGATCGTCGACTGGGTCCGTTCAGAACTCGGCACGGAAAAGAAAGTCGGCTAGCCACCCAGGTGGCTTCGCCGTGGCCGGCCAGCACTAGGCTGCCTGCGCGGGCTTGTCGCAGACATAAGCCGCATCGTCGCCGCTAACCGAGGACGGACCGGGTGGACCTGTTCGAGTACCAGGCGAAGGAGCTATTCGCCAGCCACGGAGTTCCGATTCAGCAGGGCAAGGTCGCCACTACTCCCGAGGAGGCCCGCGCGGTCGCGGCCGAGCTCATCGCGGCGGGCAAGCCCGGCGTCGTCATCAAGGCCCAGGTGAAGGTCGGCGGGCGCGGCAAGGCGGGCGGAGTGAAGTTCGCCACCGACCCCGACGAGGCACGCGCGAAGGCGGAGCAGATCCTTGGCATGGACATCAAGGGCCACACCGTGCACTCGGTGCTCGTGGTCGAGGACATCGCGATCGCGCAGGAGTACTACCTGTCGTTCCTGCTCGACCGGGCCGAGCGCGGCTTCCTGTCGATGTGCTCGGTCGAGGGCGGCATCGATATCGAGGAAGTCGCCCGGACCAAGCCGGAGGCGCTATCCAAGATCCCGATCAGCCCGCTCTCGGAGGTGGACGCGGCCAGGGCTGCCGAGATCGTCGCGGCGGGCGGGCTGCCCGAGGAAGCCCGGGCGGGCGCGGCCGCGCTGGCCGAGCGGCTCTGGGCGGTGTTCACCGGGGAGGACGCCACGCTGGTGGAGGTCAACCCGCTGGTGCTGACCGGGGACGGGCGCGTGATCGCGGTGGACGCCAAGGTGACGCTCGACGACAACGCCGCGTTCCGGCACGACTTCGGCAGGTTCGCCGACCCCGAGGCCGCCGACCCCCTCGAGGCACGGGCCAAGGCCAAGCACCTCAACTACGTCAAGCTCGACGGCCAGGTGGGCATCATCGGCAACGGAGCCGGGCTGGTCATGTCCACGCTCGACGTCGTCGCCTACGCGGGCGAGGCCTTCGGCGGGGTCCGGCCGGCGAACTTCCTCGACATCGGCGGCGGGGCCTCCGCCGAGGTGATGGCCAACGGCCTGGACATCGTGCTGTCCGACCCGTCGGTCCGCAGCGTGCTGGTCAACGTGTTCGGCGGCATCACCTCGTGCGACGAGGTGGCCAACGGCATCGTGTCCGCGATCGGGCTGCTCGGCGACCGCGGCGAGCAGGTGCGGCATCCGATCGTCGTACGCCTCGACGGCAATAACGCCGCCGAGGGACGGCGGATACTCGACGCCGCTCAGATTCCCGTGGTCGAGCAGGTCGCGACCATGGACGACGCGGCGCGCCGCGCCGCCGAGCTGGCCTCCGCGGCCGCGACGGGAGCATGAGATGGCGATCTTCCTGAACGGCGGCAGCCGGATCATCGTGCAGGGCATCACCGGCTCCGAGGGCCGCAAGCACGGGGCCCGGATGGTCAGGGCGGGTACCACGGTGGTGGGCGGGACCAACCCCCGCAAGGCCGGGCAGACGGTCGAGCTGGCCGGTGCCGAGCTGCCGGTGTTCGGCACGGTGTCCGATGCGATGCGGGCCACCGGCGCCGACGTGTCGGTGGTGTTCGTGCCGGAGTCCGGCACGAAGGACGCGGTGATCGAGGCGGTGGACGCGAAGATGCCGCTGGTCATCGTCATCACCGAGGGAATCCCGGTGCACGACACGGCGACGTTCTGGGCCTACGCGAGCGCCCGCGGGAACACCACCCGCATCGTCGGCCCGAACTGCCCCGGCGTTGCCTCTCCGGGCAAGTCCAATGCCGGGATCATCCCCGCCGACATCACCTCGGAGGGCCGGATCGGCCTGGTGTCGAAGTCGGGCACGCTGACCTACCAGATGATGTACGAGCTCGGCGACATCGGCTTCTCCACCGCGGTCGGGATCGGCGGCGACCCGATCATCGGGACGACGCACATCGACTGCCTCAGGGCGTTCCAGGACGACCCGGAGACCGACGCGATCGTGATGATCGGCGAGATCGGCGGCGACGCCGAGGAGCGCGCCGCCGCGTTCATCGAGCGCAACGTCTCTAAGCCGGTGGTGGCCTACGTGGCCGGCTTCACCGCGCCCGAGGGCAAGACCATGGGCCACGCCGGCGCGATCATCTCCGGGTCGGCGGGCACCGCGCAGGCCAAGAAGGAGGCCCTCGAGAAGGTGGGCGTCCGGGTCGGCCGAACTCCCAGCGAGACAGCCGGGCTCGTCCGCGACGTGATGCGGGGGCGCTGACCGGGCGCCGCAACCGGCCTCGGACTTACTCCGTCCTCGGGCCGGCGTCGGTGCCTCGCTCCGCGCTGACGACCTACTTCATGGCCATCATGAGATCCCGGCAGGCCTGCTCGCAGCGCCGGCAGGCCTCGGTACAGACACGGCAGTGCGCGTGCATCATGGCATGCCGCTCGCACTCGTCGCCGCAGCTCTTGCAGGCCGCGATGCAGGCATCCAGCATCGGCCTGGTGACGTTGGCGTCGTATTCCGTCTGGCGGCTGATGACCGCGGCGGCGGAGGTGCAGATATCTGCGCAGTCCAGGCACAGCCGAATGCACTTGACCAGATCGGCTACGTCCGGCTCGCTCAGGTCATCGTCGCTGTCCGCGATGCAGGCCTGGGCGCAGTCGTTAAGCGCCTCGATGGTGGCGGCCAGTACCCTGGCGTCCACGTTGAAGGTGCGCGGGTAGGTGTCGAGCAGCTGGCTGGCATAACTCATGGATCCCCCCTGGAATGCGGTGCGGTGACAGCACCTAGGTACCCCGTATTTCTTGCCACATTCGCCAGTCCATGCACTCGGGCCGCACCGCCGTGAATAGCCGCGCTGCCCGTGCCGGCGCGCCTCCGCCGCTGGCGGCAGGGCAATTGCCAGGCTTGAAACCGTGATGCCCAGTTCCGGTGCCGGCCCGCGGCCGCCTGGCACGAGCGGCGCCAGGCCGGTGCCGTCTGGTACCGGTCGCCCGCTGGCCGTGACCGGGGCGATCGCCGCCTGCGCCGCCGCCGGGATCGGCATCACCGTGCTGACCTTGCTCGTGCTGGTCGGCTGGATCGCGGCGCCGCACGCCGGGCTTGGCCTGACCGGGGTGCTGCGCACCGCCGCGCTGCTGTGGCTCATCGGCCACCACGTCGGTTTCACCCTGCCCGGCGTCGGCAGGATCGGCATGCTGCCGCTCGGCCTTGTCCTGCTGCCCGGCGGCTTGCTCTGGCGGGCAGGCCGCTGGGTGGTACGAGCCGGGGGCGTTCGCAAGCTCGGCCACGCGGGCTATGCCGCCCTGGCGCTGGCGGTTCCGTACGCGATGGTGGCCGCGGCGCTCGCGCTGGCTAGCAGCTCAGCGCGGGCAGCGCCGTCGCTGCCGGAGGCGGTCGTGTGCTCGTTCCTGCTCGCGCTGACGGCCGGCGGCCTCGGCGGCGCCCGCGGAATCGCCCCGTGGAACGAGCTGACAGGCCTGCTTCCCGACCGGCTCCGCTCGCTGACGGTCGGCACGGCCGCGGCGCTGGCCCTGCTCACGGCGGCGGGCAGCCTGCTCGCCGCCGCATCGCTGGCCGCGCACCTGGGGGAGTTCAGGAACGTCAACGCGAGCCTCGGGGCCGGGGCGGTGGGAGCACTGCTGCTACTGCTCGCGCAGCTCGCCTACGTGCCGAACGCCATCACCTGGGCCATCTCGTTCACGCTCGGCCCGGGGTTCGCGTTCGGGGCAGGCACGGTCGTCGCCCCGACCGGCTCGGCGCTCGGCCAGCTGCCCGCGTTCCCGTTGCTGGCGGCGCTGCCGCAGGGGGTGCATTCGGCGGTTCCGCCCTCGCTGTCCGTGGCCGTGCTGGCCGTGCCGTACGTGGCCGGGGCCTTCGGCGGGCTGCTGACGGTGCGCGCCGGGCCGGTTCTCGCCCTCGAGGCCGCACCCCTGTGGGGGTTCGCCTGCGGGGCCATTACGGGGTGCGTGCTCGGGGTGATGGCCTCGTTCGCGGGCGGCCCGCTTGGCAACGGCCGTCTCGCGGCGGTCGGCCCGTCCGCATGGCAGGTTGGCCTGGTCGCGGCGCTGGAGGTGGGCGTAGCCGCCGCGGTGACCGCCGGAGTCGCGAACTGGCTGCGGCTGCGGGCAGCGGCCGCGGCAGAACGGGGGGCAGCGGGGAACGAGGTGGTCACGGCCTTCGGCTTCACGCGCCTGCCGGACCAGGACGCGGATCATGAACCCGATGACGACGGGCACAGGATCTACCTTGACCCGTGGGCGGGGACGGCCGATCCGGACGACTCCGAGGTCCCGCCCCCCACGGACCTCCCTGGCCCCCTCCAGTCCGGGTTCACTGCCTCGCGCGGCCCCTCATCGCTCCCCTGACCACCCAGGCTCGCGGCCCGGCGGGCGAATCGGCTAACGGCCAGTGCCTAGCCTGCTGATCTCCCCGTTCACCGAGTGATCGAGCTGGTTAATGCAGGCCTGCCGCGCGGCCAGGGTGTTCGCGGTGCCCAGGCAGCGGGAGTAAGTGGTCAGCTGGCTCCAGAACGCGACCAGGACGATCAGCAGCAACGCGCTGAGAAGCGCGCCGAGGGCACCGAACACCGTGCCGAGCACGGCGCCCCGCGGACGCATGCTGGCCGCGCGCCCCGCCCGCCGTATCGTCGTAATTCCGAGCCAGCACGCGGCCAGACCCAGGAACAGGGCGAAGATGACCAGATACAGGCCGCGATGAAAATCAAAGTTACTGCCGACGCCGAACAGGGCGATCACGCTCAGCACGGCGAGCAAGAGCGCCACGTACGCGCGCTGGCGCAGCGCGGGCTCGGGAGGCCGGGTTGGCCTGGGCGGCCTGGCGCGAGGCGGCACGCCCGGTCCCGGGGGCTGGGGCCGGTATCCCCGGCCCTGCGGCGCCCCGGGCTCATACCCCGGTGGCGCGCCGGGCCCGTTCCACGGCGGCGCGCCGGGCCCGTAGCCTGGCGGCGCGTCCTCCGGGGGTGCGAGCGGGCCATTCCCCGGCGGCGGGACCGGCCCGCCCAGCGGGCCCGGGCCCGGCGGCGGGAATGCCCCTGGCGCCGGGGCCAGGCCCTGACCGTCCGGTTGCTGAGGGAAATGCAGCCGGGGCAGCCCGGGCGGCTTCTCCGCCGGCTGCTCGGAGGAGCTCAGCGGCGGCCGCGGACTCTGGTCAGCAGGCAGGGCCCCGGTCCTCTCTGGTGAATATGTCGGCGTGCTCGGCGCAGCCCTTCCTATTTCATCATCTCCGGCAACTAACTTCCGTGGTCACCGCGCCAGGCCGGGGCGGGAGCGCCGCGACCGGGCGATGACGTCAAGCGCGCCATCGACCATAGCCGGACTCGGCTAGGGCGCGCCTCCTGAGCAGGTCGCCGATGGCGGCGATGTCCTCCTGGGTCGGACGATCACCCAGGTTGCCGAAGCCCACCCTCGGCCGCCGTCACCTGGGCCGCTAGTCAGAAGCAGAATCGCGCCGCGTGAGAATAGGGCTCGAGCGAGCCGGAGGGGCAGGGCGCCCCGGTGGCGAGCGGGGGCACAGCATGAGCGACAAGCGGCTGGTGGTGCTCGCGTCGGGCACGGGGACCAACCTGCAGGCCCTGCTGGACGCGTGCGCCAGCGAAGCCTACGGGGCCCGCGTGGTCGCGGTCGGCGCGGACCGGGACGGCGTGGCCGCGCTGGCCCGGGCCGGGGCGGCGGGGGTCGCGACGTTCACGCTGCGGGTGCGGGACTTCCGCTCGCGCGAGGACTGGGACCGGGCGCTGACCGCGGCCTGCGCCGGGTTCGAGCCGGACCTGGTCGTGATGGCAGGATTCATGAAACTGGTCGGGGCCGACTTCCTGGCCAGGTTCGGCGGCCAGGTCATCAACACCCATCCGGCCTTGCTACCGTCGTTTCCCGGTATGTATGGCGTCAGGGACGCGCTGGACTACGGCGCGAAGGTCTCCGGGTGCACCGTCTTCTTCATCGATGCCGGTACCGACAGCGGCCCGATCATCGCGCAGGCCGCCGTGCCCGTGCACGATGACGACGACGAGGCCACGCTGCATGAGCGGATCAAGGTCGCCGAGCGCTCGCTGCTTGTGGACACCGTCGGGCGCCTCGTCCGTTATGGCTGGTCGATCGAGGGCCGGAAGGTGAGGATCGGACAGTGACGAAGGTAGCCATCTCCCGGGCGCTGGTCAGCGTCTACGACAAGGCCGGCCTGGACGGCCTGGCCCGGGCGCTGCACCAGGCGGGCGTGGAGATCGTCGCCACGGGAAGCACCGCTGCCCGGATCTCGGCCGCGGGGGTGCCGGTGACCCGGGTCGAGGACGTCACGGGCTTTCCCGAGTGCCTGGACGGCCGGGTCAAGACGCTGCACCCGAACGTGCACGCAGGGCTGCTCGCCGACCCGGGGCGGCCGGCGCACCAGGCCCAGCTCGAAGCTCTCGGGATAGCCCCGTTCGAGCTGCTGGTCAGCAACCTGTACCCGTTCGAGCGGACCGTGGCGAGCGGCGCGGCGGCGGAGGAGTCCGTCGAGCAGATCGACATCGGGGGGCCGGCGATGGTCCGCGCGGCCGCGAAGAACCACGCCCGGGTTGCCGTGATCACCGAGCCGTCGATGTATCCCGAGGTAGCCAGGGCCCTCGCGGACGGCGGGTTCACGCTGGAGCAGCGCCGCCGTCTCGCGGCGATGGCTTACGCGCATACGGCCGCCTACGACTGCGCCGTCGCCTCCTGGTTCGCCTCGGTCTACGCGCCGGACG
>Ga0070698_100001169_pt1 | contig 29110 bp, 26 predicted proteins | sample KBSK1502metaG_FD_65477 | JGI IMG/M metagenome (GOLD analysis project Ga0070698, IMG submission 65477) | Corn, switchgrass and miscanthus rhizosphere microbial communities from Kellogg Biological Station, Michigan, USA - KBS K1-50-2 metaG | ecosystem: Host-associated > Plants > Roots >...
GGCACAGCGGCTCCATCTTCGCCCATTGGGCGTCGCTCAAAATCAGTCGATCCATCCATAGCTTGAATCACAACAAGCCGGTCTTGGGAATCCTGATTCCCAACAGACCCTAGTCCGGACTTTCACGACCGCTTCTTTGTCGCTCTCTTATGATGAGCCGCGAGCTTGGCGCGAACCTGGGCTCCGCTGAGAAGGGCGGATGGGTTAGCTCGAGCTTCGTCATACGCTGCCACAACTTCGGTCCGAAGCCAGGCTTCAAGTGCACGCTCTCGCGCCTGTAAAGCGCGAAGCCCGTCGCGAACGACCTCGCTTTCAGACGCATACTGTCCGGACGCGACCTTGTTTCGGACCATCTGGGCCATTTCCTTCGGCAACGTCACGCTAAGCTGCTGGGTGGTTAATCCTATCACAGGAACATGCTAGTCGTCATGGCTCGGCTGACGATGTCGAGATCGACGGAGGATACGCCATGCAGCGCACCAAGCCGCCGTTTCGCGCCGACCAGGTCGGCAGTCTTCTGCGCAGCGCGCCGGTGAAGGCGGCGCGCACCAGGCGCGCGACGGGCGAGATCACGCCGGACGAGCTGAAGGCGGTCGAGGACGCCGAGATCAGGAAGCTCGTGGCCAAACAGGAATCGATCGGCCTGCAGGCGGTGACCGACGGCGAGTTCCGCCGCTCGTGGTGGCACTACGATTTTCTCAGCCATCTCGACGGCGTCGAACTGGTGAGCGTGACGCAGGGCCTGCAGTTCAAGGGTACGCAAACCAAGGCCGAAGGCCTGCATGTCCACGGCAAGATCGACTTCTCAGCCAGTCATCCGATGATCGACCATTTCAAGTACCTGAAGTCGGTCGCCAGGGCGCTGCCGAAGATGACCATCCCGTCGCCGACGGCGCTGCATTATCGCGGCGGCCGGCAGGCGATCGAGAGATCGGTCTACCCCGACATGGCGCCGTTCTTCGCCGATCTCGGCCGGGCCTATGCCAAGGCGGTGCGCGCCTTCGGCGAGGCGGGTTGTACCTACCTGCAGCTCGACGAGGTGTTCGTGGCTTATCTCTGCGACGAGGCGCAGCGCGACTACTTGCGCGGCCGCGGCGACGATCCCGACACGCTGCTGCACGTCTATGCCGACCTGGTGAACGCGGCCTGCGCCGGCCGCACGCCCGGCATGACCATTTCCATGCATCTCTGCCGCGGCAACTTCCGTTCGACCTGGATGGCGCAGGGCGGCTACGAGCGGGTGGCCGACATCCTGTTCAACCAGATGGGCGTCGACGCCTATTTCATGGAGTACGACACCGAACGCGCCGGCGGCTTCGAGCCGCTGCGCTTGCTGCCCAAGGGCAAGCAGGTGGTGCTGGGCGTCATGACCTCCAAGACCGGCGCGCTGGAGAGCAAGGATCAGCTCAAGCGCCGCATCGACGCGGCCGCGAAGTTCGCGCCACTCGATCAGCTCTGCCTGTCGCCGCAATGCGGCTTCGCCAGCACCGAGGAAGGCAACCTTTTAGCCGAGGACGAACAGTGGGCGAAGCTCGGCCGTTGCGTTGAGGTCGCGCGAGAGGTGTGGGGTTAAATTGTCATCCTGAGCGCAGCGAAGGATCTCATGGAAATGGCGATGAGGTCCTTCGCATCGCTTAAAGTGAAATTTGGGACGGCAACATAATGATTCTGAATATCATTGACCGGCGCAAGCACGGCCATCGTTGGAAAAAGATAAGCGCCATCATCGAGGCTACGTGGCATGACAATTCGATTCCCGACAGCGATCAAGCAGAAGTTGTATACGAAGACCCCGATTACGAGGAACGGGAAGGCATTTCCGTGCTCGACGCGGTGCAATGGGCATCTACCTTTTCTTCCGGTGTGACGTTCTATCTCTACGATTTTGGCGACGGGACCCGTGCTGCGACAGCATCCGACCTGTCGCCAGCGCAGCGGCGGGTCTTGGGGTGGCGGTGATGAGGTCCTTCGCTCCGCTCAGGACGACAGGACCTTTCACGCTGGTGTGATCCCGGCGTATTAGCGTCCGTTGCTATGCTTTCTTCCCAACGGGGAAGTCACCGCCCCTCGAGCTGCTGGTTCAGCCAGACCTGGACGGTGTTCGATTCGAGAAAGCGATGGGCTGATTTGCGTATGCCCTCGTCGGCAACGTTGCCGGCGACGACCGCGACGATCAGGTCGCACTTGTAGGAGACCGCGATACCCTCGGCGAGCTGCTGGGCGCCGTTCTTCAGCTTGAAGCGGTAGAGCCGGGCGCGGCCGAACAGGTCGGTGATGCGGATCCGGCGGCCTTCCTGGGCGGGGGCGAAGCGCTCGTCCAAAAGGTCGACATCGGTGACGCGGTCGACCTCCTCGTCGGTCACCACGCCGGTGTCGCAGTTGGCGCAAAAGCCGAGCTTCGGCCGCACATAGACCTCGGTGCCGTCGCGCTGGCGCCAGGCGCGCCCCGGCGGCCAGCCGTCGCGCGGGAACGGCCAGTCGATCGGCCGCCAGCCGGCCCCGTCGGTCGGTCCCAGCGCCGTCCGCCATTTTCCGATCTCGGCGAGGCCGGCCAGGGCCGCTAAAAGGCCTCCCGCCAGCGACGCCTGGATGACGGTGCGGCGCTTCAGCATCGCCTCAGCTCATTTCAGCCCAACCACGGTGCGGGCCTCGCCGGCCAGCTCCAGGATATGCATCCCGGTATTGGCGCGATCGACGATGTAGACGAAGCCCCGCGCGTCGGTCTCGACATTGTTGGTCTGGATGGCGGTCTTGCAGCGATCCTTGCCGTCGATCTTGACGCAGCGCTTGTCGGTCTTGTCGGTGATCGCCGGAATGAAATAGCCGACCTCCTTGGGATGGAAGGGATCGCGCACGTCGAGCGCGCGCACCCCGGCGTTGAAGAAGGCGATGAAGGCCATCTTCTTGTAGTAGACCGGCTCCATGCTCTCGTTGGAGGAGTGCGCGCCGAAGCGCCCGCCGCGCTGGCAGAAATTGCCGCTCGCTTCGGGCACGGTCCAGCTCGACACCACCATCGGCCGGTTCTCGATCGAGACGTCGGCGAACCACACCATCTGCCGCGCCTCCAGGCACTCGTTCAGGATCGACTCGTCGACGATCATGACGATGTCGCGCACTCCGCCATCCTTGTCGCGGGCGAACTCGGCGATCGGCATCTTGGGCATGGGGAAGGTGGTGTGCGCGCCGTTCCACGGCGTCATCGCAAGCTCTCCCACCACGGGCTGGCGCAGATTGTCCGGCGTCGGCTCCTTCGCTCCCTTCAGCAATTTTTCGCGGTCGACGATCTGCAGGATGCCGCCCTTGTTGGTGCCGTAGGCGAAATAGACGCGGTTGCCCTGCGGCCCGCTCGAGATCGGCCCGTGCAGCTCGGTCGGCACCGTGCCGGTGGCGCCCGGCTGCTGGCCGGGCAGGCCGAAGTCGCGGATCTTCACCGGATGCGCGGGATCGCTGAGATCGTAGACCTGGGTCATGCGCCTGGTGCGCCAGTCGGGTGCGCCGGAGACCAGGTAGGCGATGCCGGTGTCGCACTCCCACCAGTTCTTGTGCGTGTCCTTCAGCCCGGCGAGCCGCGTGACCAGTACGGGATTGGCGGGATCGGCGACGTTCCACACTTCATGCGCCTCGCCGCCGAAGGTGCGCAGCATGTAGACCGCCGCGCGATCGGCGCCGCCTTGCGGCAGGCGGCTGCCGTCGCACACCCGCACCATCTGCGCGCCGCCCGCCTCGTAGGTGCCGGGCAGGCCCGGCAGGTGGCGCAGATATTTCGGATTGGCGGGATCGCTGACGTCGACGATCGACGTGCCGTTGGGCTCGGCCTTGCCGGTCATGGGGTTGAGCGGCGCCGGGATGTCGTCGGTGCCGCCGTGATGGCCGATATAGGCGATCCAGCGGTTGCCCTGCTGATGGATCGTCGGCTGGTAGGCGCTGCGGGCCTGCAGATCGCTCCAGCCGACCAGCCGCATGTTGGAGGCTTCCGGGGGGTCGCCCACCTTCTGCTGCTGGGCGTGTGCGGTACTCGCTGCAACAAAGAAAGCGACGATAAGCATTGCCTGCCGCGTCATGGCGTTTCTCCCTGGTTGACGGGATTATACGGCGAAAGCATCTTGCCCGGCGATGAGCATTGAAAACCTGTTCCTGTTCTTCCTCGCCTGCGGAGCGGCGAGCTTTCCGCTGGCTCTGGTGGCGCTCCGCTTTGCAGCCTCGCTGAGTCCGGCCGGCCGGTGGTCGCGCAAGGTCGGCGGCGCCTTCGAGACCGCGCTCAGCCTCGCGCTGGTGATCTGGATCGTCGGCGCCTTGCTTTTTTACGTCGCCGCCTTGCACATCGAGCGCCAGAAGCCGTGTGACGAGCAACACACCAATCAATTGACGGCGCACTGCAAGAAGGAGTTGGGCGCCATCGACCCGTGAACGGTCGCGTCGCTTGACGGCCGTGCGTTGGCGGGATCAAGATCGCCGCCAAGTAGAAGAAACGGCGCTACCAACACCAAGCGTGCGGCATCCGGGAGGAAGCCGTGAACCGTCGTCCAAACGGGCGGTGCTCGTGCGGCGTGCGTTCAAAAGCTTCGTGACCTCTCGGCCTGCCGATCGGCGCTCTCGGCATCAGCCACGGAGGAAACATGATCACGCTCACCATCAACGGCCAGCCGCGCCAGGTCGACACGGCCGACGATACGCCCTTGCTCTGGGTCATCCGCGAGCAGCTGCAGATGACCGGCACGAAGTTCGGCTGCGGCGCCGGCCTGTGCGGCGCCTGCACCGTTCATCTCGACGGCGTCGCCGTGCGCTCGTGCCAGACCGCCGTCAAGCAGGCCGCGGGCAAGAAGGTCACCACCATCGAAGGTCTGGGCGCCGGCAAGCCGCATGCGCTGCAGGTGGCGTGGGAGGCCGAGCAGGTGCCGCAATGCGGCTACTGCCAGTCCGGCCAGATCATGCAGGCCGCGTCGCTGCTGGCCAAGAATCCCGATCCGACCCGGCAGGAGATCGTCGACCACATGGACGGCAATCTCTGTCGCTGCATGACCTACGGCCGCATCCAGCGCGCGATCGTGCGCGCTGCTGCCGATATGCGCGCCAAGTCGGGAGCCTGAGCCATGACGCACATCGATCGCAAAGGTCTGCCGCTCGACCTCAATCGGCGGAATTTCCTCATCGGTTCCAGCGCCGCCGGCTTGGCTTTCGGCTATGTCGCGGTGACAGGCGTGCAGGGCATCAGCGAGGCGCTGGCGGCCGGCAAGTTCGAGCCGACCGCATGGTACTCGATCGCGCCGGACGGCAAGATCACCGTGATGGTCGGCAAGGCCGAGATGGGCCAGCACGTGTCGTCGGCCATGGCACAGATCGTCGCCGAGGAGCTCGAGGCCGACTGGCGGATGATGAACATCCAGCTGGTCGACAACGACCCCAAGTACAACGATCCCGTGCTGGGCGCGCTGATCACCGGCGGCTCGTGGAGCGTGCGCATGAACTTCGACGCGATGAGCCGGGCGGGCGCCGCCGGGCGCATCACCCTGATCGAAGCCGGTGCGGCGATGATGGGCGTGCCGGCCGGCGAATGCCGAGCCTCCAACAGCCAGGTCATCCATTCCAAGACCGGCAAGAAGGTGAGCTACGGCCGGATCGTCTCGGAGGGCAAGGCGAGCAAGGTGTGGACCGCCGACGAGCTGAAGGCGATCAAGCTCAAGACGCCCGGCCAGTACACGCTGGTTGGCCAGTCGGTGCCGCAACTCGACGTGCCGCCCAAGATCAACGGCACGGCCAAGTACGGCATCGACGCGATGGTGCCGGGTATGGTCTACGGCAAGCCGGTGATGCCGCCGGTGCGCTACGGCGCCAAGGTCACGGCGGTGGACGATTCGGCGGCGAAGAAGGTGCCGGGCTTCGTCAAGGCGGTGACGCTCGACGACAAGACCGGCACGACCTCGGGCTGGGTGGTGGCGGTGGCGACGAGCTATCCGGCGGCGAAGACGGCCGCCGAGGCGCTCAAAGTCACCTACGACAAGGGGCCTTACGCCACCGTCTCCGACCAGACGCTGATCGACGAGGCCAAGCGGCTGCAGAAGGACGGCAGCGCGGGCCAGCTCTTCGTCAAGAAGGGCGACCAGGCCGCGGCGATCGCCGGCGCGGCCAAGGTGCTGGAGGCGGAGTATTTCACCTCGATCAACATCCACGCGCCGCTCGAGCCGATGAACGCGCTGGCCTACGAGAAGGACGGCGTGTGGCATGTCCACAGCGGCAACCAGTTCGCCAGCCGCACCGGCGGTATCGCCGCCGGTGCGCTGGGTATCGATCCCAAGCACGTGGTGGTGCACCAATACTTCATCGGCGGCGGCTTCGGCCGGCGCCTCGATGCCGACATGGTGATCCCGGCGGTGCTGGCGTCCAAGGCGGTCGCCAAACCGGTGAAGCTGATCTATGGCCGCGAAGATGACATGGCGATGGATTTCACCCGGCCGCTCACCTACCAGAAGGTGCAGGCCGGGCTCGATGCCAACGGCAAGCTCGTCGGCCTGGCCCACGACGTGGTGTGCGCCTGGCCGACCGCGCGCTGGGGCATCCCGGACTTCCTGACGCCCTCGGTCGACAAGAAGGGCCCGCTCGACGGCTTCACCGTGAACGGCGCCGACTTCTGGTACACCGTGCCCAATCATCAGGTGCGCGCCATCCTGAACGAGCTGGCGCAGAAGGCGACGCCGTCGGGCCAGCTACGCTCGGTGGCGCCGGGTTGGACCTTCTGGGCGGTCGAAAGCATGATCGACGAGCTCGCCCTCGCCGCGGGCAAGGATCCGGTCGACTTCCGGCTGGCCCTGCTCGATGGCGCTGGCGACAACGCGGTCGGCGCCAAGAAGCTCGCCAATGCCTTGCGCACCGCCGTCGGCCGCTCGGGCTATGGCGCGGTGAAATTGCCCAAGAACAGCGGCATCGGCGTTGCCTGCGTGAGCTCGCAGGAGCGCGCGACGGCGACCTGGACGGCCTGTGCCGCCCAGGTCGAGGTCAATCCCAACACCGGCGAGTTCAAGGTCAATCGCCTCACCCTCGCCATGGATCTCGGCACGGTGGTCAATCCCGACGGCGTAAAAGCCCAGATCGAGGGCTCGGCGCTGTGGGGCATGTCGCTGGCACTGTTCGAGAAGGCGCCGTTGAAAGACGGCGCGCTTCAGGCCGCCAACTTCAACGACTACACGCCGCTGCGCATGAGCCAGATGCCGGACCTGGACATCTCCATCATCGCCAACAACGACCCGCCGTCGGGCTGCGGTGAGCCCGGCGTCACGGTGATCGCGCCGGCCATCGCCAACGCCATCTTCAATGCCGTCGGCGCGCGCGTGCGCTCGCTGCCGGTGACGGCGGAGGCGGTGAAGGCGGCGATGAAGAGCTGAGGGCTTTCGCGCTGCGCCTTCATGTTCCTCTCCCCCGTTAGGGGGAGAGGTTAGGTGAGGGGGCAGCGACGGATGTAACCCCCTCACCCAGCCTCTCCCCCTGGCGGGGGAGAGGAGGCTCGAGGTGCGCGCCTCTCTCTCCTCTATTTCAAACCTGATGCGCCAGCGGCGGCGCCGGGATCGGCCGCACACGCTCGTAGGCCGCCGCCGCGCGCAACACCAGTGCGTCGCGGGCATGGCCCGACACGATCTGCAGTCCGATCGGCAGGCCCTCGCGGTCGAGGCCGCAGGGGATGGTGGCGGCGGGCTGGCGCGTCAGGTTGAAGGTCAAGGTGAAGGGCGTCCAGCCGATATCGATGCCGTCGCCGCCCCACGCCGCGTTCTCGTTCACCGCGAAGGCCGTCATCGGCATGGTGGGCGTGAGCAGCAGATCGTACTTGGCCATGAACTGGTTCAGGATCGTGCCGAGCTGCTGGCGCTGGTGGATCGCGGTGACCACCGCCTCCTGGCCGAGATGGGCGCCGAATTCGGCGGCCTTCAGCAGGCCAGGATCCATCATCTCGCGCTTCTCCGCGCTGAAGGTCTTCACCAGGATGGCGACGTTGGACTGCCAATGCGCATTCAGGATCTTGCGCGGGTCGAGCCCCTGCAGGTCGGGCGAGTCCTCGACCACCTTGGCGCCCAGAGTTTTGAACACCTTCACGGCGTTTTCGACCGCGACCGCCACGTCGCGGTCGATCTTGTCGCGCTCGACGAAGCCCAGGGTGGGCGAATAGGCGATGTGCAAGCCCTTCACGCCCTTGTCGAAGCCTTTTAGATAATTCTCCTCGTCGTCGGGCCGGCCATAGAGGTCGCGCGGATCGGGCCGCGCCATGACGTTCATCATCAGCGCCGCGTCGCGCACGCTGCGGGTCATCGGGCCGATATGAGAGAGCGTGCCTTGCGCCGACGGCGGCCACAGCGGCACGCGCCCCTGCGTCGGTTTCAGTCCGAACAGGCCGGTGAAGGAGCAGGGAATGCGCACCGAGCCCGCGCCGTCGGTGCCGACGGCGAGATTGCCCATGCCGACCGCCTCGGCCGCCACGCCGCCGCCCGACGAGCCGCCCGGCGTGCGCTCGAGCTTCCAGGGATTGTGCGTGGTCCCGTACAGCGCCGAATCGGTGACGCCCTTCCAGCCGTATTCCGGCGAGGTCGTCTTGCCGAGCAGGACGGTGCCGGCCTCGCGCAGTCGCTGCGCCGCCGGCGCATCGACGGTCCACGGGCCCTCGGCGTCGGTGGCGAGGCTGCCCATGCGCGTCGGCATGCCCTTGGTCAGCACCATGTCCTTGATGGTGACCGGCACGCCGTCGATGTCGCTCAGCCGCTTGCCGCCCTTCTTCCAGCGCTTCTCCGAGGCGCGCGCCGCGCGCAATGCGCCGTCGGGATCGAGGTGCTGGAAGGCGTTGAGCTGCGGATTGAACGCCTCGATGCGCGCCAGCGCCGCGCGCGCGGCCTCGACCGGCGAGGCCTCGCGCGCCTTGTAGAGTTTCACCAGCTGATGGGCCGGCATCAGCGCCAGGTCGGCGGTCATCGCTTGATCTCCGGAAGGACGGGGAATTTCAATGGATGGGCGTCGGCATAGCGCGCCGCGGCGCGCAGCACGAGCGCGTCCTTGTAATGGCCTGATGCGATCTGCAGGCCGATCGGCAGGCCGTCGCGGCCGAGCCCGCACGGCACCGTGGCCGCGGGATGGCGGCTCAGGTTGAACTGCGAGGTATAGGGCGACCATAGCGCATTGGCCTTGCCGTCCGGCCCGTCGGGCAGGTTCTTGGCCGCCTCGAAGGGCTGCACGGCGACGGCCGGCGACAGCAGCAGGTCGTACTTGGCGAAGAACAGGTTCCAGGCGATCGCCAGCTCGCGCCGCGACGCCTGGGCATTGACCACGTCCTGCAGCGAGTAGCGCAAGCCCGCCTTGGCCGAGGCCAGCAGGTTGGGGTCGAACTCGCCATGGCGGCTTTCGGGATAGATCTGCAGCAGGCGCTGCAGGGCGGCGAGCCAATGCACGACGAAGGTGCGGCCGGCTTCGGCATAGGAGAACGGAGCCTGAGCCTCCTCGACCTTGCAGCCGAGCTTCTCGAAGTCGCGTGCCGCCTTGGTGACGAGCGCCGCCACCTCGATGTCGAGTGGGTGATCGCCGAAGCGCAGCACGAAGCCCACTCTAAGCTTCTTCAGCTTGCCATCGAGTTTCTTGGCGTAGTTCGTGCCGTCCTCCGGCAGCGCGTAAGCGTCGCGCGCGTCGGGCCGGGTGATCACATTCATCACCAGCGCGCAGTCGAGCGCGGTGCGGGCCATCGGGCCGGTATTGGAAAGCTCGCCGGTCAGCGAGGGCGGCCAGACCGGCACGCGGCCGAACGTGGCTTTCAGGCCGACCAGGCCGGTGAAGCTCGCGGGGATGCGCACCGAGCCGCCGCCGTCGGTGCCGAGGGCGATCGGTCCCAGCCCCGCCGCAACCGCGGCGCCGGCGCCGCCCGACGAGCCGCCGGGCGTGCGCGCGATGTTCCAGGGATTGCGGGTGATGCCGTTCAGCGGAGAATCGGTGACGCCCTTGTGGCCGTATTCCGAGCTCGTGCTCTGGGCGAAGACGATGGCGCCCGCTGCGCGCAGCCGCGCCACCGCGGGTGCGTCCGTATCGGCCGGCGTCTTGTCGGTGAGCTTGCTCCCCATCGAGGCGGGCCAGCCTTTCACCCGCACCAGCTCCTTGACCGACACCGGCACGCCGTCGAGCGCCGATAGGGGCTCGCCCTTCTTCCAGCGCCGTTGCGACGCGCGCGCCATCTTGAGCGCCAGCGCGCCATCGACGTGGCAGAAGGCGTTGATCTCGGGATTGATCCGTTCGGTGCGCTCGAGCACCGCCTTCATGGTCTCGACCGGCGAGACCTTGCCCTTGCGGTAGAGCGCGGAGAGTCGGTTGGCGCTCTGCTGCGTCAGCTCGTCGGTCATGTCGGTTTCCCCCCGTTTCCGTGTTGGCCATAATGCCGCGCCAGCTGCTCGGCCTGGTATTCGGCGGCGAGCGCCTGCTCGGTCCGGCCGACCCGGCGATAGAGATCGCCGAGCGAGCGCTTGGTCCACGGCACGGTCGGCCGCTCGCGGTCGTCGGCCTGCAGGATGGCAAGCGCGGCGTCGTTCCAGCCCGACTTCATCAGGGCGTCGAGATGAATGGCGCCGAACAGCGCGCGCTGGGCGATGCTGCCGCCGATCGGCTGCAGGTGCGGCATGGCCTGGCCGAGGAGCCGCGCCGCCTCGGCAAAATCGCCCTTGGCATAGGCGGCGAGCCCGTGCGCGGCCGGCACGGCGCAGTCGGCCCACGCCTCGCGCTCGAAGGCTCGCGCGTTCTCGGCACGCTCCTCCAGGCTCGCCAGCATTTCGGTGACGGCGCTGTGCTCGCCGGCGCGGGCCAGGCCGTAGAGATATTGCAGGTCGAGGAAGGGCGAGAAGTGCTCGTGCAGGCGCGGCTTGAGATAGAGGGCCACGTCGGCCCAACGCTCGCCGACATCGACGCCCCGCAGCTCGAGGCGCGCCAGCAGCGAGACGGCGTTGATCTGGTCCTCGCAGAATTCCTTCCACACGCCCCAGACGCGCCGATCGTACAGGCCGAGCGCCTCGTCGGTGCGGTCGAGGTCGATCAGGAACAGCGCGAGATGCCACCAATTGTGGGTGTACATGAAGGAGTTGCAGCTTTCCCAGGTGTCGGTCATCGATTGCAGGAAGGCCACGCCCTCCAGCATCTTGCCGCGCGCTTCCAGGCAATGGGCGATGGCGTGATGCGCCCACGGATCGCGGCGGTCGATCGCCAGCGCCTGGCGCGCCGCGGCCTCGGCCTCGTCGATGCGATTGCATTCCTCGAGGCCGAACGCATACATGGCGTGGACGTAGCGGTTGTCCTGGTTGGCCGCGAACAGGCGCTCGCCGATGCGCAACAGGGCTTCCGAATCGCCGCGGTTGAAGGCGTGGAGCTGGCCGAGCTTGCCGGCCAACAGGTCGCGCGGCCAGTCGGCGGCCATGGCCTCGTGGATCGCCAGGCTGCGGTCGGTTTCGCCCGCCAACCAGGCCGCGGTCGCGGCGAGCCAGGCGCTCTCGCGGTCGTTGGCCTCCTCGCCGCCCTTGGCGAGTGCCTGGGCGCGGGCGAGGTAGCGCCGCGCCGCCTCCTGACCCTCGGCCGAGTTCATCGACAGGACGAGGTTGGCTGCCATCACCGGCAACAGCGCGCAGCTCTCTTCCTTGTCGGCGATGGCGATGAACTCGGCCAGCCGGTTGCCGAAGGCCAGCCACTCGGCGGTCAGGAAATCGAGCGCGGCGATCGCCGCCGCATTGGCGTTGCTGACCTCCAGACCTTGACCGTCGCGCGCCACGCTTGCTCCGCTTGCTGCCCCGGTTCCCTTGCCCAAGCTTCGCACGGCGTGGCACGTTGGGCAAAATTTCGGGAGGAAAAATGAAACGCCGGCACTGGCTGGCTGCGGCGGCGATTGCCGTCATTCCGCGGCTCGGCAGGGCGCAGACCTCTGCCGACCGGGCCTTTCCCGAGCGCCCGCTGCGCTTCGTCGTGCCCTATGCGCCGGGCGGCTCGACCGACACCTCGGCCCGCATCGTCGCCGAGAAGCTCTCGGTCTTGTTCGGCCAGCCGGTGATCGTTGACAACAAGCCGGGCGGCGGCACCATCATCGGCACCGAGATCGTGGCCAAGGCCAAGCCCGATGGCCACACCATCCTGCTGACGCCCGCCGCCCTCATCGCCAATGCCGCGTTCGGCGTCGCCGTGCCCTACGACATCGACAAGGACCTGGTGCCGGTCGTGGGCTTCGTCGACCTGCCGATGCTTCTGGCGGCCAGCAACGATGCGCCGTTCAAGTCGGTGGCCGAGCTTTTGACCTGGTCGAAGGCCGAGCCCGGCCGCACCGTCGCCTACGCCTCGGCCGGCGTCGGCAGCCTCACGCATTTGTGGGGTGAGTACGTCAAGGCGCGCACCGCCATGCCGCTCGAGCATGTCGGCTACAAGGGCAGCGCCGAGGCGTTGCGCGACGTCATCGCCGGCCACGTGCCGCTGTTCGCCGACGTGCTGGTGCCGACTGCGACGGCGATCAGGGCGGGCCAGGTGCGCGGCCTCGCGGTGGCGATGGCGGCGCGCTCGAGCCTGCTGCCCGACGTGCCGACGGTGAGCGAGGCCGGATTGCCCGGCATGGAAGGCTCGGTGCCGTTCGGAATCTCGGTGCCGGGCGGCACGCCGGCGCCGCTGGTCAGGCAGCTCAACGCCGCGTTCAACGAGGCGATGGCCGACCCCCAGACGCGCCGCAAGCTCGTCGAGCTCGGCTTCGTTCCGATCGGCGGCGCCGCGCAAGACTATGCCGCGGTGCTCGCCGCCGAGATCGCGAAATGGCGCAAGGTGATCAAGGACGCGAAGATCCCGGCGCCGTCGTAATCGTGCGCAATTCAGAGCTAGCCGACCTGCGCCCGGCTAGCTCTTCGGCGAGCCGCCGAGGAAGCAGTAGATCATGCCGCTCTTGCTGGCGCAGATGTGGCTGCGGCCGTCGGGCGCAAGCTGCTTCAGCACGACCCGCGGCGGCACCGGCACCCAGCGGCCGTCGAGCAGGGCGTACCACAAGCCGTCGTCGTTGATGTAGGCGCGGGTCGGGCGGCAATCGCCGTCGGTGCTGGAGGTCCGTCCATTGCAGCACGAGTAGCCGGTGTCGGGCTGCTTCAGCTCCTTGTACCAATCGTGGTTTTCGGCATGGCCGTGGCCGTAGTGGCCATCCTGGCCGCGTGCGCCCATCGCGGCCACTATCGCTAACGCACACGCCATCAGGAATCCAGGCGCAGACAGGCGCATGTCTCCTACCCCTCCGTCGCGGTGGAACGCGACAGGTGCCGACGCAACGTCGCGGGGAACCGCGGGGTTCCCCTCAGATCTTGGGCGAGCCGCCCAGGAAACAATAGATCAACCCTGATTTGCTCGCACATATGTGAGAGCGTCCATCGGGAGCAAGCTGCTTCAAGACGACGCGGGGCGGCACCGGCACCCAGCGGCCGTCGAGGAAAGCGTACCACGACCCGTCGTCGTTGAGATAGGCGCGGGTCGGGCGGCAATCGCCCTCGACCCCGTTGGTGGTGCCGTTGCAGCACGAAAAACCCGTGCCCGGCTGTTTCAACTGCTGGTACCAGTCGTGATGTTCGGCGTGACCTTGGCCGTGGTGACCATCCTGTGCAAAGGCCGCGGTGCCGACGAGCATCGACGCAAAGGCAAAAACACTAAGCACGTATCGTGGCATGGGGGCTGCCACCTTTCGCAGTGTCCCGCCGAGCCAGCCACGTATTCCTAGCGACGCGCCGTCGCTCAGCCGATTCCGTTGAGCGAAGTGTACATCATCCGCAGACCGGAGACGATGGCGACGAACTGTGGATCGTCCGCCGAGAGCAGGCCGTGACGCACGAAGAAGTCGATCAACACCAGATTGCAGTTGTATTTGAAGTCGGTGGTATCGCGCACGGTTTCGAGCACGCGCCGCACCGGCCACAGCTCGAAGGAATGGACCTCGCCGTCATTTGCGTGCGGTGTGAAATCGCCGGGCAGCTCGAGATCGAAGCAGGTCATCAGGTCGGGCTTGAGCTGCGGACCTGACTGGTTGAGGTAGCTGATGAAACTCACCGCCTTCGCTTGTCGTGCCAGCGCGCCCGGAATCGAGGCCTCTTCTGCACATTCTTTGATCAGATTGTCGTGCAGGCCGATGCCCACCGGCTGGCCGCCGGCCACCGTGTTGTCGAGCTGGCCGGGAAAGGTTGGTTTCACATAGGAACGCCGCGGCACCCAGACATGGAGACCGTCCTTTCGCCGCACATAGCCCGTCATGTGCGGTCCGAAGGCGCGCACACCGAACCATGGCACCGCCGCGCGCTCCATCGCCATCCAGGGCGACTGGGTGAATTCCCAGGTGACGGGATAGGGCTCGTCGCGCCACAGCCCGGTGAAATGACCCTGTTTGCGCAGCGCCAGCAGGAAGGCGCCTACCGCGCCGGTGCGCTTGTGCGGCGTGTCGAGCGCCGGATCGAGATGCCAGGCCTTGCCGCGGCGCCGGAAGAGATCCGTTTGCGCGGCCACGACCGGCGCGAAGTCGCGATGCAGGAAGCCCGCGCGCTGGCTGCCGATGAACCACGGCTCGAACTGGCTGAGATCGGCGTTGTTGCAGCGCTTGATGTGGTCGAGAAAGGACATCGGATGTGGGATAGCATACCATTCTGCCCATGACGGAAGACGAGCTGCAGAAAATCCTGCAGGGAACCCTGCCTGCGGCCGATTTGCACGACGTCTTCGTCGAGGAATGCCAGGACCAGGACATCCGGCTGCGGTTTTCGCTCAAGGCGGGCGAGAAATGGTCGAGCGCCGCCCTGCTGTCCCTGGTCGACACCGCGCTGCGCGCGGCGGCGGGTGTGACGTCGACGCTCGCCCATCTCAACGTCACGGTGCTGAAGGCGGCGCACGACGCCGACGTGATCGCCCTGTCGCGCGTGATCGGCCGCGACGGCGGCACGATCCATGCCGAGGCCTGGCTGTTCAGCCATGCCGTCGTCGATCCCATGCTGCACGCGACGGCGAGTCTGGCCGTCAGGCCGGCCTAGGCCGCTTCCTTCCACGCGCGGTCGACGACGGAAACGATGTCGCGCATGATTTGCGTCAGGTCGAAGTCCTTGGGCGTGTAGACGCGCGCCACGCCCGCCTTGACCAGCGTCTCGGCGTCGGCCGGCGGGATGATGCCGCCCACCACCACCGGCACGTCGCCGATGCCGGCGGCACGCAAACCCTCCAGCACTTCGCCGACCAGCGCGACATGGCCGCCCGACAGGATGGAGAGGCCGACCACGTGCACGCTTTCCTCGAGCGCGGCGTTGACGATGCGCTCGGGCGTCAGCCGGATGCCCTCGTAGACCACCTCCATGCCGCAGTCGCGGGCGCGCACGGCGATCTGCTCGGCGCCGTTGGAATGGCCGTCGAGCCCGGGCTTGCCGACCAGCATCTTTATCCGTCGGCCGAGCCGTCGCGACACCGTCTCGACCTCGCGGCGCGCCGCGTCGAGCCGGCTGTCGCTCACCCCGACGGCGCGCGCCACGCCGGTCGGCGCGCGGTATTCACCGAACACCGCGCGCAGGGCATCGCTCCATTCGCCGGTCGTCACGCCCGCCTGGGCGCAGGCGATCGAGGCCGGCATGACATTGCGATCTTCCTTGGCCGCCGCGGCGAGGTCGTCCAATGCCTTGTTCACCGCCGCGGCATCGCGCTCGGCGCGCCAGGCGCGCAGCCGTTCGATCTGGCCCTGCTCGACCGAGGCATCGACGGTCAGGATCGAGCCTTCGCCGGTCGACAGGGGAGAGGGCTCGGCGTCGGTGTAGGCGTTGACGCCCACCACCGTCTGCTCGCCCGCCTCGATGGCGGAAAGCCGCTTGAGGTTGGATTCGACCAGGCGCTGCTTCATATAGGCCGCCTCGATCGCCGCCACCGCGCCGCCCATGTCGGCGATGCGCGCCATCTCGGCGGTGGCCTCTTCCTTCAGCTCCTCGACCTTGCGCGCGATCTCGCTGCTGCCGTCGAAGATGTCGCCGTATTCCAGCAGGTCGGTCTCGAACGCCACGATCTGCTGCAGGCGCAGCGACCATTGCTGGTCCCACGGCCGCGGCAGGCCGAGCGCCTCGTTCCAGGCCGGCAGTTGCACCGAACGGGCGCGGGCGTTCTTGCTCATCACCACCGCCAGCATTTCCAGCAGGATGCGGTAGACGTTGTTCTCCGGCTGCTGTTCGGTCAGGCCGAGCGAATTCACCTGCACGCCATAGCGGAACAGCCGCTGCTTGGGGTCTAAAACGCCGTAGCGGCTGCGCGTGAGCTCGTCCCACAGCTCGGCGAACGCCCGCATCTTGCACATCTCGGTGACGAAGCGGATACCGGCATTGACGAAGAACGAGATGCGGCCCACGACCTGCGGGAAGTCGGCCTCGGGCACCTGGCCGCGGGCGCGCACCGCGTCGAGCACGGCGATGGCGTTGGCCAGCGAGAAGGCGAGCTCCTGGACAGCCGTCGCCCCCGCCTCCTGCAGGTGATAGCTGCAGACGTTCATCGGGTTCCACTTGGGAACCTCGCGGTAGGTGAAGCCGATCGTGTCGGCCGTCAGCCTGAGCGACGGCTCGGGCGGGAAGATATAGGTGCCGCGCGACAGATATTCCTTGATGACGTCGTTCTGGGTCGTACCCTGCAGTTTTGCCCGCGCCACGCCCTGCGCTTCGGCGGTGGCTATATAAAGAGCGAGCAGCCAGGCCGCCGGCGCGTTGATGGTCATCGACGTGTTCATGCGGTCGAGCGGGATGCCGTCGAACAGGGTGCGCATGTCGCCGAGATGGCTGATCGGCACGCCGACCTTGCCGACCTCGCCCTTGGCCAGGGCATGGTCGGAGTCGTAGCCGGTCTGGGTCGGCAGATCGAAAGCGACCGACAGGCCTGTCTGGCCGCGGCCCAGGTTGGTGCGGTAAAGCTCGTTCGACTTCGCCGCCGTCGAATGGCCGGCATAGGTGCGGATCAGCCAGGGCTTGTCGCGTTTCGGCGGGGTCATGGTGGCGAGGTGAAGCGGGGTTGCGTAGACTGCCTACCTCAATCCATGTTGCGTCGCAGCATCAATTATTTCGCAGTCTAAACAAAGCAAAGCAACGGTCTGTGAGCGATACAACCTCTCCCTGGGGCCAAGCCGTCATCCAACCCGCTCCTGCCGCTGCGGCGACGGTGGCCGAGCCGGAGCTGACGCCGAGCCGGCCGGTCTATGACGGCAAGCTGGGCGAGCTCTACGCCATCTACCTGCGCCACCTGGTCCTCATGGTGCTGACCCTGGGCTGGTCGCGCTTCTGGGGCCGCACGCGGCTGCGGCGCTATCTGTGGAACCACCTCGCCGTGCTGGGCGACCGCTTCGAATATCGCGGCCGCGGCCTCGAGCTCCTGATCGGCTTCCTGCTGGTACTGGTGATGCTGGCGGCCTGGGGCGGAGCGATGTGGCTGGTCTGGGTTTATGTCTTCCGGGAAAAGCCGTTCGCGAGCTTCGGCCTGTTCGATATTTTTTCCCTGTCGGTCGCGCTGATCGGTTTTCCGCTGGCCTATGTCGGCCACTATGCCGGGCTGCGCTACCGGCTGTCGCGCACGCGCTGGCGCGGCATCCGCTGCGCCATGGCCGGATCGGCCTGGCGCTACGGCGCGTCGGCGACCTTCCTCACCTTCGCCAATGCCATGACCGGCCAGCTGCTGACCCCGGTCGTGTCGGTCAACCTCACTCGTCCGCGCGTTGTCAACGTCCGCTTCGGCACCTTGCCGTTCAGTTTCGCCGGCAGTGCCGGCGACATTTACGGCCGCTACCTGGGCTTCTATTTCCTCAACATCATCGCCTGGCTGGTGGCGGCGGGAATCGCCCTGGCCGCCATCGGCGGCACGGTCGAAGGGCTGGGCGTCTCGTCGCACGAAATCGGGAAGCTTTTTTCGCAGCCCGGCCTGCGCACCGTCCTGATCGTCGCCGCCGTCGCGATCGGCGCCTACATGGTGTTCAGCCTCTTGATCCTGCCGCTGCGTTGCTGGTGGCAGGCCTATTGGCTGCGCTATCTCGTCTCGCACAGCCGCGCCGGCTACGTGCTGTTCGCCACGGCGATTTCGACGCGCCAGATGTGGGGCTTCTTGGTGGTGAACTATCTCATTGTCGTGCTCACCCTCGGGCTGGGCTGGCCGTGGGTCATGCACCGCACGCTCCGCCTGATCGCGGCCCAGCTCTGGCTCTACGGCGCGCCCGACGGCGCCGCCATCGGCCAGCCGGCCGATCGCGGCCCGCGTTTCGGCGAAGGCCTGCTCGACATGTTCGATGTGAGCGGCGTCTGATGGCCGGGCGCGCCCGCTTCTACGACGGCGAAACCGCCCAGGTGCACGAGGTCAGCGCGCGGCCGACCACGAGCGAGCTGGTGATCTTTCGGCCGGCCGATTCGGGCATCGTCGCGCGCTGGCCGATCGGCGAACTCGCCGTCCTGGGCGACCTCGTGCATGAGGCGGTGCCGCCGGTGGTGCGCCGCGGCTCGGAGGCGCGCCTGCTGGTCGACGATCCCGAGCTGCGCCGCCAGCTTGCCGCGTCGCTGCCGCAACTGTCGCCGCTGGCCGCGCCACCGCCCGCGCCCGGCCGCCGCATCGCCGCCTTCGGCGTCACGCTGGCCGCCCTGGTCAGCCTGTTCTGGCTCGGGGTCGACTATGGCAGCGAGTATGCCGCGCCGCTGTTGCCGCACGGCCTGCAGGCCAAGCTGGGCGAGAGCGTGTTCGAGGAGCTGACCGCCGACAAGGACGAGTGTCATGGCAAGGCGGGACTGGCCGCCATCAACGGGCTGGCCAACCGGCTAGCGCGCGCCGCGGATTATCCGCACGAGATCACGGTGCACGTCATGGCGGGCGGACCGGTCAATGCCTTCACCCTGCCGGGCGGCATCCTGGTGATCTATTTCGACCTTATAGACCAGGCCAAGGACAGCGCGCAGGTGGCGGGCGTGCTGGCGCACGAGATCGGCCACGTCGTGCACTACCATCCGATGAAGGGCCTGGCGCGCCAATACGGCATCGACTTGATCGCCAAGCTGGTGAGCGGCGGCTACTCCGACCTGCTCAATACGCTGACCTCCGGCGGCAACCTCCTGCTGGCGCTGCGCAACGGCCGCGCCTTCGAGCGCGAGGCCGACGCCACGGGCGTGGCGCTGCTCGAGAAGCTCGGGCTGCGCGCCGACGGCATCGCCAGTTTCTTCGAGCAGATGATGGACAAGGAGCCCGAGGACGCCGCCGCCGGGGCGGGCATCTGGTCGAGCCATCCGCCGACCGCCGAGCGCATTGCCGCGACCCGGCGCCCGGCTGCCGGTCGGCCGGCTTTCACCGATGCGGAATGGCGGGCGCTGCGCAATGTCTGCAAGTGAGTCCGATAGCGCAACGAATTGCGTGCACGACTTAGAACTGCTTGGGCAGACCGGCTTGCTTCAAGACAGCGTTTACTCGCCGCGAGGTGTTGCCGGGGCATTCGCTGCTGACAATTCGGGAATCATTACGCGCAGCTTCGACACGAGTTCATCTTGGGTTGCAGCTTCCGTTGCGAGGCCGGGAATATCGTCACTCTCGGCGACCCAGACCTTCGCTTCGTCATCCCAAGTCGCGACAATTACAGAGTTACGCATTGCCAACCCCTTGAGTTAGGCCTGCTGCGTTTATTCGTGCACAAGCTGCCTGTTAACATAACGTAAGTATCGGAAATCCGATATCTGACGGATCGGACTGGCCTGGCAATTCGTGGCGGTAATGTTGCTGATATGATGTCTGACGAAGCATTTTCTTGCGTTGCTCTGCTGAAAGTGCGGAATTTATGAAGCCGACGATTGTCCTCGCGACCGCCGCCGACCAGCCCGACATCACCGCATCCGACAAGCTCTACGCCGAGGCGCTGAAACGGCGGGGCATCAGCGTCACAGGCGCGCCGTGGGATGGTCCGCGCGCGGCCTTCGAGGGCGCGACCGCGGTCGTGATCCGGTCGACCTGGGGCTACTACCGGGCCGCCGAGTCGTTCCGCGATTGGACCGAGGCGATGGCCGCCGCGACCCTTCTGTTCAATCCCATCGCGCTGGTGCGCTGGAACCTGCGCAAGGACTACCTCGGCAAGCTTGCCGCGGCGGGCGTGCGCGTGCCGCACTCGCACTTCGTCGCCGCCGAGATCGATGCGATCGAAAAAGCGTTCGCCCAAACCGGCTGGGCACACGCCGTCGTGAAGCCGGCAACGGGTGCGAGCGGCTACTCGGTCGAGCTGGTGGCGCGTCGTGAGGGGGCGGCCTTCGTCGCCCGGCTTCCGGCCGAAGCCCGGTCGGCCGGCGTGCTGGTGCAGGAGTTCCTGCCCGAGATCGAGGACGGCGAGCTGTCGCTGGTCTATTTCGATGGCGTCTTCAGTCATGCGGTGCGCAAGCGTCCACCGAAGGGCGAGTTCCGGGTCAATTCGCGCTTTGGCGCCACGCGCAGCGCCGAGACGCCGTCGCACGACGTGGCGGAGCAGGGGGCAAAGGCTTTGCGCGCGCTGCCCGAGCTGCCGCTCTACGCCCGAGTCGATGGTGTGATACGCGACGGCGAGCTGATCGTGATCGAGGTCGAAGTGCTGGAGCCGGCGTTATTCATGGAGTTCGATCGAGCAGCGGCCGAACGATTCGCCGACAGGACGATGAGACGACTCGATGACTGCCGCTTGCGCTGAACCGAAGATTGCTTTCTAGTTTGGTCACTCATCCTCAGGATGTAGGACGACCGGGGGGAGCCATGATTTTCGTTACCGTGATCGAGCCCAGAAATCGGCAAATCTACGTCAACGGCGTTTACAACAATCCGCTCGGGCCGACGCCAACGCTGATCACCCTGAATGCCGGATCGCACATCTTCGAGACGTTGACGTCCGGGCCGGGTCCGCGCCTCGTGGATTTCGCAGGTGCCGTCGACAACGTGCCTGAACTGGGCAGCGAAACCATCGACCTGTCGCCGGTCGTTCCACCCAAGCCGAAGGGGACTTGAGCCAGGGAGAGGAGACCCATGAAGCGCCCTGTAGCGTGCCTCGCCGCGCTGTGGACCGCGGCTGCGCTCGCGGCCTGCTCCTATCCGATCCGCAACGACGCCATCGGCCCCGGCAGCCGTCCCCAGTATGAATGGGGGTCGCTGGCGCCCGGCGAGCTGCAGGACACGCTCGTCGTCGTCACCGCCTCGGGCGGCGGCACGCGGGCGACGGCGTTGACGATGTCGGTGCTGCGGGCAATGGACAAGATCAAGCTCGCCTCCGGCGCGAGCCTGGCGGATGAGATCGACATCCTGTCGTCGGTGTCGGGCGGCAGCGTCACCGCCGGCTACTTCGCGCTGTATGGCGCCGCCGGTCTTCCGACCCTGGAGAAGAATTTCGTCCGCCAGGACGGCATGCGCGCCATCATTGCCGAGGGATTGAACCCGGTCGGGCTCGCCCTGCTGGCGACGCCGTCCAAGGAGCGCATCGACCTGTTCGTCGACTATCTCGATCGACAGCTCTTCCATGACGTCACCTTCGAGAAGCTGGTCGAGCGCAAGCGGCGTCCGTACCTGATCCTCAACGCCGCGGACATGGTGGAGGGAACGCCATTCCCGTTCACGCAATACACCATGGATCTGCTGTGCAGCGATCTCACGAAGATGAAGCTCTCGACCGCCGTCGCCGCCTCGGCGGCCTTTCCGGTCGCGCTCTCGCCGATCACCCTGAAGAACTACCGGACCGCGAAGAACGAGCCGCCTTGCCCCGTCCGCAAGCCCGTCTGGCTGAAGCCGGCGGAGGGGACGAGCTGGTATCTCGACCCGCCGCGCGTGGCATGGCAGCGGACCGCCTCGGCCTACGCCGACGGGCAGAAGAAATTCATCCATCTGCTCGATGGCGGCATTGCCGACAATCTCGGCGTCAGCGAACCCTACCGCCTGTTGACCAGCGACGATGTCGATCCGCCATTCAAGCAGAATATCCTTTCCGGCAAGATCAGGAAGATCGTCTTCATCATGATCAACGCGCGCTCGTTTGCGCCGTCCGATCTTGACAACACGCAGGCAACGCCCGGCGCGCTCGCCATGCTGACGGCATCGATCGGCTCATCCATCGATCGGGCGACGTTCAGCACCTCGGAGCGAATCCGTTCCCTGCTGACCGAACGATTTCGCGGCATGGCCGCCGATATCGAACGCGAAGCCAACAAGCCGGGCCGGCCCATGGCCGACGTCTTGCGCACCTACGCCGCGAACCTCAGAACCGCTGCCGGCAACACGCAGTTCATCACCGTCGACTTCGACGCCATCGCCGACCTGCGATGCCGCACCGCGTATCACAGCATCCAGACGAGCTGGGCGCTGTCGGACAACCAGCTTGACGGTCTGAGCGCCATGGGCGAGGCGCTGCTGGCCCAGGATCCCGCCTTTGCCGCGGCGATGCGGGCGGTCAGTGCGCAGCCGCTCGCCCAGCCGCTGACGACGGTCCCTCAAGCCTGCGCGGTGCTCGCGAAACCGGCAGGTTGAGGCGGGCTACCGCGACTGTCGGGCCTTGTAGGCGAGCCAAGCGATCAGGGCGTCGAGGTCACTGTCGCTGAGGTTCGACTCATCGAAGCGGGGCATCTTTTGCTCGGGCCATTTCCGGACCGACGACGGATTGCGGATGAGTTTCTTCAGCGCCGGGATCTGGAAATACTCGACGGGGTTCATCGGCCGGCCGAGATCGGGTCCTTGCTCGCCCTCGCCCTCGCCGTTGAAGCGATGGCAGGAGATGCAGTGCTCGACGTAGCGATCGAGGCCGGCACGGATCGGATCGACCGCCGGAACGTTGGCGGCGACGGCAAGGCCGGGCCAGCGTTTCAAGGGACTGTCGGTGACGGTGAGGGCGGCGAGCTGATAGGCCCAGTACTCGCGGCTGATATGGGCCGACGGCTCGAGGCGCCAGACGATGAAGAAGGGCCCGGCACTCAATTTCTCGTGGCTCTTGGCGAGAACAGGCCACGGCGCCGCGGGATCCTCCACGGCAAGGAAGGCCTCCGCGTGCGCCGTGCTCGCCGAGCCGAGCAGCTGGCCCGGAATGCCGATCGAGAAGTTGTCGGTTGCGCGCGCCTGCACGTAGTCGTCGGCGCCGATCTTCATGTCCTTCAACAGATCGGCCATCGGTATGGCGCGGTAAGTCATCGATCGGCCGTAAACGGGATCGTCGACCGTGACATCGCGCAGGGCGCGATGGGTCAGCAGCTCTTGCCTTGTATACGTCTTCTTCGAATCACGGTCTGAGACCGTTAGCGTCGGCGATTGCGCGCGGGCCTCGGAGAGTTGCAGGCAAGCCACCGCGCAAACCAAGGTCAGGGCGCGCCCAATTGCCGCCAACGGAGATCGTGCTCTGCTCATGGCTTGATCCTCTGCCCGCCGATCCGGCAGTCCTTCAAGATCTCCGGCCGAAAGGCCAGCCCATGGCCCGGCCGTTCGGGCGGGGTCATGGTGCCGGCCCTCGACGGCAGCACCGGATCGATCCACAGATCGTCGTTCCAGTCCATGTATTCGAGGTAGCTGGCGTTGGGGATCGCGGCCAGCAGGTGGACCATGGTCTCGTGGAAGAGGTGCGGGGCCAGCCGGATGCCCCACGGCTCGGCGGCGGCGGCGATCTTGCGCAGCTCGCTGTAGCCGCCGCGCATCGGGTCGGGCTGCAGAATGGGCACGCACGGCGTCTCGAAGAAGGGCCGCAGATCGTTGCGGGTGAAATGGCTTTCGCCGCCCACGATCCGGGTTTTCAGCGCGGCGGCGATGCGGCGGTAGCCGGCGAAGTCCTCGGCGACCACCGGCTCCTCCAGCCAGTAGGGATCGAACTCGTCGATGCGATGGCCGGCCTGGATGGCGGTGTCGGCGTCCCAGCCCATGTTGACGTCGATCATGATCTCGATGTCGCCGCCCATCGCCTCGCGCATCGCCTTGACGTTCTGTACGTCCTCGCGCCACGGCCTGATATGCGCCACCTGCATCTTGATGGCTTTCAGGCCTTGCGCGGTGAATTCCTTGGCGCGCGCGATCATGCCGTCGCGGCCCAGTCCGCGGAACACGCCGGACCCGTAGGCCGGGACTTCCGTGCGCGCGGCGCCCCACAGCCTGAACAGCGGCAGGCCGGCCCGCTTGCCTAAAATATCCCACAGCGCCATGTCGACCGCGCTTTGGGCGAACACCGTGACGCCCATGCGGCCCAGCCAGAAGTTGCTGCGATAGAGCGTCTGCCAGATCGCTTCGATCTCGGTGGCGTCGCGGCCGATCACGTGCGGCGCGATCAGCTCCTTCATGCAGGCGTCGAGGGTGTGCAGCCCGCCGCGCAGCGGCATCAGGTAGCTCATGCCTAAAAGTCCGCCCTGGGTCTCGATCTCGAGCACGTAGATGTCGCGGAACGGCGCGGAGAGGATGCCGGCGGCCGGCGGCTTGCCGCGCCATGGCACCTGCAGCAGGGTGGAGCGCAGCTCGACGATGGTGGTGGCCGTGGTCATAAGGCGTATCTCCCGCGTCTTTGCCCAACTATGATGCCGCTGTCATGACTTCGTCCAACCGCGTCTATCTCTTCGACACCACCCTGCGAGACGGCGCCCAGACCCAGGGCGTCGATTTCACCGTGGCGGACAAGGTCGCGATCGCGCGCGAGCTCGACCTGTTAGGCGTCGACTACATCGAGGGCGGCTGGCCGGGCGCCAATCCGACCGACGACCGCTTCTTCGCCGATCCGCCGGCGTTCAAGAACGCCAAGTTCGTGGCCTTCGGCATGACCCGGCGCGCCGGGCGAAGTGCGGCCAACGATCCGGGGCTTGCCGCCATCCTGCAGACCAAGGCGCGCCACGTCTGCATGGTCGGCAAGACCTGGGACTTCCACGTCGACGTGGCGCTCGAGGTCGATCGCACCGAATACCTCGAGATGATTTCCGATTCGCTGGCCTATGCGAAGGGCCGCATGGACGAGGTGATGTTCGATGCCGAGCATTTCTTCGACGGCTACAAGGCCAATCCCGACTATGCGATGGCCTGCCTCGCCGCGGCCGACAAGGCGGGCGCGCGCTGGCTGGTGCTGTGCGATACCAACGGCGGGACCTTGCCGCACGAGGTCGAGCGCATCGTCGGCGAAGTCGCCAAGAAGATCCCCGGCGATCGCCTTGGCATCCACACCCACAACGACACCGAGAACGCCGTCGCCAACACGCTGGCTGCGGTGCGCGCCGGCGTGCGCCAGGTGCAGGGCACGATCAACGGCCTGGGCGAGCGCTGCGGCAACGCCAACATGATCGCCCTGATTCCCAACCTCGTCCTGAAGATGGGCTTCGACAGCGGCCTGAAGGACGGCGCGCTGCAGCGGCTGACGCATCTCTCGCGCCTGCTCGACGATCGGCTGAATGTCGTGCCCAACCGCAGCGCCGCCTATGTCGGCCCGCGCGCCTTCGCCCACAAAGGCGGCCTGCATGTCTCGGCGGTCGAGAAGGATCCCAAGACCTACGAGCATGTCGATCCCGAGGTCGTCGGCAACCAGCGAGTCATCGTCGTCAGCGACCAGGCCGGCCGCTCCAACATCATGGCGCGCTTCCGCCAGATCGGGCTCGAGGTCGACCCCAAGGACCCGGGGGTCGCGCGGCTGCTGGAGATCGTCAAGGAGCGCGAAGCCGAGGGCTACGCCTATGACGGCGCCGATGCCTCGTTCGAGCTGTTGGCCCGGCACGAGCTGCACACGGTGCCCGACTACTTCGTCCTGCAAAGTTTCCGTGTGCTGGCTGAACGACGGCTCAATGCGCGCGGCCAGTTGATCGCGCTGTCGGAGGCCACGGTGAAGCTCGACGTCGCGGGCCGGCGGGCGATGGAGGTGGGCGAGGGCAACGGTCCGGTGAACGCCCTCGATGCTGCGCTGCGAAAAGCTCTGATCCCGGTCTATCCCGAGCTGGTCGACATGCGGCTGGTCGACTTCAAGGTGCGCATTCTCGATTCGGCGGGCGGAACCGCTGCGACCACCCGGGTGATGATTGAAAGTGCAGATGCCAAGGGCCGGTGGTCGACCATCGGGGTGTCGCCCAACATCGTCGACGCCTCGTACAACGCCCTTTACGACGCCATCACCTACAAGCTGTTCCGCGACGGCGCCAAGCCCGCGCAGCGGGCCTAGCGCCGTTCCTTCCTCAGCACTCAAATTCCTCTCCCCCTAGCGGGGAAGAGGAGCTTGAAGGTTATCTCGGGAGGAACGACGGTCGCCCGCGCAGCGGGCCTAGCAGCCATGTTTCACCCGCCAGTTGACCAATAACAGGTCGGGGCAGACCATATATAGGTGAGAGACGGAGAAGATTTGGACGCCCGGTCCCCCGCCTACGGACCAGCGGGTGCGCCATCGGTTGCGACGGCGAGACCGCGGCGTCCGCGCATGGAACGGCGCGTGCTGGCTCGGCTGGTCATGTGGTCGCTGCCCTTCATCGTCATCCTCGCCACCCTGTTCGTGTGGCTGTCGTCGGGCCGCTATGTCAGCACCGACAACGCCTATGTGAAGGGCGACCGCGCCCAGATCGCCACCGAGCTCTCAGGCATCATCGTCGAGGTGCCGGTGCAGGAGAACCAGCACGTCTCGCGTGGCCAGCTGCTGTTCAAGCTCGACGACCAGTCCTATCGCGCGGCGCTTGCCAGGATCGACGCCGAGATCGAATCGGCGCGCGCTGATATCCGCGGCCTGCGCGCCCAATGGCGCACCAAGCGCGAGGAGATCAAGGCGGCGTCGAGCCAGCTCAACTTCGCCCAGGCCGAGTTCGACCGTCAGTCCGACCTCGCCGAAAAGAAGATCGCCTCGACGCAGAAGCTCCAGGAGACGCGGATGGGGCTGGAGGTGGCGCGGCAGCGTATCTCGGCGGCCGAGGAGGATTTGCTGCGTATCGAAGCAGCCCTTGCCGGCGATCCCAAGATCCATCCCGACGATCATCCCAAGGTCAAACAGTTGATGGCCGCCCGCGAGGAAGCGCTGCTGCAACTGCGCCGCACCACCATCGAATCGCCGCTCGACGGCATCGTGTCCAAGCGGCCGGTGCCGGGCAGCTACGCCACGGCCGGCGTGCCGATCATAGTCATAGTGGCCGACACCGATCTTTGGATCGAGGCCAACTTCAAGGAGACCGAGCTCACCCTGGTGCGGCCGGGCCAGCAGGCCATCATCAAGGTCGACACTTATCCTGACGCCGAGTGCACTGGTTCGGTGGCCAGCATCTCCCAGGCGACGGGCGCGGAGTTCGCCGTGCTGCCGCCGCAGAACGCGTCGGGCAACTGGGTGAAAGTGGTGCAGCGCATCCCGGTGCGCGTCGCCGTGGCCTGCCGCGAAGGCGACCCGCCGCTCAGGGTCGGCATGAGCACGACGGTCGAGATCGACACCGGCCACAGTCGCTCGATCGGCGGCCTGCTGGCCGGGCTGGGCAAATCCCTCGGCCTGTCGAGCGCCTCGGCCACCGCAAAGCCGTGAGCCCCTCCACGAGCGATCGCGCGGCCAGGCGGCGGCGCGGCTTGATCACCCTGGTGGTGATGATGGCCACCATCATGCATGCGCTCGACGGCACCATCGCCAACGTGGCGCTGCCGTCGATCCAGGGTTCGCTGTCGGCGACCCAGGAGCAGGTCTCCTGGGTGATCACGTCCTACATCGTGGCCTCGGCCATCATGACGCCGTTCGCCGGCTTCTGCGCCACGCGCTTCGGGCTCAGGCGCACGCTCTCGACCTGCGTCATCGGCTTCACCATCGTCTCGATGCTGTGCGGCGCCGCCCAGACGCTCGACCAGCTCGTGCTGTTCCGCGCCCTGCAGGGCGGCTTCGGCGCCGCTCTGGTGCCGGTGTCGCAGGCCATCATGATGGACACCTATCCGCGCGAGGAGCAGGGCAAGGCGATGGCGATGTGGGGGGTCGGCACCATGATCGGCCCGATCGTCGGCCCCTCGCTGGGCGGCTGGTTGACCGACGAGTTCACCTGGCGCTGGGTCTTCTACGTCAACCTGCCGGTCGGCCTGTTGTGCGCCTTCGGCATCCTGGTGCTGGTCCGCGACAGCGTCCACGACCGGCCGCGGCCGTTCGACCTTTTGGGCTTCGCCTTCCTCGCCATCGCCATCGGCAGCTTCCAACTCATGCTCGACCGCGGCCAGTCGCTCGACTGGTTCGAGTCGGTCGAGATCATCGGCGAGACCCTGGTCGCCGGCGTCGCCTTTGCGATGTTCCTGATCCATATGCTGACCGACCAACACCCGTTCCTGTCGCGCGACCTGTTCCGCGACCGCAACCTGACGGTCGGGCTGATCTTGACCGCCATCACGGGCCTGGTGCTGATCGTGACGTCGACGCTGATGCCGCCGTTCCTCCAGCAGCTCAAGGGCTACCCGGTATTCACCACCGGTATCGTTATGGCGCCGCGCGGAATCGGCATGATGGTGTCGATGATGATGGTGTCGCGCCTGATCGGCCGCTTCGACGCCCGATTCATGATCGCCATCGGCTTCGGCCTGTGCGCCTTGTCGCTGTGGGAGATGACCTTGTTCACCCTCGAAGTCAGCGAAAGCCGTATCATATGGAACGGCGTGTTTCTGGGCTTCGGTCTCGGCCTGGTCTTCCCGCCGCTCACGACTCTCACCTTCGCCACCCTGGCGCCGCGGTTGCGCACCGAGGGCGCGGCGATCAATGCGCTGATGCGCAACTTGGGCGCGTCGGTCGGCATCGCCGTGCTGGTGTCGCTGCTGGCGCGCAACACCCAGCAAAACCGCGCCGAGCTGGTCGGCCAGTTCACGCCGTACAGCGCCGCCTGGCCGTTCGGCCGGGTCATGCCGGGCGCCGATTCGCAAATGCTCGCGGTGTGGGACGCCGAGATCAACCGCCAGGCGGCGATGATCGGCTACCTGAACGACTTCCGCGCCATGACGCTGTGCACCCTGGCCGTCATCCCGCTGCTGTTTCTCATGCGCAAGCAGATCCTCGCGCGCTAGCCTTCTTCCTCCCCCGTGAGGTCAGGCACCTCTCCCCCGCTTGGGGGAGAGGTTGGGTGAGGGGGATGCACACGTTGTTGCCCCCTCACCTAGCCTCTCCCCCAAGCGGGGGAGAGGAACATGAGAAGGAACTCGCCCTAATTCGCCGGCTGGTACT
>Ga0070698_100001170_pt1 | contig 29109 bp, 28 predicted proteins | sample KBSK1502metaG_FD_65477 | JGI IMG/M metagenome (GOLD analysis project Ga0070698, IMG submission 65477) | Corn, switchgrass and miscanthus rhizosphere microbial communities from Kellogg Biological Station, Michigan, USA - KBS K1-50-2 metaG | ecosystem: Host-associated > Plants > Roots >...
ATTGCGTCGGGATAGCGCTTCGGGAAATCAAGAATGTTCTGATAATTAGCTCCCCGCCAGGAATAGATCGACTGGGCGTCGTCGCCCACGACCATTACGCTCTTGTGATGCATTGCCAGCAGGTCGATGAAGCGCGACTGAAGTTTGTTCGTGTCCTGGTATTCGTCCACGAGGATAAACTGAAAATATCGCTGATAAAATTCAGCGGCGCCCGGATCCTCTTCGAGAAGTTGGACACACTTTGAGAGCAGATCGTCAAAGTCCACGGTGTTCGCAGCGCGCTTTCGTTCTTCGTACTTTTTTTGGATGAATTCGATCTGATTCGTCAGCGGCAAAAATCTTCTGTACTTTTCGCCGATCACTTTCGCTAACGGCCGATCTGTATTCAGCGAGAAGCTGAAAATGTCACCCAGCACTTCGGCGGTAGGAAAGCGGATTTGTTTGGTGTCAATTCCCGAAGAGGCGAGCACTGAAGCGATCAAATCCTCCTGGTCTTCCCGATCCATGATCGAAAAGCCGGGCTGGAAACCAATTTCGCGAGCATGCCTCCGTAGGAGTCGGTTTCCGATCGAATGAAAGGTCCCGCCCCAGATTCCCCGCGTTTCCAAGGGGAGAAGCGCAGAAACCCTTGCCAGCATCTCGCGCGCAGCTCGGTTTGTAAAGGTAAGCAACAAGATGGATTGAGGTTCGACTCCGTTGTCCAGGAGCCAGGCGACTCGGTAGATAAGCGTCCGCGTTTTTCCACTCCCTGCGCCCGCCAAAACCAGGGCGGGCCCAGGTCCGGAAGTGACAGCGGCGTACTGTTGATCATTCAACCCGGCGCGATAGTCGATGCCGCTCGATGGCAGGGGCGCGATCTTCTTGAGTTGATATTCACGAGCCATGAAGCCGGAGAACCGGATAAATTGTGTTAATCAGGCATTGTGCTAATCAAGCTCGCTCACTGAACACTCGAAACCGGAAGAACTCAATCCCTCAGAGGATGCAGAACGCCGTGCCTGCAGAAGCGGGTGAGACGAAAACGCTTGCGTGTCGTAAGATTTTTCCTATGTTCAGCCCTCCTTAGAAATATGGCATCGAGTGACAACATTGATCTGAGTGCGTTTCGACTGCACGAAAAGGATACTGGCAGTGCAGACGTTCAGATCGCCTTGCTGACCCGTCGAATTAATCAGTTGACCGATCATTTAAAAGCCTTTCGAAAAGATCATTCGTCCCGTCGAGGTCTGCTCAAGCTCGTAGCCACCCGTAGGAGTCTGCTTGATTACCTCAAGCGTACCTCGCAGGATCGCTACAAGTCCGTCATCGAAAAACTAAACTTGCGGAAGTAGATCGAGTCGCTCTTGTCTCCTGGCTTTTTTGGGTTGGACCTTGTGTCATTGGAAGCTATGCTTTCAAAGCTGCTCCGTAGGACTTTTGCCCTTCCGATCGAATCTACTGAATAGAGACGTTCGGAGGGCGAACCCACCTGGGAGCCGAACATAACCAATACCCTAACCCTTGCCTCTGAGATCCACCAGGCGGCCTTGGTCTTAGGTCCGAGCCCCGAGGATCCTTCGGAATTCGGACCTACGAGCAAGGGCGTATGCCTTTGGTTATACTCGGAGGCTCATTCAATGGAAAAAAGAGTCTCAAAAATCATCGGTTCCTCCGATCTCACGATCGAAACCGGAAAACTTGCTAAACTTGCCGACGGCTCCGTAACTGTCCGTTCAGGCGATACGATCATTCTGGTTGCCGCGGTGTCTGCCAGCTCAATCAAGGAAGGACAAGATTTCTTTCCGCTTACGGTAGACTATCGGGAAAAGGCAGCGGCAGCCGGCAAATTCCCCGGTGGTTATTTTAAGCGCGAAGGTCGCCCTTCGGAAAAGGAAACCCTCACTTCGCGCATGACGGATCGCCCGTTGCGACCGCTCTTTCCCAAAGGCTACTTTTACGACACACAGGTTATCAGCGTGCTGTTAAGCGCCGACGGAGAGAATGATCCGGACATCCTGAGTATTAACGGGGCGTCAACGGCTCTCTGTGTTTCCGATATTCCGTTTGCCGGGCCGATTGGGGCGGTTCGAATCGGTCAAGTCAACGGGGAATTCGTTGTTAATCCGACCCATTCCGAACGTCAGCACAGCAAGCTCGATCTTGTTTATGTCGGTACCTCGGACGACGTGGTGATGATTGAAGGCGCCGCCGACGAATTGCCCGAAGAAGATTTTGTTCGCGCCCTGGAATTTGCGCATCCATTTGTCCGCGAAATCATCGAAATGCAGAAGGAACTTGCTTCCGTTGCTGGCAAACCGAAGCGGGAAGCTGCCCTTTTGAATGTTCGCGACGATCTTTTGGAGGTTGCGTACCAGGTTGCCGGAGATCGAATTGAAGCCGCCCTTTACACCAGCGGAAAGATCGCCCGGAGTAAGGCGGTCGATGCGCTAAGGGGTGAAGTTCAAGCAGCCGTTCTTGCGCATTATCCGGACGCGACTCCATTCGAAATCTCGCAGGCATTCGACTACCTCCAGAAAAAGGCGTTTCGGATAAGTATTCTTGATCGGCAAAAGCGCTGTGACGGGCGCGGTCTCTTTGAGATTCGTCCGCTGAGCGCCGAAGTTGGCCTGTTGCCGCGTTCCCACGGTTCGGCACTTTTTGCACGGGGTGAGACGCAAGCCGTTGCTCTCGCAACGCTGGCTTCGGTCGAAGAAGCCCAAATGATCGACGGCTACACCGGTGGAGAACAATCCAAGCGTTTTATTCTGCACTATAACTTTCCACCGTTCAGTGTCGGCGAAACCGGCCGCTTCGGGGGTGCCAGCCGACGCGAAATCGGCCATGGCGCCCTGGCCGAAAGGTCGATTGAGCCGGTCATCCCGAGTGAAACCGAGTTTCCGTACGCTATCCGAGTCAGTAGCGAGGTGATGGAATCAAATGGCTCGACTTCAATGGCAAGTGTTTGTGCAGGTGTGATGGCGTTGATGGACGCCGGCGTCCCAATCCGAAAACCTGTAGCCGGTATTTCTGTGGGACTGGTCACTGAATATGAAGCCGAGCAACTGAAGCGCTATGCCACGCTTACGGATATCATCGGGTCGGAAGACCATTTCGGCGACATGGACTTCAAGCTTTGCGGTACCAGAGACGGTATTACCGGTTTTCAGCTGGACCTAAAGCTTCCCGGCATTTCGCATAAAATTATGGCGGAAGCAATTCGGCAGGCCAGGGATGCACGAATGAAAGTACTCGACGTGATGACTGTCGCGATCACCGTGCCGCGCAAGGAGTTGAGTCAATATGCGCCGCGAATTGAAACCGTAAAGATTCATCCGGACAAGATCGGTCTCTTGATTGGGCCCGGGGGCAAGACAATCAAGGGCATCGTGGCTGAGACTGGGGCTGAGATTAATATTGATGACGATGGCTCGGTACACATCTATTCAGCCAATCGCGACAGTTTGAATCGCGCAAAAGAAATCATCGTCGGGATGACCAAGGAGATTGAAGTAGGCGAGACGTATCAGGGGCGGGTTGTATCGATCAAGGATTTCGGCGCGTTCGTTGAGGTCTTGCCCGGAAAAGATGGACTGGTCCACATTTCTGAGCTGGCAGACTTTCGCGTAAAGAGCGTGGAAGACGTGGTGAAGGTCGGAGACTTGGTCTGGGTAAAATGCATCGGAATCGATGACAAGGGTCGCGTGAAGCTCAGTCGCAAGGTGGCCATGCGGGAGCGCAACGCCGAAGCCGAGAACGCTTTGCAAGACCAGTAATTCGCGGGACGGGGTCATGTCTCAATATTCAACATTCGCCCTTACTTGAACCAAAGTTGCTTGCTCGTCGGCGAGCGAATGTTGAATATTGAGACATGACCCCGTCGCCCAACCGAGTAATAATTCTCCGTGCCCGGCCAAAATTCCGTTGCGATTAGAAAAAGTAATACTAGCCTCACGTTCTGTCGGAGAACGGTCGGAATGCATAGAGATTTTGATTGCCTAACTCATCGAAGCCCATATTCTCGGGCTCTTCAAAAAGCCTGAGGTGTTGCTTGAACTCAAATGTGTTGACCTCAGAGGAGCGTAGCCGGTTCAGTTGTAGTGGTCGTGTCGCGGTCAGCGTTCACGGATCCTTAACCCGATTTGTGACGTTGCATGGCTAATATCTTTCCTCGCTGGACTAATCACCTGCCCATAAAGATTGTTTTCTGCCTCCTCGTCCTGAGTTGTGCAGCTTCAGCCGCCTATTGGTACTACTTAACGCCGGAGTACATGCGTGTGGGCTATCAGCCGGTGCAGCCGGTGCCGTTTTCTCACGATATCCATGTCACACAGCTTGGGATGGATTGCAGATATTGCCATTCCTATGTGGAGATCTCGTCTCACTCGAATGTGCCGACGACTCAGACCTGCATGAATTGCCACACCCAGATTCAGTCCACGAATCCCAAGTTAGAAGCGGTTCGCGAAAGCTGGCAGACCGGGCAACCGGTCAATTGGGTAAAAATTCATCAGGTACCGGACTTTGCATATTTCAATCATTCGGTGCATGTGAACCGGGGAATCAGCTGTGTCAGTTGCCACGGTCAAGTGAATCACATGGATGTGGTTTTTCAGCAAGAATCCCAGACGATGGGCTGGTGCTTGAATTGCCATCGGCACCCGGAGAACAATCTAAGACCGATAAATCAGGTATTTAACCTGGATTGGAAACCAGGCAACCAGGAGTCTCAGCAGCAGATTGGCTTGGAACTTAAGGAAAAATGGAATATCGACCCGCCGCAGAATTGCTCGGGTTGCCACCGGTAATGAAGACAGTTTTTCGACATCCTCCTGAAGATCTCACCGGCAAGCGCTACTGGCGGAGCCTTGAAGAATTAGCCGATACGCCGGAGTTTCGATCCTGGCTCCAGCGCGAATTCCCGGCTGGTGCAGCGGACTTGGAATTAGATGGGGTCTCTCGTCGCAACTTCCTTCGCCTTATGGGCGCTTCGATGGCGCTGGCCGGTATTGGTCTAAGCGGTTGTCGCAGGCCGGAGGCTTATATCGCTCCCTATACCAAGAGTGTCGAATGGCTCGTCCCTGGCAAGGCTGTCCTGTATACGACATCGATGCCCGGACCGAAGGGTGGCGTGCCGCTGATCGCGACGACTTTCGAAGGGCGTCCCACGAAACTCGAGGGCAACCCACTCGTTCCTTCAAGCAATGGAGGAACAGATCTGTTTGCGCAAGCGTCGGTGCTAGACCTCTACGATCCTGGGCGGGCTCGCACTTTCATCCGAGACGGCGAAGAGGCGGGTGCTCAACAGTTCGATGTCTATCTTGCCAGTGTCGCAAAGGATTTGGAGGCGGGCAAAGGTGCCGGATTCGCCATTCTGATGGAAGAGCAGGTTTCTCCGACGCGCGACCGTTTTCTACGAAAGCTTAAGGAGCGATTTCCTGAAAGTGGCTTGTACACCTACAATCCTCTCGGATTCGAGGAGCATGACTTGGCAGTGGCTGCTCTATTTGGCCCTGATATCGCTCTGAGAGCGGATTTTGAGGCGGCGGACATAATCGTTTCGCTGGATAGCGACTTTCTGGGCATAGAGCAGACGGTGCAATCGGTCCGGGATTTCAGCCGGCGCCGTCGAGTGCACGGTTTGGGTCAAGACATGAACCGGCTGTATGCAGTTGAGAATCGCTACACGATCACCGGTGGAATGGCTGACCATCGTCTTCGCTGTGCGGCGTCGCAGATTCCTGCGTTCGCAGTGAAGTTGGCAAAAGAAGTTGCGGCTTCGACGAACGACCGGGTTTTAAATGCAGTTGTGGCCCAGTTGAAAGATGGCGGCACGCCGTTTGATGAGGTCTGGATTAAAGAGTGTGCCGCCGATCTTGTTGCAAGGAAAGGAAAAAGCCTTGTGCTGCTTGGGGATCGGTTTCCGGCGTGGGTTCACGGAGTTGTACTCGCGATGAACAACGCCCTTGGCGCCTTCGGTTCGACGCTCCGGGTGCTTAGCGTGCCGCGCGTTAAGACCTCAAGCTTTCGAGACCTTGTTGCTGACACGAAGGCTCGGGCAATCAAGAGGCTTTTTATTTTTGGCGGAAATCCTGTTTATGCGGCGCCGGCGGATTTTGAATGGGGCGAACTTCAGCGTGCGATTCCCGAGGTGGTCCGGCTTGGTTACTCATTTGACGAGACATCCAGCCCTTCCAAGTGGCATGTGCCGGAGGCGCATTATCTCGAATCGTGGGGCGACCAGCGCGCGCCGGACGGAACCTACCTTCCGATTCAGCCGATGATTCTTCCCTTGTTCGGGGGCTTGTCGCAACTCGATCTGCTGGCCAAATTGGCCGGACTTCCTGCCGACGTTGAGGCGATTCGCGAGACCTTCAAGACTTTTAACCAGGAGAGCGATTTCGAGTCGGCCTGGACAAGATTCTTGCGGCAGGGATTTGCCGAGTCGAGCAGCTATCAGGCTGCGAAAGTCGAATTTAACCCGAACGCATTGCCGGACCTGCTCAAAACGGCAGGGCCTCCTCCAGGACCTGTATCCCCGGGCGCGATCGAAATTGTGTTTCCGGCTGATTACAAGATCTACGACGGCAGGTACGCCAATAACGGCTGGTTGCAGGAATTGCCGGATCCGATAACAAAGATCACGTGGGATAACGCGATTTCGTTGAGCAAATCGACTGCGAAAGCTCTGCAGTTGGAGGACGGCGACCTTGTCGAGATCGGTGTCAACGGTAGAAAGTTGCAGGCGGCCGTGATGATCGCCCCCGGCCATGCCGACTATTCGCTTAGCCTTCCGCTCGGGTATGGGCGATGGGTGGTCGGAAAGGTTGGGCAGGGGATTGGTTTCAATGCGTACGCGCTGCGGACGTCCGACTCGCCATACTTCGCGACGGGAGCCACGGTAAATCTCGTTCAGAAGAATGGACATCGGCTCGTGCAGACGCAAAACCATTACAGCATGGAGGGTCGGGCCCTGGTCCGAGAAGCGACCGTCGACGAATTCAAGAGAAATCCTGCCTTTGCGAAAACCGTTTGGATGGATGCGGAAATTCCGCCGAACGTGTCGCTATACAGCCATCCGCCCCTGAACGCTCCAAACCAGTGGGGTATGGTTGTCGACTTGAACACTTGCATCGGTTGCGCGGCTTGCGTGATCGCCTGCCAAGCGGAAAACAACATCCCGATCGTCGGTAAGGATCAGGTAGATAGAGGCAGGGAAATGCACTGGATCCGCGTCGACAGATACTTCGCCAGTGCGGGGGGGGATAAGAATAATCCGCATCTCGAAGAAGATCCGGAAATGGTCATGGAACCGATGATGTGCCAGCACTGCGAAAATGCGCCCTGCGAAACCGTTTGCCCGGTTAATGCGACAGTGCACAGCGAAGACGGGCTCAATGTGATGGTTTACAACCGGTGCATTGGCACCCGCTACTGCTCAAATAACTGTCCATTCAAGGTTCGCCGTTTCAACTTCTTTAGCTACAATGACAGACCGGTGATGGATCGCATCGAAAAGGGTTTGCCTGGATTTCAAGGCAAACAGCAGCTGTATCTCGGGCCGTTGGCCCCCTGGGGTATGGACGAACTGTCGAAGATGCAGAAAAATCCGAACGTTTCGGTTCGGATCAGAGGTGTAATGGAGAAATGCACCTACTGCCTGCAAAGGATCGAAACTGCAAAGGTCTCTCAACGCGTGAAAGCAGGGGTAAAAGGCGATCTGAGCCTTCCGACCGATAGTGTAAAAACGGCTTGCCAGCAGGCATGCCCTGCCGAAGCAATAATCTTCGGTGATATCAAGGACCCGAAGAGCAGAGTTTCGCAGCTCCGTACCCTGCCTCAAAATTATCATCTTCTTGAGTACCTGAACATTCAGACTCGAACGACTTATCTCGCTCGGATCCGCAACCCAAATCCAAAAATGCCGGGTGCGGCAAGGGTCGGCAACATCAACGTAGATGAACACGGCGATCAGAGACACAGTGCGCCGCGGGCAGAAAGCGAAATGGATGGAGGAAATGCCTGATGGCTGAACCCGATGCATCAACGGTCGCTTTCGTAGAGCGGATGCCAAGGCGTCCGCTCGTTCTGAACAACCATTCGATGGCATGGATCTCGGATCGAATCGCCGGGATCGTGGAGAACAAAGCGCCGCTTTGGTGGTGGATTACCATTAGCATCACGGGTTCCTTCGCGGCTTTTGGGACATTCTGCATGCTTTATCTCCTATACACCGGCGTCGGGGTTTGGGGCAATAACGTTCCGGTCGGCTGGGCCTGGGACATCACGAACTTCGTATTCTGGATCGGCATCGGTCACGCCGGAACCCTGATTTCGGCGATTTTGCACCTCTGTCGTCAAAAATGGCGCACCTCGATCAACCGCGCGGCTGAAGCCATGACACTGTTTGCCGTGATGTGCGCCGCGATCTTCCCGGGTATTCACGTCGGCCGCTTCTGGATGGCTTGGTTTCTGGCTCCGATTCCAAACCCAAACTGGATCTGGCCCAATTTCCGTAGCCCCTTGATGTGGGACGTCTTCGCGGTTTCGACCTACTTCACCGTCTCGGTCTTGTTCTGGTATCTTGGATTGGTCCCGGATTTAGCTACAATGCGGGACCGGGCAAAAGGAAAGGTATCCCGAATCGTCTACGGTATACTCGCCTTTGGATGGCGTGGCGGAAATCGACAATGGCGCCACTACGAGATGGCGTATCTTGTGTTGGCCGGTATTTCGACGCCGCTGGTCTTGTCGGTGCACTCGACAGTTTCATTCGATTTCGCGACATCCGTGTTGCCGGGTTGGCACACGACGATCTTTCCTCCTTACTTCGTCGCGGGCGCTATCTTTGGGGGATTCGCGATGGTGCTGACGTTGATGCTCCCTGCCCGATCGCTCCACAAGCTCCAGGATGTATTCACCTGGGACCACATCGACGTGATGTGCAAACTCGTCCTGCTGACCGGATCGATCGTCGGCTACGCGTATTGCATGGAGTTTTTTGTCGCCTTCTACGGAGCAAATCCGTTCGAGCGCTTCGCGTTTTTGAATCGCTATTTTGGCCCCTATTGGTGGGCTTCCTGGACAATGTTTACCTGTAACGTGATCATGCCGCAGCTCTTCTGGGTCCGCGCTTTCCGCCGGAACTGGGCGATCGTCTTCTTCGTTTCTATGTGCGCAAATGCCGGGATGTGGTTTGAGCGCTTTGTGATTTTCGTGATTTCCCTGCATCGCGATTTTCTGCCATCCGCCTGGCGCATGTATTATCCGACCTGGGTGGATGTGTTCACCTTCATCGGAACCATCGGCATCTTTCTCACTCTCTTTCTATTATTCATCCGCTTCCTCCCTATGGTAGCGATGTCTGAGGTCAAGGGCGTGCTTCCAGAGGCTGATCCGCACTATCATCCGAGAACGGACCCGGAGAGCGAGTCACGAAAGGAGGCCCACGCATGAACGCCGCAGCCGCCGAAAGATCAGTTTTCGGGGTTATTGCTGAGTTTCCCAGCGCCACTGCTCTTTTTGAGGCGGCCGAAAGGGTGCGCGACCAAGGGTACCGATTCTGGGATGTCCATTCCCCGTTCCCGATTCACGGGATGAACAAGGCGATGGGGCTCGGAAAATCGACTCTTGGCTACATCATTTTTTGCGGTGGTTTTACCGGTTTCGCAACCGCGGTGCTCCTGGAGTTCATTCCTTCTTCCTATTTGTATCCTCTCATTGTTCACGGAAAGCCCGTGAATTTTTTCACCGTTCCGCCTTTTCTCCCGATCATGTTCGAGCTGACGGTCTTACTTTCGGCTTTCACGGCTTTCTTTGGCGTCTTCTTGATGAATCGCCTACCCCGATTGCATCATCCTCTCTTCGATTTCGAACCATTCAAGCGGGTTACGAGCGATGCCTTTTTTCTGGCAATAGAAGCTGTGGATCCAAAATTTTCCGAAATAGCGACTCGAGAATTTCTGGAACAGATCGGGGGTCAAGGCGTCACGGTGCTTTACGAGAATGATTAGGAATTTCTTAATCGGCTTTGCTTTGCTGACCTGCATCGTGATCGCCTTGCTGGGTTTTCAAGGAGAACATCGGCGAGTGCCCGCCATCGAGTTTTTCGGCGACATGAAGCGGCAGGACAAGGTGAAATTCCAAAAACCAAGCTCGTTCTTTTCCGATGGTCGCGCAGCTCGTCCCCCAGTCGATGGAACCATTCCGATGGGATACGATATTCCGGGTCATCCGATGCAAAATTCCGAAGTTCCCAAGGACGACCTCAGTTCGCCACTCGGAGAGTTTTCGGTAGGCACTGACTATATGAACACCGGAAAGATGGGTGACCAGTGGGGAACCGGCATGCCCATTCCTGTCACCCCAGGGCTTTTGGAGCGAGGGCAAAAGGTCTTTGCGATCAACTGCGCGGTTTGCCACGGAGCGACGGGTCAAGGGAACGGGATTACTTCCAAATACGGTCTGCTGGGTATCGCCAACTACCATCAGGACAAATATCGCCAGATGGCCGATGGACAGATCTTTAATACGATCGCCCACGGTTATAACACGATGATGGCGTACGGCGACAAGGTCACTGTGAAGGATCGGTGGGCGATCATCGCCTATATGCGGGCGCTGCAAAAGAGCCAGAATGCGCGCCTCGAAGACGTTCCCGCGGATCAGCGGGCCGCGCTGAAGGCCGAGGTAAAGGCTGGAAATCCGCCACCTCCGGGACCCGCACAGCAACCGGCTCAGCCTCAGCAAGCAACGACGCGATAAACAAGATGAGTCACGAACAACTTAGAGTCCCAAGACCCGAGACTTTTCATGGCCGGAACATGAACAGGATTTTCCTGGCACTTCTCGCGGTCGGAGCTGGCGCGCTTTTGATTACCTTGATCATTGGGTTTGCCGCGCCGGCAGGCAGCGGATTGAGGAGGCAGTTCGCGTTTTCGTGGCTGTTCGGCTTCCTCTTTTTTTTCACAGCCCTGCTGGGATGCTTCTTCTGGATATTGGTGCATCATGCGACGGATTCGGGCTGGGGTATCGTTGTCCGGCGACAAATGGAGAATCTGGCAAGCCTTTTGCCCTGGATGATCTTGTTCTTTTTGCCGCTTTTCGTCGTCCGTCGAGATATCTGGGATTGGATTAGTGCGAAGGAAAGTCCGGTGCTGGATCCACATTTGGCAGACAAGCTCGGATATTTCGAACTTCATTTCGGGTCCGTTGTGATTCCGTTCTTTTGGCTGCGAGCGATTCTCTACTTTGCATTCTTCGGCCTCGCAGCTCAGTATTTTCGCCGTACCTCGATTCGTCAAGATAGCGACGGCGATCCCAGGTGGTCTACCCAGATGCGCGGCGTTTCTTTCCCGGGGATTCTCGTTTTTGCCGCCTGCACGACTTTACTATCCTTTGATTGGTTCTCATCTCCGGACTATCGCTGGGCCTCGACCATGTGGGGTGTTTACATTTTTGCCGGGGCTGGGGGCGCCGGAATGGCCCTGATAATCATCGTCGTGACGGCACTGCGAGATGCCGGTTACCTGCGGTTTGTGAACCAGGAGCACTACCATATCATGGGGAAGCTTCTGTTCACCTTCTCCATTTTCTGGGGCTATATCGGCTATTCTCAATACATGTTGATCTGGTACGCGAACATCCCGGAAGAAACCGAATGGTTTCTGCGGAGGAACATTGAATCCTGGAACATCCTCAACACGTTCCTCGTTATCGGGCGATTCTTCGTGCCTTTCCTGTACCTGCTCTTCCAGTTCACCAAACGCAGCCCGAAGCTCCTCGTGGCAATCTCCTATTGGGTGCTTGGCATGCACGTTCTTGACACTTATGTGACCATATTGCCTTTCGTTCATCCGCGCGGATTCCAAATCGATATTCTCGATTTCCTGTCGCTTCTTGCGATTGGGTGCCTGCTTGCGTTTCTGTTTCTGCGGCAACTGGGTACCGCTTCTCTTTTTCCAGCGCGCGACCCTCGACTGGTTGAGTCGCTCAAACTGAGTAATTGAGTTGATGAAGAGAACTACGCAAAAGAATCGAGTTTCGACTTCAATGATAATCACCGGCGTGGTGATGATTCTTTTGTTTCTTGGTTTGGTCGCATTGTTAGTTGTGCAGCGCGAACATGTTCAAACCCATGATGAAGTTCTCAAGGAGCAACGTCTGAAGAATCTTGCTGAGCTCAACGCAGAAAACGAAAGAATTCTCACGCAATATCACTGGGTGGACAAGGCGAAGGGAGTGGTGGGGATTCCGATCGACCGAGCGATGAGCCTGGTGTTGGCCGAATTGCAATCCGTTCGACCGCACGCAGCGGGGCCGATCAGCAATCCCTCGCCGGCTGGAAGTCCGTCGCCGGGGGCTGGCGCTGCGCTTGGTGCAACTGCTACACCGACCCCAGCCGCTACCCCGGTTCCTGCGCAGAGCGGCGCGAAAAATCCCTGAATTCTCTTGAGACCGATGAGTCAGCCCGCCATTTCAGAAACGATTCCGCCAGACAATCTTTCGAGTGAGCGCGACGATCGCGAGGCCATCGGCTACGCGGTCCGGGTGCCCGTTCTGACCTTTTTTGTTTCGGCTGTTTTCTGGTTGCTGGTTTCCTCCTGCTTTGGACTCCTGGCTTCCACCGAATGCCACCGGCCGGGCTCCCTGACTATACTCTCGAATCTCCCGTGGCTGACTTTCGGCAGGGTTTTCCCGGCTTTTCAGAATGCTCTTGTTTATGGCTGGTTGTCCACAGGTGGAATGGGAGTGGCAATCTGGTTGCTTTCGCGGCTTTGCAATACGGCATATCGGACCAGCTATCTTCCTGTGTTGTCTGGAGTTACGTGGAACATTGGTGTCGGCGTGGGCATTCTCTCGATCCTGGGCGGAGGTGCCAATGGCAGAGCACTCCTGGATTTCCCGTTTCCCGCTGCTTTTCTTCTCCTGCTCGCGTTCTTGTTTTTTGGGATCTGGGCGGTCGTGGTGATTTGGAATCGAGAATCTGGATCCGTTTCTGTGTCCGAGTGGTATATTTTTGCGGCGTTGCTCTGTTTTGCATGGAGCTTCACGACTGCCAATATCCTTTTGAATCTGCCATTGAGCCCAATCGGGCCGGCACCCGGCGTTTCGCAGGGAGCGATTCACGCCTGGTATGAGAAAAGTCTCTTTGGTCTATGGCTCGCGCCGCTCGCTCTTGCGGTGGCCTACTACATCATCCCTAAGTCCCTCGAAAAACCGATCTACAGCTATAAATTGGCACTTCTCGGTTTTTGGGCATGGATCGGGTGCGCGGCATTCAGTGGCATGGCCGTGTTCAACGGGGGGCCCTTCCCAGTGTGGATGGTGACAATGGGAATTGTCACCAACGTTCTGGCTCTTGTTCCGGTTCTTGCGGTGGCCGCGAATTTTCACATGACCACGAGATCGGCGGCCGAACCCGGAGGGTCGAGTCTGGTGTTTCGTTTCGTGGCGCTTGGGGCCATGATGTTTACGTTCTATGGCTTTGAGGCGGCAACGAATTCGTTACGGACGACCGGCCAGTTCACGCAGTTCACCCTGGTCATCCTTGGTCAAAATCATCTTTTCCTTTACGGTTTTTGTAGCCTGATTCTGTTTGGGGCAATTTACTATCTTTTGCCGCGCCTCTTGGATCGGCGGATCATCTTTGAGGGCGTCGCCGAGTTTCATTTCTGGCTCGGCCTCGTTGGATTTGCGCTGCTCTGGTTCGATCTCACGATCGGCGGGTTGATTCAGGGTTTTGGTTTGCAAGATGCCAAAGTTTCGATGGACGCGATCGGTGATCTTTTGAAGCCATTTCTGATGATTCAATCTGTTGCCGCCCTTATCATTTTCGCGGCCAACGTGACGTTCGCTATTGCGGTAGGTTTGATACTTCTGGTTCCGGCTCGAGTGCGAAACCGCTCGGATGCTCCCGAGACTTCGATGGAAAGAACACCCGAGGTGACTGTCGCGTGAACAAGTTTGCCCATTTGTTCCTTGGAGTTTTTGGGCTTTTCGGAGCTTCATGGCTGGCCTTTGTAGCCTATCCGTATATCACTTTCGCCGGCATGCAGCCCAACAAGGATTCCAACACTGGCGCCGTTGCACCCCAAGGGAATCCGGGTACGGCCGAGCAGGGCGCCAGGGTTTTTGCGGCGAATGGGTGCGTGTACTGCCACAGCCAGTTTGTGCGAGACAAGAATGAAGGTGCCGATATCGATCGAGGATGGGGCAAACGGCGCACCGTTGCCAGAGACTACATGTTTGATCACTACGTCTTCTTGGGAAATTCACGGCTGGGCGCGGACCTCACAAACGTCGGTGTCCGGCAGACAGATCCCCAATGGTTTTATCGTTTACTGTATGACCCGCGATCTGTGCACCCCGGATCTGTGATGCCGTCGTTTCGATACTTATTCAGGACGCAGAAGATTTCCGGACAGACCTCCGCGGATGCGCTCAAGTTGGACGGCCCGGGTGCTCCAGGCAGCGGATATGAGATTGTGCCGACGCAGGAGGGGAAGGCGATCGTAGCGTATCTGATTTCCCTTAAGAGGAACTTTGCTTTACCCGAGGCGCCCGAACCGGCGGAATGAATGAGCTCTGACCCGAAAGAAGATCATATTGGCCAAGTGCCGGGCTCTCAGGAAGCATTTGACCGAATGGACAGCGGGTTGCCCGGTGGGCAAGAGACTCTTACGGGAGGATCCGGGGCGCCGGCGATCGGCGACGCGCCTATCCCGTCCTGGCTCATGGGTGTAATCGGTGTGGGTCTTTTTTGGGCTGGAGCTTATTTGTTTTCCTTCAGCGGCGGCTTTAAACCAGATGTGTTTGACTATCAACCCAAGTTTGGCGTTGTAAGCGGCGCACAGGTAGCTGCAGATCCAAAAGTCGTAGGGAAAGCGCTCTTTTCCGCTAATTGCATTACCTGCCACCAGGCGAACGGCCAGGGACTTCCGGGGCAATATCCGCCTCTGGCAGGATCAGAAATTGTGTTGGGCCCAGCGCTGAATCATACGATAGCGATCGTTTTAAAAGGGCTGCAAGGTCCCGTGACGGTGAAGGGACAGGCATTCAACAATGCGATGCAGCCCTGGGAAGGCCAATACACGGATCAACAGCTTGCGGCCATTCTGACCTATGTCCGATCCGACTGGGGAAATAACGGACCGCCGGTGACTGCGGAAATGGTAAAACAAGTCCGGGACGAGATCAAAGATCGCAAAGAACAATGGAGCTGGGCTGAATTACAGAAAATGCCGCCGAAAGACATTGCCGCACCGGCTGCAGGCGGAAGTCCGCCACCAGGGCAACCAAAACCGGCAAACCCCGGGCAGCAAAATCAATCTGCGCCGCCTGCACCCGCTCAGCCTCCGACAAAAGGCTGATGGCAATGTCTCATGACAACAACCGGCCACAGCAGTATGCTAAGTCAGACGGGTGTGCAAGAGATGGGATGAATAAATTTATGTTAAAGCAGTCTTCGCGAACAAGTCTTGCCTTCCTTGCAATGGTCGTCCTTCTGCTGATCGCAAGCGGCGTTTGTGCGCGTGCCGCCGTCCGTACGTCGGACCTGTGGTGGATGCCGGAGGTTGCCAGCAAGGGGGGCGTCCTGATCGATAAACTCACCTACTTTATTTATTATCTGACGGGCGCGGTGTTCGTGCTGACGCAGGTTGTCTACATCTATTTTCTCGTTAAGTACCGTTCCAGGAAAGGCGCCAAAGCTACCTACAGCCACGGCAACAACCGCCTGGAATTGCTCTGGACCGGTATACCCACGGCGATTTTTATCGGTCTTTGGGGATATAGCAATCATCTCTGGTGGGACGTTCTTCATGCGCCAACGCCCCCGGACACAATGGAGGTAGGCGTGCTGGCCTACCAGTTCGGATTCAGTTTTCAATATCCCGGCGCGGACGGGAAGCTCGGCCAATCGGACGTCAAACTGATCGGGAATGACAACCTATTCGGAAATGATCCGAACGATCCGGCCACAAAGGACAACTTTCAATCCAGTGTTTTGGAGCTTCCGATCAACAAACCGGTTCGCGTCCGGCTCAATTCAAGGGACGTAATCCACGCGTTTTACGTGCCGCAATTCCGCGTTTACCAGGACATTGTTCCAGGTCGCACCATCGATTGGGTTTGGTTCACTCCAACCAGGCTCGGGTCCTATCAGCTGGCCTGTAATCAGCTGTGTGGCTCCGGCCACTACAATATGAAAGCGCAAATCGAAGTTGTGACCCAGGAAGATTTCGACAAATGGTATAAGGAAAAGGCGGCTGCAGCCGTTATCCCTGCCGGAAATGCGCCGGCGCAAAGCAAATAACCGCAGGAGACCTCATGTCACAAACCATAGCTCATCCCGAGGCGTCAGAAGTTGAGTCGTCACACGGCCATCATGCTGAGCTAAGCTTTTTCCGAAAATATATCTGGTCGGAGGACCACAAGACGATCGCGATTCAATACCTGTTCACGAGCTTGTTTTTCCTGCTTGTCGGTGGTTTGCTCGCCATGGGTGTGCGCTACCAGCTGGCGTTCCCGGGGGCTCCTGTCCCAATCATCGGCTCGTTTCTTCCGAGCTGGCTGGTAACTTCTGCGGGCGCCATTCAGCCGGGGGGATATAACGCGCTTTTCACAATGCACGCGACGGTCATGGTCTTTCTTGTGATCATGCCTTTGCTGATCGGCGTGTTCGGCAACTTTCTTATTCCGCTCAAGATCGGGGCGCCGGACATGGCATTTCCGTTTTTTAATGCGCTCTCCTACTGGCTGTTCCTTCTCTCCGGCATTATTCTGTTATCGAGCTTTTTTGCGCCGACCGGATTCCCTGCTTCAGGTTGGACTTCGTATGCCCCGTTATCTTCCCATGCGCAGTACAACGGCACCCAAATCGGCCAAAGCTGCTGGTGCGTCGGTCTTTTTGTGAACGGCCTCGCGTCCATTGCCGGAGCTGCAAATTACATCACGACCGTTATCAACATGCGCGCGCCCGGCATGAAAATGTTTCGGCTGCCTCTCCCGATCTGGGCGCTGTTGATCACTGCGTTCCTGCTGCTTCTGGCTGTGCCGGTTCTTTCTGCGGCGGCGGCAATGCTTTTTTGCGACCTCAATTTCGGTACCAGCTTTTTCTCTTCCAGCAACTACGGACAACCGCTACTCTGGCAACACTTGTTCTGGTTTTTTGGTCATCCGGAGGTCTACATCATGATAGTGCCGGCCATGGGGCTAGTATCGGAAATCATATCGGTCAATTCGCGGAAGCCGATTTTTGGATACAAGGCGATGGTTTTCGCGATGGTAGCCATCGGTGTTCTCGGTTTCATCGTTTGGGGACATCATATGTTTGTCAGCGGGATGAATCTCCTTCTCTCTGCGACCTTCTCATTCTCAACGATGGTGATTGCGGTCCCGTCCGCTATCAAAACCTTCAACTGGATGGGAACTGTTTGGGGCGGCTCGATCAAGTACACGACGGCGATGTGCTTTGCGCTCGCCTTTGTTTCAATGTTCGTGATCGGCGGTTTGAGCGGGATCTATATGGCCGCTACTCCGGTGGATCTATTCATCCACCACACCTACTTTATTGTTGCGCACATCCACTATGTGTTGTTCGGAGGGAGCCTGTTTGGGGTTTTCGGGGCGATTTATTTCTGGTTCCCGAAAATGTTCGGACGGATGATGAATGAAACCTGGGGCAAGATTCATTTCGCTCTGGCTTTCATCTTCTTCAATTGCACCTTTTTTCCAATGCATAACCTTGGGCTGAACGGCATGATGCGCCGAATTGCCGATCCAACTCAATACGAGCATCTTCGTAGCCAGCAGCCCGTTAACATTTTTATAACGCTCAGCGCGTTCGCGCTTGGTTTGTCGACGATCCCGTTCTTGATCAACTTCTTCTATAGCATGTTCAAGGGACCGAAAGCGCCAATCAACCCGTGGAAATCGACCACCCTGGAATGGACGGTTCCCTGGCCGACGCCGCACGGAAATTTTGAAGCGACGCCAACGGTCTATCACGGACCGTACGAGTACAGCGTTCCTGGAATGGAAGAGGATTATCTGCCTCAAAATCAACCCGCTCCCGACACGGTCAGGCTCGCGGCGCACTAGATTCAATGGGAACACCCGGCCTGGCAAATCGGCTCCTGCACTGGTTCGCTTTTTTTGTTGCTTGTAGTGTTTTAATTCTGATCTGCAGCGGCGGTCTGGTAACGAGTCATGAAGCTGGAATGGCCGTTCCGGACTGGCCCAACAGCTTTGGCTACAGCATGTTCCTCTTTCCGGTTTCGCGATGGGTAGGAGGAGTGTTTTTTGAGCATACTCATCGCCTCATTGCGAGCGCTGTTGGTCTTATGACGCTCGTCCTTTGTGGGATGACACTCGTGATCGAGCAAAGGCGATGGGTGAAGTGGCTCGCTGGAGTCGCCGTGTTAGCTGTGATTGTTCAAGGAGTCTTAGGCGGGTTGCGTGTTACCGAGCACAACGCTCTGCTTGGACTATTTCACGGATGCCTTGCACAGAGTTTTTTCTGCCTTACGGCAGCGATCGCCCTTGTTACTTCCAGGTTCTGGAGCGAGATCAAAGCTGTGGCCGACGGCAACGCCGTTCGCCGCCTGAGGTCGTGGACCGTCGGGGTAACAATCGTGGTGTTCGTCCAGTTGGCACTGGGTGCCTCAATGCGTCACTCTCACGCCGGCTTGTCTATCCCGGATTTTCCCACGGTTTACGGCGGCATATTGCCGCCGGTTGACGCTGCTTCAATTGCGGCAATTAACGAAGTACGCGTTTCGCAGGAGGCTCAACCGCCGATTTCCGCCGGCCTTATTCTTTTACAGTTTGTCCACCGAGTCTTGGCGGCAGTGATCGTAATAGCGCTTACATCCGTTGCCGTGGGCATGATCCGTCACCGCGAACTTGCGCGTCGAATCCGGTTGGCAGCCGGCTTCTGGTCGATTCTGGTGCTTATCCAGTTTGGGCTCGGGGCATGGACCATCTGGAGCAACAAAGCCGCCGACGTTGCAACTGCGCACGTTTTTGTCGGGGCGCTGATTCTGATGACAGGAGTGTTGCTCAGCCTCATTTTGTCGGCGATCGCGGCTCGAAACACAGGCGCAAACAACGGCTGGGTCGATGCCAAACAAAAAGAGGTCGCACAAGCGTGAGCGCACTCATCCCCAAGCCGCGACTAACCGGATTACCCAACGCCAACGGGCCTCACGCCCGCCACTGGGTATCGGATGTCTCGGAACTGTGCAAGGCGAGAATCACGTTCATGGTGCTGATTACGACAGCCGTAGGTTTTTTGCTCGGTTGGCGTGGCCCGATTAATCTGCTGTCTTTTGTCCAGACACTTTGCGGCACGGCTCTTGCCGCTTCCGGGGCTGCGGCGTTGAACCAAGTCTTTGAAGTAGAGCTCGATGCTCGGATGCGCAGAACGCGCGATCGTCCTTTGCCCGGACGTCGAATGACGGTTGATGAGGCATTGGTCATCGGGATTTTCTGTTCGGCCGCAGGGATTTTGTGGCTCAGTTTGGCAATCAACTTTTATGCCGGCATTCTGACCGCGATCACGATTGGAACCTATGTTTTTGTATACACTCCGCTCAAAAGAATCACGACTTTAAACACGATCGTGGGGGCGATCCCGGGTGCTCTTCCTCCGGTCATTGGTTGGACCGCTGCACGCGGGCACGCTGATTTTGAGAGTTGGATTCTATTCGCCATTCTGTTCCTCTGGCAGATGCCTCACTTTCTTGCCATCTCATGGCTGTACCGAGAGGATTATAAGAAAGCCGGTTTTGTCATGCTGACCGGCTCCGATCCGGACGGCAGTCTGACCGGTCGTCAGGCCCTTATCTATACGATGGGTTTGACGTCCGTCAGTTTGCTGCCCCTGGTGCTTGAGCTCACGACTTTCTGGTATCTTCCCGTTGCGCTCATCGCCGGAGGATATTTTATCTGGATGTCATTTCGATTCGCAATTACCGGTACCGAACAAGCTGCCCGCCGGTTGTTCGTGGCTTCGATTGTTTATCTGCCGGTAACGATGGCGGCACTCGTGGTTACCCGTTCCTGATGGATGAAAATCTTCGTAAGAAAAATCGACGCCTTCTTATTGCCATTGTCATTTTCGCTCTCGCGCTCTGCACAATCGTGATTCTTTGGAAACTCTCAATCTATCAAAAGATCTGACCATGCACGCTCCCGCCACGACAGTTCACAACGAGGGTCCTGACATCGTTCGTTTTGGAATGTTAACGTTCCTTGCCTCCGAAGCGATGCTCTTTTCTGGCTTGATCGGGGGTTACATGGTGCTGCGCGGAGGAGCTGGAGGCGGCTGGGAGATGCCCGAAGCGCTGAAGAACGTGGAAACGATGGTCAAAACGATCGTGGCGACCCTATGTCTGATAAGCAGCAGCTTCACTCTCCACTTTGCCGAGAGTGGATTAATCAAGAGAGGCAAAGGCGGCAAACTTCTGTTGTTGCTTACGATCCTTTTGGGTGCCGCGTTTTTGACCAATCAGGCTCTTGAGTGGGCCAGTCTCCGTAGTGAGGGGTTCTGGTTCAACACTGCCGGTATCATGGGCTCTTGCTTCTTCGTGCTGACCGGTTTTCACGGTCTTCACGTTCTGATCGGTGTGATCTTGCTCATCACTGCACTGATCAGGGCGCTCGTGGGGAAAGTCACTCCGAGGCAGCACGGTTTTCTTGACTGTACAGGTCTGTATTGGCACTTCGTTGACATCGTCTGGGTGTTCCTCTTCACGATTTTGTATATTTTGTAGCGAGACCGCTGCTATTCCGCTGCCGGAGCCTGCATTGATCACAAATCCGCTAGGTAGGGTCGCATCCAGCACCAGTTTCTAGACGACCCGGAAGGGTGGATTCGATGTCATTTCAGCAGAAACTGGTGCGGGATCGGACCCTACCAAGCGCTGACATGACGTGCGAGTAGGCTCAGCATCCCAAACACTTTTTGGTTGCGGCTCCCGCCGCGTCAGGATCAATGCAGGCTTATGTCGTCCCGGCCCGGTGCTCAAAGGGGAAAACTATTCGGGGTTCTTGTTTTTACAGCCCTCGTGATAGCGATATTCTTTTCGTATAGATCCTGGAGACTAGCCGAAACGAGGGGTGCGGCCCCGCTTCCAAGAATAGGCAAGGTGCCCGATTTCGTACTCACTGACCAGGACGGTCATCCGTTGGGAATGGGTGAGTTAAAAGGAAAGATCTGGGTTGCAGACTTCATCTGTACACGATGCCCGGGGCCTTATGCGGTGCTGAGCAGCCACTTTGCCGAACTCGATCGGAATTTCTCCGGAAGCGATATCCTGAGGCTGGTCAGCTTCACTCTCGATCCTGAGTACGACAGACCAAGCGTGTTGAAGCGCTATGCGCAACATTATGAGGCCTCCGTACGATGGCGGTTTGTGACTGGCGACAGGAGGCAAATAGACGACATTAGAAGAACTGGATTTCACGCGGAGGCGAAAGCGTCCGGTAGCGAGCCCGTTCATTTTGGAACGACAACTTTTGTTCTCGTTGATGGAGATGGCATGATTCGAGCGTGCTACGATGGCTCATCTGTGGAGGTGGTCCAAAGACTGCTGACTGACCTCGGAAGCCTCTTGCGCGCGAGCGAGAAATAAATGAGATTCTGGCCATGTTCCGCTCATTTGTGTGGCTTAGCCTCTTTTTGATGAATTTTGTCCCTTCTCTGATGGCGTGTCCCGGATGCAAGGAGCCTTCAAATGTCGCTGGTGCATCCGGAGTAAGTGGAATCAGCGCTGGTTTCTCTTGGAGCGTTCTATTTATGCTCTTCAGCGTCGCAACCATTATGGGCGGAATGATCCTGATGATCGTTCGGTCGTGCCGCCGGATCGAGGCCAGCCGAGAATTCGTCTCTGTTCGGGCGAACTGAAATTTCCCGGCGTAGGAAGGTCAGGCTAAATTTAAATAACACCTATGCCCGACCGCTTTCGTGCACCTTTGCTGAAAGCTCACGGATCAAGCGCTCAGCTCCGTTGACCGTTTCACGATGGATTTCAGCAGCGGGTCGGATTTCGTCTACCAGACCGACGGACTGTCCCGCCAGGAGGCTCATCAACTTAATGTCTCCGGTTGCATGGATGTTCGGAGGCATACTGACGAACCGTTGAATCGGTATCTCTGCACCACCGATGACCGTGTGGCCGATGACGGGTTCGTCAGACCGGGAATCCTGCGTTTCAGTTTCGCGATCGACCCATTCCCTGACGAACCGAGTTCTCAAAGCTCGGTGGGGAGCATGGGGCCATCCCCGTCCGAAAAGAATGGTGCATACGGTGTCTTCCTCACTGGCGGCCACGAGGCCGGCCTTGTAGACGGGATGGGCATTCGCTTCAGGAGTGGCGAGGAAACGCGTCCCCATCATGACGCCGTCGGCACCCAAGCAGAGTGCAGCCGCCAGTCCTCTTGCGTCGGCAATACCCCCGGCGGCCAGGACAAGTGCGGGTGGGACCGCATCCACGATGCGAGGCAAAAGCACCATGGTAGAAACCTCACCGGCCACATGTCCGCCGGCCTCAACTCCCTGCGCAATGATCACGTCCACCCCTGCCTGCTGTGCGCGAACCGCCGCCTCCACCGAGCCAACCTGATGGAGCACCGCGATACCCGCGGCGTGTGCGGCAGGTACGAATTCAGAAGGATCTCCCCAAAAGAACGATAAGGCCGCGACCCGTTCGTCGATGCAGACCTGAATACCCGCACGATGCGGGAAATGGAGAACGAAGAGCTTAACCGGCTTACGCTTGAGCGAAAACCCAACCACTCCGATAAGCGCCGCAAAGGTCATAGCGTATTGCAGGCGAACTCCTACAAGAGGGTCGAAACAAAGTCGTCTTTATCGAAGTACTGAAAATCGGTAACCTTTTCGCCGGTCCCAATAAAGCGGGGTGGAATTCCAAGTTCGTTCTGGATGGCAACGATTATGCCAGCTTTGCCTGATCCATCGAGTTTCGTGACGACCAATCCCGTCAATCCGATTGCCTGCTTGAATTCTCTGGATTGAACAAGGGCGTTGCTGCCGGTCGTTGCATCAACCACCAACAGACATTCGTCCGGAGCTTGTTCATCCTGCTTCTGTAACGTGCGAACGACCTTGCCCAATTCCTGCATCAAGTTGTGCTTCGTATGTAGCCGACCCGCCGTGTCGCAAATGAGGAACTCGATGTTGCGCTTGTTTGCCGCGGCATACGCGTCATAACACAAAGCGGCAGGATCCGCGCTGTATTCGCCCGTAACAACGGGCACTTGCAGCCGATCGGCCCAGATCTGCAGCTGTTCGATTGCCGCAGCTCGAAACGTATCGGCAGCTGCCAGCATCACCGAATGGCGATCTTGTTTCAGCAGATTCGCGAGCTTTGCGGCCGAAGTCGTTTTCCCGGTACCGTTGACACCAACCATAAGGATCACTTTGGGTCGATTCGGCAACGGACGAAGCTTCGAGTTGGCTAAGGGAAACGTTTGCTCGATGTAAGAACGCGTGACCTGGACGATATCGGTAGCCGTGATCCTGCCCTTACTCTGCTGCAACTTTTCAATGATCTGCAGCGTCATTGGCACGCCGAGATCGGATTGGATCAAAGTTTCTTCCAGTTCTTCCCAATCGACTTCTCGGCCGCTGAATCGTTGGATCAGGTTCTTGAAAAATCCGATCGCCATCGCTTTAGAATCCTTGAAAAGCTAAACTGGATGCAGATGAGTCAAGTTTTTTCAGTATCCGCACATTAATCATTAGCTGGTTTTGCTTTTCAAGGATTCTAGAGCGAGGCCGCTTCGCCCAATCGGTGCTGCTCCCAGCGCAACCTTGAGTTCCCTACCTCTCGCCGGTCTGAGGCGGCCTCGCTAGCCTGTCTTGTTGCAAGCAGTCCTCAGAGGACGGTCGAGATCCAGTTTCACGCGATCCAATACTCCGTTGACAAATTTCCCTGATTCCTCGGTGCCGAATTTTTTGGCAATGTCAATCGCTTCATTGATAGCAACAATAGGCGGCACATCGACAGCGTACAGCATTTCATAAATTGCCATTCGCAGGATATTCCGATCAACGGCCGCGATTCGTTTTAGCTCGTAGTTTGCCGTGTACTTCGCAATTTTGGAGTCGATTGCTGCTTGATTAGCGATGACTCCGTTGAGAACGGTTGTGGCGAAGGAACGGACCCCCGCGACCACGTCGCGCAATTCCCAAAACAGTTCCAGATCCTTCGCTTGTGGCGCCTCGCGTAGGTTCAAATCCCAATTGAACAGAAGTTGAAGTGCCACCTCCCTTCCTTCTCGACGTTTGCCCATCGACCTTATGCCCCCTTCCGTATCTTGCGAAGAGTCTGAAGAATGCGCGCTGCAGCTCGCGCCGCCTCGGTCCCTCGATTAATCTCCGGCGACAAACAACGAGCCTTTGCCTGCTCGTCATTTTTTACGACAAGCACCTCGTGCAAGATCGGGATCTCGTGCGTCAAGCTGATATCTAAAAGCGCTTCGGTAACCGCCGTAGCGATTAAGGAAGCATGAAGTGTTTCGCCGTCAAAAATTACTCCAAAAGCCAGGATCGCGTCTGGATTTTGATACTTGGCAACCGATTGCACGGCAATCGGGATCTCGAAGGATCCCGGCACGCGCACGACAGAGGCATCCGCTTGCGGAGCGATAACTTTGAGTTCGCCAATAGCGTGGCTCACCAACCCATCCACATAGTCACGATTGTATTCGCTCGCAACGATGGCGAATCGCGTCGGCTCAATCAACTTTTCTGGTCGCGTGGGAAAATTGGTCGACATGAGTGCCGGACTCTACTCCTTAAGGCGGGAGGCGCAAGGGCACCAGTTTCTGACCTCCCGAACTCCTGCGCCCAGAGACAGGACACTAAAGCAAATGTCCCATCTTTATTCGCTTGGTTCGTAGATAGCGTTCGTTGTGCGGATTCTCGGGGGCTTTGATACGCAATTGTTCAACGATATTCAAACCGTACCCTTCGAGACCCACCACCTTTTTTGGATTATTAGTCAGCAAACGAATTTGGCGAACGCCGAGGTCAACCAGAATTTGCGCTCCGGTTCCATATTCTCGCAGATCCATCGGATATCCCAGTCTTTGGTTCGCTTCTACGGTGTCTAGTCCTTCCTCTTGCAATTTGTACGCATGTATCTTTGCCGCCAAGCCAATACCTCGTCCCTCCTGACGCATGTAAACGAGAACGCCCGACCCGGCTTCATCGATTTGTTGGAGCGCGGCATGAAGCTGGTCCCCGCAATCGCAGCGTTGGGATCCAAATGCATCTCCCGTCAGACATTCGCTATGCACGCGAACAAGGGTAGGTTTTTCGCCGGAAATAGTGCCCTTCACCAGGGCAAGGTGATGAACGTCGTCGATAACCGAACGGTAAAGATACAGAGTGAACGCTCCATAGTCTGTGGGAAGCGAAACCACTTCTTCCCGCTCGATGAGAACCTCTCGCGCCCGTCGATAGGCGATCAGATTCTCGATCGAACAAATCTTTAATTTATGTTCCTCCTTGAACCGCACAAGATCGGGCAACCTCGCCATCGATCCGTCGTCATTGATGACCTCCGCCAGCACGCCTGCCGGTCGAAGCCCGGCAAGCCTTGCCAGGTCGACCGCCGCCTCGGTGTGTCCCGCTCTACGCAACACGCCTCCTTCCCGGTATCTGAGAGGGAAGACGTGTCCGGGCCGAACGAGATCTCCTGCGACGGTCGAGGGATCGGAAAGCAGCCGGACCGTGCGGGACCGATCAGCCGCCGAAATGCCGGTGGATACGCCTTCTTTTGCATCGACCGAAATTGTATAAGCAGTCCGCATCGATTCCGTGTTGCGAAGCGTCATTAAGGGCAGTTCCAATCGATCGAGATCTTTTCCCTCCATAGGAACGCAAAGGACGCCCGAAGTGTATCGGATCATGAAATTGATCCGCTCCGGGGTGGCTTTCTCGGCCGCCAGAATCAAATCGCCTTCGTTCTCTCGATTTGCGTCATCAGTAACGATGACGATGCGGCCCTGCCGGAGTTCGTCCAGAAGCTCATCAATAGGATCAAATTCAATGTTCATGCATCTCCGCAGTTCCTGGATGATCTAATAGATGCGCCGTGCATGCGCTATCAAAATTTACCGTCAGAGAGCGCACCGGAATCGACGGGCCTAGTTTGACGCCGGTACAAATCACCTGTACCAAAGAGGTCCGATGACGTTTGGATCCGTCTATATAGCCGGCCACCGGGGTTTGGTAGGGAGCGCGTTGCTTCGCGACCTGCAGAAGCATGGTTACCGAAATATCATCGTTCGGACCCATAATGAATTGGATCTGCGCAACACCGAGAAGGTTCGGGAGTTTTTTGCGACAAATAAACCCGATGCCGTGGTTGTGGCAGCAGCTCGAGTCGGCGGCATTAAGGCCAATAACGATCTTCCGGTCGAATTTCTCCTGGAGAATTTGCAGATCCAGAACAATCTCATTTCGGCAACCTTCGATTTCGGCGTGAAGAAGCTTCTGTTTCTCGGAAGTTCGTGCATTTACCCGAGGCTTGCGGTCCAGCCGATCAAGGAAGAGGCGCTTTTGACCGGCGCTCTTGAGCCAACGAACGAACCGTACGCGATCGCGAAAATTGCCGGAATCAAGCTCTGCCAGGCTTATGCACGGCAGCATGGCGCAAATTTCATTTCGGTCATGCCGACGAACCTTTACGGTCCCGGGGACAACTTCGACTTGCAGACCTCGCACGTATTACCCGCGCTCATTCGGAAAGTGCACGAGGCGAAAATGCAGAATCGGCGCGAAGTAGTGATTTGGGGAACCGGAACGCCAAGACGGGAATTTCTCCACACGCGCGATCTTGCTGACGCCCTTCGCTTTCTTCTGGAGAACTATGATTCGCCGCAAATTATCAATGTGGGATGCGGCTACGACCTCACAGTCCGGGAGCTGGCGCTGCTGGTTGCCAAGGTGGTTGGGGTCGACGCGGAGCTGGTTTTCGATACGTCAAAACCGGACGGCACACCACGGAAGCTCCTGGATATCAGTCGTCTCCGGCAATTGGGCTGGCAACCAAGGATCAGCCTGGAAGATGGAGTTCGGGACACCTATCAATGGTTTTTGGGCAATTCGGGAGCGGCATGTTAGCAAGCACCGGTTCTCACGTCGGTCCGTAGGGTAGGAGGCAAGGCATCGTGATTACCGAAACCAGAGCTCTTCGGATAGCGATTTCCAGCCACAGCGGCTGCGGAAATACGACGGCGACCGACAATGTCGGAAAAACGCTGCGTCTTGATGTAGTGAACTACACGTTTCGCGATCTGGCCAAGGATCTGGACATCCGTTTCGAAGAGATTCAGCAGAAAGCCAGCGAATCCAGGATCTTTGATTTTCTTACCGACCTGAAACTGGTGCGGGCCTCATTGAGGCCGCGTGTCGTTGTCGGTTCGCGGCTAGCGGGCTGGCTCGTGAACGCCGACTTGCGTGTCTGGCTGCACGCGCCGCTCGAGGCGCGCGCCAAACGAATCTACCAGCGAGAACCTGATAAGCATGCGAGCTACGAATCAGTGCTTTACCGGACGCTGCAGCGCGATGAGCAAAACAGGAAGCGATACCTCGAAGTCTACGGGATAGACATCAACGACCGGAGCGACTTTGACATCATTATCAACACCGAAAAGCTCACTGCTGAACAGGTCTCAAGCCTTATTGTCGCAGCGGCGCGCTGGGCTAGCCAAAACCGGTTGGATCGAAAAAATCTTCACCTGCAGCGGATCCGCAAGATTATTTCAGACAACCTGGTGATCGACCCGAAGGCGCTCAGTGATGATTCCATCGCGGTAGACGTGAAGAAAATCTATTTGGCTGTTCGTTGAAGGATTTCGCGGGAATCGATGATTGAAGCACCCACCGCCCGCATTTCCTCGATAGCTTTTTGCGAATCATCCGGCCTCAGATTAACTCCGCGACAGGCGTCTTCGATCACGTGGGATCGCAGTCCAAGCGTAGTGCTGTCGAGCACAGAGAACTTCACACAATAGTCGGTTGCCAAGCCGCAAATAAAAACTTCCTTGACCTCGTGTTCGCCCAGGTAATCGCCCAAGCCGGTTGAACGCAGCTTCGCGTTGTCAAAAAAGGTGCTGTAACTGTCAATCTTGGGATCGGTACCCTTTTGAAAGATCTTTGCAATTCGATCCCTGCGAAGCTGTGAAGAGAATGCCGCCCCACTGGAATGCTGGACACAATGGATTGGCCATAATATCTGGGGAACCCCGTTCAGGTCGATCACATCACCCGGCTTGCGACCAGGATGGTTCGAGGCAAAACTTCCGTGATCGGCTGGATGCCAATCTTGAGTCGCCAGTACCAGATCGAAATGGTCCATGAGGCGATTGATGATCGGAATCACCCGGTCCCCATCAGGCACGGCCAAGGCGCCTCCAGGGAGAAAGTCGTTCTGAATATCGACTACAAGCAACGCGTTCATAGGAGTATTTTAATACGATTTACCGCAATCGACTAAGAGGACCGCCGTCGTGTCGTAGTTTTTCTTGTGATCCCTGTACCAGGGTCGCGCTCTGCCTTTCGCGTGCGCCAGAGACTCGGCGATGAGTTGTTGCCGATCGTTTCCGATGGGTGAATCATCCCGCGGCAGGGACTACATTCTACTTCGCCGGCTCGTACGCCTGGTTCCGTGCCTCCTGAATAAGGCGCGTTTTGGCCTCATGCAGTCCGAGTTCCAGACCAACCGGATAAATGTGCGGATTGAGCAGGCGCTTGACACCGGAATAGAATCGCCCGAGCTCGCTCTGCGCACGGTCTCTGGTCTCATGAATTGAAGGGCGATCATAAACGAGTTCGCCCCGGCGGAAAACCGGCACGAGCAAATCATGGTGAGCCGCGGAGTCAGGGATCTTTCTTCGGATCGTAACATCAGCAATGTCAACTAGAACGCGACTCTGCGGCGGACCCGTCAGCTCGTCATAAATCATATCACAAACGTACTCGTTCTCCTTTGCGAATCGCCGGACTTGCAGCGATCCCGGATTTGATACCTTCGCGGCCTGCTCCGATAACTTAATTCTTCCGTGCCATCCGCCATCCTGCGGGCGGATCGCGCC
>Ga0070698_100001171_pt1 | contig 29108 bp, 25 predicted proteins | sample KBSK1502metaG_FD_65477 | JGI IMG/M metagenome (GOLD analysis project Ga0070698, IMG submission 65477) | Corn, switchgrass and miscanthus rhizosphere microbial communities from Kellogg Biological Station, Michigan, USA - KBS K1-50-2 metaG | ecosystem: Host-associated > Plants > Roots >...
GCGCCGGCGGCGGGCAATCACCGCCACGTCGCGCTCGCCGTCCTTCCAGCGCACCTCGTCGTGGCCCTCGTCGAGCAGGCGGAACGCCCCCTGCCCGTTCCACGGCGAGAACGGATCGCCGGACGCGCGGGCGGCGGCCTCGGCTGCCTCCTGCCACTCGACGAGACGCGCCAGGGTGGCGACGGCCAAGGCCCGGTCGTCGGCCGCGGCCGCCTTGGCGAAGAGCTCGTCACGGTGGCGCTCGATGAAGCCGGTATCGATCTCGCCGCCGACGAAGGCCGGATGTGCGCACAGCGCCGCTAAGAGCGGGGCATTGGTGGTGACGCCCACCACTTCGGTCTGTCCCATCAGCGTCGCCATCCGGCGTAGCGCCGAGGTCCGGTCGCGATCGTGCACGATCACCTTGGCGATCATGGGATCGTAGAACGGCGTGACCGTATCGCCCTCGCGCACACCGGTGTCGACCCGGACATGCGGGCCCTCCTCCGGCAGGCGCAGATGAACGAGCGTGCCGGTCGACGGCAGGAAGTTGCGCGCCGGATCCTCGGCATAGAGCCGGACCTCAACGGCATGGCCGTCGATCCCGAGCTGCTCCTGCTTGAGCGGCATCTTTCCACCGGCCGCCACCACGAGCTGCCATTCGACCAGGTCCTGGCCGGTGACCGCCTCGGTGACGGGATGCTCGACCTGCAGGCGGGTATTCATCTCCATGAAATAAAAGGTGCCGTCCTGGTCGGCGATGAACTCGACGGTGCCGGCGCCCTGATAGCCGATGGCCCGGGCGGCGGCGACCGCGGCCTTGCCCATCGCCTGGCGGCGTGCCGGGTCCATGTTGGGCGCCGGCGCCTCTTCGATCACCTTCTGATGGCGGCGCTGGATCGAGCAGTCGCGCTCGAAGAGGGAGAGGCAGTTGCCGTGCGAATCGGCGAAGACCTGGATCTCGATGTGGCGCGGCCGCGTCAGGTACTTCTCGATCAGCACGTGATCGTCGGCGAACGAGGCCTTGGCCTCGCGCTGGGCGCCGGCCAGGGCATCGGCGAACTTCTCCGGGCTCTCGACCACCCGCATGCCTTTGCCGCCGCCGCCGGCCGAGGCCTTGATCAGCACGGGAAAGCCGATGCGGGCGGCTTCCCGGGCCAAGAGATCGGGCGACTGGTCGTCGCCGTGATAGCCCGGCACCAGCGGCACCTTGGCTTTTTCCATGATCTTCTTGGCTTCGCTCTTGGATCCCATGGCGCGGATGGCAGCGGGCGGCGGGCCGATGAAGACGATGCCGGCCTTGGCGCAGGCCTCGGCAAAGCCCGCATTCTCCGACAGAAACCCGTAGCCGGGATGGATCGCCGCGGCGCCGCTGCGCCTGGCCGCGTCGATGATCTTATCGGCGACCAGATAGCTGTCGCGGGCCGGCGAGGCGCCGATATGCAGGGCTTCGTCGGCCAGCGCGACGTGGCGCGCGCCGCGATCGGCGTCGGAAAAAACCGCTACCGTCTTGATGCCGAGCCGGCGCGCCGTCTTGATGACCCGGCAGGCGATCTCGCCGCGATTGGCGATGAGGATCTTGGCGAACATCAAAGCGCCCACTTGGGCTTGCGCTTGTCGAGGAAGGCGCTCATGCCCTCCAGCGCCTCGTCGGTGACGCACTGGTTGGCGACGTGCTCGCCCAGGATATCGGCAACGTTGGTGTCGTGCGCTAGGGCATCGATCTCGGGAATGAGCTTCTTGATCGTGGTCTGGACCGACGGCGCGCCGAGCTTCAATTCACCCGCCAGGGTCGCGACTGTGGAGTCGAGCGCGTCAGCTTCCACGACCTGATCGACCAGGCCGACGCGCAGCGCGGTTCGAGCGTCGAACATGCCGCCATGCATCATCAGCTGGCGCGCCACCCGCGGCCCCACCGCCTCGATCAGCACCGGGATGGCGATGCCCGCCAGCAGGCCGTTGCGCACCGAGGTCAGCCCGAAGCGCGCCGGCGCGGCGGCGATCGCGAAGTCGCAGGCCAGCATCAGGCCGACGCCGCCGCCCACCGCCGCGCCCTGGACGCGGGCGATCGAAGGCTTGGGAAAATCGTAGATCGCCTGCACCGCGCCCATCACGGCGTCGGCGCCGACCCGCCGCGTGATGGCATCGAGGTTGGGCCAGGTCAGCACCCAGTTGAAGTCGCCGCCGGCGGAGAAGCCCTTGCCGGCGGCGCCCACCACCATCACCCGGACGGCTGGATCGGCGGTGAACGAGTCGACCGCTTCGACGATGGCGCGCGCGGTATCGGCGTCCAAGGCGTTCATCGCCTTCGGCCGGTTGAGGGTCAAGGTCGCCACGCCGTCGTCGATTCGCGTCAGGACAGTCGAGGTCATGGTCCAATCACATCCGGAAGACGCCGAATTTGGTCGGGCCGATCGGCTGGTTCATCGATGCCGAGAGGCCGAGCGCCAGCGCCATGCGCGTATCGACCGGGTCGAGGATGCCGTCGTCCCACAGCCGCGCCGTGGCGTAGTAAGGATGGCCCTCGCGGTCGTACTGCTGGCGGATCGGTTGCTTAAAAGCTTCTTCCTCTTCCTTCGACCACTTGCCTCCTCGCGCCTCGATGTTGTCGCGCCGCACGGTCGCCAGCACGCTTGCCGCCTGCTCGCCGCCCATCACCGAGATGCGTGCGCTCGGCCACATCCACAGGAAGCGCGGCCCGTAGGCGCGGCCGCACATGCCGTAATTGCCGGCGCCGTAGCTGCCGCCGATGATCACGGTGAATTTCGGGACGCCGACGGTGGACACTGCGGTCACCATCTTGGCGCCGTCGCGGGCGATGCCGCCGGCCTCGTACTTCCGGCCGACCATGAAGCCCGTGATGTTCTGCAGGAACAAGAGCGGAATGCCGCGCTGGCCGCACAGCTCGATGAAGTGCGAGGCCTTCAGCGCCGATTCGTTGAACAGGATGCCGTTGTTGGCGACGATGCCGATCGGATAGCCCCAGATGCGGGCGAAGCCGGTGACGATGGTCGTGCCGTAGAGGTGCTTGAACTCGTCGAGTTCGCTGCCGTCGACCAGCCGCGCGATGACCTCGCGCATGTCGTAGGGCGTGCGGCTGTCGGGCGGCACGATGCCGTAGAGTTCCTCGGCGGCGTATTTGGGCTCGCGCGGCTCGAGCAGCGAGACCGACGGCGACTTCTTCCAATTGAGGTTGGCGACGATGCGGCGGGCGATGCCCAGCGCATGGCTGTCATTGTGGGCGTAGTGATCGGCGACACCCGAGGTGCGGGCATGGACGTCGGCGCCGCCCAGATCCTCGGCGCTCACGATCTCGCCGATCGCCGCCTTCACGAGCGGCGGCCCGGCCAGGAAGATGGTGCCCTGCTTGCGCACGATGACGGTCTCGTCGCTCATCGCCGGCACGTAGGCGCCGCCCGCCGTGCACGAGCCCATCACCACGGCGATCTGCGGGATGCCCTGCGCCGACATGTTGGCCTGGTTGTAGAAGATGCGGCCGAAATGGGTCTTGTCCGGGAACACTTCGGGCCACTGCGGCAGGTTGGCGCCGCCCGAATCGACCAGGTAAAGGCAGGGCAGACGGTTCTCCATCGCCACTTCCTGGGCGCGTAGATGCTTTTTCACCGTCATCGGGTAATAGGTGCCGCCCTTGACCGTGGCGTCGTTGCAGACGATCGCGCATTCCACACCGCTCACGCGGCCGACCCCGGTGATGACGCCCGAGCCCGGCGCCTCGTTGTCGTACATGTCGAGCGCGGCGAGCGGCGACAGTTCGAGGAAGGGCGAGCCGGGATCGAGCAGCGCACGCACCCGCTCGCGCGGCAAGAGCTTGCCGCGCGCGACGTGGCGCTTGCGCGACTCCTCGCCGCCGCCCAGGTGGACCTGGGCGGTGCGCCGACGCAAATCGTCGACCAGGCCGCGCATGGCCTCGGTATTGCGCTTGAAGATATCGGAGCGGGTGTCGACTTGCGAAGAGAGGATCGTCATGGCCGGGCCAAACTGCCCGGACCGGCGCTCACGTGCAAGGTATGACCTTCCTCCCCAAGCGACGCTTGGGGAGGTGTCCGCGTAGCGGACGGAGGGGTCGTGCATTCTGTCGATGAAAAGCCATGACCCCTCCGGCCCTTCGGGCCACCTCCCCAACTGCGTTGGGGAGGAAGGGACTACGGCAATCTGGAAAGCGTGCGCCAGCCGACGCTTTGACCGACGAAGCCGCGCTGGTTGGAGAGCGCGGCGGCAAAATCCGGATCGCGGTCGGCCTGCTCCTTGAGCACGATGTCGGCCTTGCCGCGGAACGCCGTCATGAGCTCGGGCGACCATTGCTTGATGACGACGCCCGACGCCCTGAGACTTTCCAGCGCCAGGCCCTGCAAGTGCGGCGAGCGGCTCAGCATCCAGGCGATGTTGGCGCGGCAGGCCGTTTCGATCTGCACGCGCAGCGATGCCGATAGCGCTTCCCACTTGTCCTTGCGCATCAGGAAGTCGAGCACCGCCGAGGGCTGCTGCCAGCCCGGCATGTAGTACGGCAAGCCAAGCTTGTCGAAGCCGAGGGCAGCATCGATGGCGGGCGTTGACATCTCGCCGCCGTCCACCTTGCCCTGCTGGAGCTGGTAGAAAAATTCGCCCGGCGGCAGCGGCACCACGGTGGCGCCAAGCCGCGCTACGATCTCGCCGGAGAAGCGCCCGAAGCGCAGCCGCTGGCCCTTGAAGTCGGCGACCGTGTTGAGGTCGCCGCGGTACCAGCCGCCGCCCTTGGCGCCCTGGATGCCGCAGGGCAGGCCCGCCACGCCGAGCTTGTCGTAAGCCTCGCGGTGGATGCGGCTGCCGTCGCCTTCCAGCATCCACGACGTCATGTCCTCCGGCCCGGGCCCGAACGGCACGGTGGCGAACACGCCAAACACGGGCGCCTTGGCCGCAGCATAGCCGGACCAGGTGAAAGCGGCCTCGAGGTCGCCCGCGACCACGGCGTCGAGCATGTCGGCGGTCGACGTAACCCGCCCAGGTTCGACGATCTTGATGGCCAGCGCGCCGCCGGATATGTGTTTTACAGTTCGTGTGAAAATCCGCACGGCTTCGCCCGAGCCGGGCAAGGCCGGATTGAAGGCGGTCTGCATGTGAAGGAGCCGACCGGGCGGCGGCCCGAGATCGGCAGGCTTATCAGCGGGTTTGTCCTTGTCCCCGGCGACAGCGATACTGGTCGCCGCCAGCACTGCGGCGGCGATCCCCAGGACGACTAGATTGCTACGGCGCACGACCGACCATCCGTCGCCCGGCTCCCCCTGTCCCCAAAACCGCTTAAGCGGCCTTCTTCACACCTCGTGAGCTTGGCACGAGGAAAAGGGGGGAACAAGCGAAAGACGGGCCTTACAAAGCTGCCAACCCACGTCCGATCAGGATGCGCTGTACGTCGCTGGTGCCCTCGTAGATCTGGCAGACGCGAACGTCGCGCCAGATCTTCTCCACCAGGTAGTCCGAGACGTAGCCGTAACCGCCGTGGACCTGAATCGCGGCCGAGCACACTTCCTCGGCCATCTCGGACGCATATAGCTTGGCCATTGCGGCCTCCATGAGGCAGGGCCGCTTGGCGTCGCGCAACGTTGCCGCATGCAGCACCATCTGACGCGCCACGGCGATCTTGGTCGCCATGTCGGCGAGGCGGAACTGGACGGCTTGGTGGTTCACGATCTTGGTGCCGAACGCCTCGCGGTCGTTGGCATAGGCGTGTGCAGCGTCGAAGGCGGCGCGCGCCATGCCGACGGCCTGGGCACCGATGCCGATGCGACCAGCTTCGAGATTGGCGAGCGCGATGCGATAGCCCTCGCCTTCCGTTCCCAGCAGGGCGTCGGCACCAACGGTGCACTCCTCGAACACAATCTGGCAGGTGTCGGACGATTTCTGCCCCAATTTCTTCTCGATCGAAGCCACGCGATAGCCCGGGGTCCTGGTCGGCACGATGAAGCAGGAAATGCCGCGCTTGGCCGCCGCCGGATCGGTGACGGCAAAGACCAGGGCGATGTCGGCGGTGCGGCCGGAGGTGATGAACTGTTTGACGCCGTTCAGAACCCAGCCGTTGCCGCGCCGCTCGGCGCGGGTCTTGAGGTTCGACGCGTCGGATCCTGCCTGCGGCTCGGTGAGGCAGAAGGCGCCCAAAATCTCGCCGCGCGCCAGGGGCTTTAGCCAACGCTCCTTCTGCTCGGGCGAGCCGTAAGCCAACAGCGCCGCACAGTCGGGCGAATTGTTGACGCTCATCACCGTGGACAGTCCGCCGTCTGCTGCGGCGATCTCCTCGAGCGCCAGCACATAGGACACCATGTCCGTGCCGGCGCCGCCCCATTCGGCCGGCACGCACATGCCCATGAATCCCAGCCGGCCCATTTCGGCCAGCAATGGCCGCGGGATCTCGCCTGCCGCCTCCCAGGCACGGACATGCGGCGCCACCTGCTCCTGGGCGAAGGCGCGTGCGGCGTCGCGGATCAGGGTGTGTTCTTCGCTGAGGAGCATTGCCTACCACACGATCGCGCTGCCGTCGTAGGCGATAAAGCGGCCGCTGTCGGCGGCTTTCAGTCCGTCGATCACCTTCACCATCGCCGGCACGCTTTGCTCGATGGTGAGCGGCGCGCCCTTGCCGCCCATGTCGGTCTGCACCCAGCCGGGATGCAGCACGACGCAGATCAGGCGCTTGCCGGCGGTGTCCTTCGCCAGGCTGGTCCACTGCATGTTGAGCGCAGCCTTGCTGGCGCGATAGGCGCAATGGCCGCCGTCGTTCAGCCCGATGCTGCCGAGACGGCTCGAGATCGCAATCATCTTGCGATCCCTCGAGCGCGCGACGTGCTCGACGAAGGCTTCAGCCATCATCAGCGGGGCGAGCGCGTTGACCTCGAACGTGTCGCGCCACACCGCGGGATCGATCGAGCCCAGCGTGCCCGCCTCGCGGCCGGCGACGCCGGCATTGTTGATCAGCACGTCGATCGCCTCGCCCGAGAGCTTCTTCGCCAGCGCGGCGACCGCCTTGTAGTTCGTCACGTTGAGCGGATGGCGCTGCACGTCGCCCTTGACCGCCTTCAGGGGAGCGGCCGCGGGATCGCGGGCGCAGGCATGGACCTTCCAGCCCTTGGCGGCGTACCGCTTCACGAAGTCGAGGCCGAGCCCGCGGGCCGCGCCGGTGATCAGGACGGTAGGCATGTTGTTCTCCGAAATCCCTAGCGGCGGGCGCTCAGCAGGCGGGCGCGCTGGCGCTGCCAGTCGCGGTCCTTGATCGACTGGCGCTTGTCGTGCGCCTGCTTGCCGGTGACCAGGGCGATCTCGATCTTGGCGCGGCCGCGCGGGTTGAAATAGACCTGCAGTGGCACGACGGTGCGGCCCTCGCGCTGGATGGCGCCGATCAGCTTGTTGATCTGCTTGCGATGCAGCAAGAGCTTGCGCGGCCGGCGCGGCTCGTGATTGAAGCGGTTGCCCGAGGCGTATTCGGGGATGTTGGCATTGACCAGCCAGGCCTCGCCGCCCTGCTCGGTGACGTAGGATTCGCCGATCGAGCTGCGTCCGCCGCGCAGCGACTTGACCTCGGTGCCGGTCAAGGCGAGCCCGGCCTCGAAGGTTTCCTCGATGAAGTAGTTGTGCCGCGCCTTGCGGTTCTGGGCCACCACGGTGCGGCCCAGGTCCGGTGCCTTCGCCAATTTGGAATCGCCTTTTTGTCCAAACTCGGTGTCATCCCGCGCGTAGCGAGGGACCCTTCGCGCCGCTGACTAAAGGTCCCTCGCTTCGCTCGGGATGACAATGTTATCGCACGAGGAGCTCTAGTTGATTAGGCCGGCATGCACCATGGCGTCGCGCACCTGCTTCTTGGTGGCGTCCGTGCATTCGACCAGCGGCAGGCGCAGCTTGGCGCTCGCCTGGCCCAAAAGCTCGGCGCCGTACTTCACCGGGGCGGGACTGGTCTCGATGAACAGCGCCTTGTGCAGGGGCATCAGCCGGTCCTGGATCTCGAACACCTTGTCGAGGTCGCGCTTCTTCCAGGCGTCATGCATGTCGCCGCAAAGACGCGGCGCGATGTTGGCCGTCACCGAGATGCAGCCGTCTCCGCCCTGCGCCAGGAAGCCGACCGCACTCGCATCCTCGCCCGAGAGCTGCAGGAAGCCCTTCTTGGCCCTGAGCTTGGTCAAGGTCGGGCGTGCCATGTCGTAGCTCGCGTCCTTGATGCCGATGATGTTCCTCACCTGGGAGAGCCGCACGACGGTGTCGACCTGCATGTCGCCGCCGGTGCGCGGCGGCACGTTGTAGAGCAGGATCGGGATGTCGACCGCTTCGGCCACCGCCTTGAAGTGCTGGAACAGGCCTTCCTGGGTCGGCTTGTTGTAATAGGGCACGACCAGCATGGCGGCGTCGGCGCCGGCCTTCTTGGCGTGCCGCGTGAGGTCGATCGCCTCCTCGGTCGAGTTCGAGCCGGTGCCGGCGATCACCGGCACGCCGCTGCCCTTGGCGGCGGCGATGCAGATGTCGATCACCCGCGTGTGCTCGTCGTAGGAGAGCGTGGGCGATTCGCCGGTGGTGCCGCACGGCACCAGGCCGTCCGTCCCCTCCTTGATCTGCCAGGCCACGAACTTCTCGAAGCCTTTCTCGTCGACCGACCCGTTCTTGAACGGGGTGATGAGCGCGACGAGCGACCCGGTGAACATGGCTTCCTCCGATTCTTGTGGAAAATCACTCTAGGCCTCGCCTTCTGCCCCTGCAAGGTGAGCAACTTGCCATTGTGATGCCGCAACTCCCTGCCTACGATTCCTGGCGTGAAGTCCGTTCGATCCCCCCTCATCTTGCTCGCCGGCCTGCTGGCGAGCGAGCCTCTCCTCGCCCAGCAGGGTGGCGTCACCATCCTGCGCGGCCAGAGCAACGATCCACCGACGCAGGCCGCGCCCGATACCGGCGTGCGGCGTGTGCCCGTGGAGCGCGGAGTCGAGCGCAATGCCCCAACCCGGCCGGCCGCTCCCCAGGCCGGATCGAGCGCGACGCCGCTGCCGGTGGATAAGGACGGTCCGTCGAACGGGCTGCTGCCGCCCCCGCCGCCAAGCGACATGGCGCAGGCCATGGCCTCGTCCAAGCCGCTGACTGCCGCGGAGGCGGCTTCCTTCGCCGCCGCCTTGAAGGCCATCGACGAGGGCCGCTACGGCGATGCCCGGCCGATGGTGGCGAACTTCAAAAATCCGCTGCTGTCGCGCTATGTCGACTGGAACATCCTGCGGGTGGCGCCCCGGACCGATGCCGACTTCGCCTCGACCTGGCGCTTCCTGCGCGACAATCCCGACTGGCCCGAACCCGAGGTGCTGCGCCGGCAGGCCGAGGACCGCCTTGCGCCGGAGACTGCGGCGGGCGACGTCGTCCGCTACTTCACCGCCTTCCCACCGCTCACCAGCGCCGGCCACATGCGGCGACTGGAGGCGGCACAGGCGGCGAGCCCGGGCGATGTCCAGAAGTTCGCCAGCGACAGCTGGCAGAACGCGACGTTCCGTCCGTCCGACGAAAACGAGTTTTTGAACCGCTATGGCCAGCTGCTGAGCGGCCAGGATCATATCGCGCGCTTTGATCGCATCCTGCGCGATGGCCGCCCGCAAGTGGCGCGCGAGCTGTTGGCCAAGCTGCCGCCCGACTACCAGCCGGTGGCCAATGCCCGGCTGGCGATGGCGACGCGGGCAGCCGACGCGCCGACCGTGCTGCGCGGCGTCTCGGCGGCGCGGCTCGACGAACCCGCGATCAAGCTGGAGCGCGCCCAGTGGCTGCGCCGCACCGGCAGCCTCGATGACGCCAAGAACTTGCTGACCGGGCCTGTCGCCAATCAAAACGACACGTGGTGGAACGAACGCAACCAGCTTGCCCGCGATCTTTTGGCCGCCGGGCGCGCCGCCGATGCCTATGCTGTCGCGGCGCCGCACGGTCTCACCAAGGGCGTTGCTTTCGCCGAGGCGGAGTTCCTCGCCGGCTGGATCGCATTGCGCCATCTCAAGCGCGCGCCCGAGGCACAAAAGCACTTCCAGACGCTCTATGACGGCGTGAGCACCGACATTTCGAAGAGCCGCGCCGCCTACTGGCTGGGCCGCACCCACGAGGCGGCCGGGCGGCCCAAGGACGCCAATGAATGGTATGGCCGCGCCTCGGGCTTCGGCCAGACCTTCTATGGCCAGCTCGCCGCCCGCAAGCTGCCGGGTAGCGCTCCTCGCCTGCCGACCGACCCCGTCGCCTCGGCGACCGACCACCAGTCGCTGGGCGGCCGCGAGCTCGTCACCGTGGCGCGCTATCTCGGCCAGGCCGGCGACTTCGAGCGCTCGCGACCGTTCCTGCTGCGGCTTGCCCGCATGGTCAGCGCGCCCGGCGAGACGGCGCTGCTGGCCCAGCTCGCCGTCGAGCTGAAACGTCCCGACGTGGCGCTCACCATTGCGCGGCGGGCGACCGAGAACGGCGTCACCCTGTTCGACACCGCCTTCCCGGTCGTCGATCTCGGCGCCACGGGGTCGATCGAACGGGCGCTGGCGCTCGCCGTGTCGCGCCAGGAAAGCTCGTTCAATGCCGCCGCCGTCTCGCCGTCGGGGGCGCTCGGCCTGATGCAGCTCCTGCCGGGCACGGCGCGCGACGTCGCCGGCCGGCTGGGTGTGGCCTTCATCCAGGACAAGCTGACGCGCGATCCGGCCTACAACGTGCAGCTCGGCAGCCAGTACCTGGCGGAGATGCTGCAGCGCTTCGGCGGCTCCTATGAGCTCGCGCTCGCTGCCTACAATGCCGGGCCCAATCGCGTCGGCCGCTGGCTGGAGACGATCGGCGATCCGCGCAACGGCAAGATCGACATGGTCGACTGGATCGAGATGATCCCGTTCCGCGAGACCCGCAACTATGTCCAGCGCATCATGGAAGGCGTCGCCGTCTACCGCGACCGGCTGAACGGCCCGTTCCGCACCATGCCGCCGGCGCTCGGGCGATCGTAGGGCATCTTGCCGGACCGCGGGCCTCCAGGCCCGCTCATTGCTGGGAGCGCGGCACTCCAGTGCCGCGTCCTTGTTGTTTCAGCGCTGCATGAGCGCCAACGGAGTGGCGCGCTCCCAGCGAAGAGAAGAGGCGGGCCTGGAGGCCCGCGGTCCGGCAAGACTAGCGACGCGCGCGCAGGCGCAGGATGGCGTCGACCAGATCCTGAACCGTCTGGATTTCGGCCACGGTGTTGATCGGGATGGAGATATCGAAGCGATCCTCCAGGTCCATGATGATGTCCATGACGGCCAGCGAATCGATCGACAAGTCCTGGTAGATCACGGTGGCGGCGCCGATCGGCTTCTCCTCGGGCTGATAGGGCGCGAGCTGATGGCAGACCTCGTCCATCACGTCGTCGCGCAGCGACGCACGCTCCAGGACCGGCGTGTCTGTAGCGAAAGCGCGTGTACCCTGCAAAGCTATCTCCGCCAAAAAGAGCCCGAAGACAGGAGACATCACCCGCGCGCCGCCGTGAAATAACAATTCATTGCCTGATATTACGGTTTGCTACGGAATGTTTCGGCGGCGATTGGCCTGTCGGCGGCCTTACCATCTCAGCCGCAAAAGCCCGGGATCGAGCAAGTTTCGGCGCGAATAGCCGAAGTTGGGCTAGGCCGTGATGATCACCTTCAGCGCCTGAGTCTCCGCGGCACGGGCGAACGTGTCATAGGCGTCCAGGATCTGCTCCAACGCGAAGTGGTGCGTGATCAGGCGTGTTGGATCGATCTTCTTGGACTGCACCGTCTTGAGCAACATCGGCGTCGTCGAAGTATCGACCAGCCGGGTTGTGATGGCGATATTCTGAGCCCAGAGCCGTTCGAGGTGAAGGTCGACCTTCTGTCCGTGCACACCGACATTGGCAATGACCCCTCCAGGTCCAACGAGGTCTTGGCAGAGGAGGAACGTCGCGGGCACGCCGACGGCTTCGATGGCCGCATCGACGCCTCGACCGCCCGTGAGCGTCTTGACGGTTTCGGCCGCCTTTCCATCCGCGCTGTTGATCGTCTGCGTTGCCCCAAACTGCCGTGCAAGTCCGAGGCGGTTGTCGTCGAGATCGATCATGATGATTTCAGCGGGCGAGTAGAACTGGGCGGTTAGAAGCGCAGCGAGACCGATCGGTCCGGAACCGACGATCGCAATCGTCGAGCCGGGTGCGACCTTGCCATTGAGGACACCGCATTCAAATCCGGTCGGCAGGATGTCACTCAACATGACGAGGGCCTCTTCGTCGGCGCCGTTCGGAATCGGATAGAGGCTGGTGTCCGCGTGCGGGGTTCGGACATACTGGGCTTGCGTGCCGTCGATCTCGTTGCCGAGGATCCAGCCTCCCGTCGTGCAATGCGAATACATTCCTCGTCGGCAATACTCGCACTTGCCGCAAGCTGAAATGCAGGAGATGAGGACGTGATCCCCGGGTTTGAAAGCAGTGACGCCGGCGCCGACGCTATCGATGACGCCGACACCCTCGTGACCGAGGATACGGCCTGGCGCGCAGGTCGCCACATCGCCCTTCAGGATATGAAGGTCGGTGCCGCAAATCGTGGTCTTGGTCATCTTCACGATGGCGTCGCCGGGTGCCTGGATCTTGGGCTTGGGACGATCTTCGATCGCCTTCAGGCCGGGTCCGCGATAGACGAATGCCTTCATCGGGTTCTCCCATAAATCGCTCGGATATGCGCGTCGTCCGCCTCGTCGGCCACTCTGCGCTCCACAGTCCGTCAGTGACGTGAGCGACACGAGATCGAGCTCATGGCGGTGCGTCCTATGACGGCATGATGAGCATCCCGCCCACCGTCGGTCTGTCAGGATACCGCTCTGCCTTGTCTGATTCGTGGGTGGCTTGCCTGTAAACGGCGAGAAAGGCCGATCAGCTTCGAGTGTTCGCGATAGCCTGTTGGTTCTCCGCCAAAGAAACGCTCACAGGGTGATCCCTCAGGCCAATCATGATCCGGCGCGCCCTAGGCGATCCGCTTCGAAATTGCCTCCGGCAGCGGCCCCTTGTTGACCGCGGCAATCGCCGCCTCGAGTTGGTCGAGCGTCGAATAGCCGACCAGCATGGTCGAGACCGCCGGATGCGAGATCACGAACCGCTCGGCAAGCTCGGCCAGGCTCGAAGCGCCGGCCTCGCGCACCAGCGGCTGCAGTTCCTTGGCGCGCGCCACGTCGGCGGCGAAGTCGGGCGCCGAGCCGATGGGATCGACCATCTGCATGGCAAGCGGATGGCGCTCTGCGGTGCCCGAAAGCGCGCCGCCGGCCAGGGCGCGGATGATGATGGTGCCCATGTCGGCCGCCTTGGCCTTGTCGAGCAACCGGTCATAGTCCTGGCCCGGCGCGCCCTTGGGCATCGCGCCGCCGGCGCTGGGGTTGAGCGCGTTGTAGACCACCTGGACAGTGTCGAAGAGCTTCGAAGCGATCGCGCGATGCAATGCCGTCGTCTCGCCGACGCCGCTCAGACCAATGAACCGCGTCTTGCCGGCCTTGCGCACTTTGTCCAGGGCCGGCGCCACCTGCTCCAGGGCGATATCGACGGCCAGCCTGTCGCCGCCGTCCTTGGCGACCAGCGGATTGTGCAGCTGGAAGAGGTCGACATGGTCGCGGCCCATGCGCTTGAGCGTGTCGTCCATGCCTTGCGCGATTGCCTTCGCAACGTCGGCGCGGTGCTCGGCAGAAAGGCGCACCTTGCTGCCGACGATGACGTCGGCTCTCAGCGCCTTGAGCACGCGGCCGAGATTGCGCTCGGACTCGCCGTCGCCATAGAGCGCGGCGGTGTCGAAGTAGTTGATGCCAGCCTCGATGGCGCGCGCCGCGGCGCGCTCCTGGTCCTCGGGCCGGCCCTTGGTGAACAGCCCGCCGACCGCCCCTGCGCCATAACCCAGGACCGAGACTTTTAGACCGGTCCGGCCCAGCCTGCGTTTTTCCATGTCAGCCCTCTTACGTATCCTGGCCTTCAACGCAGACCTTGCCCGCTTCATTGTCGACCACGACGTGATTGTCGTAGTACGTCACCACGGGCTTGGCGCCGAACGCCGCCTCCATGCGTCTCTCCCAGTCCGGCGTGTACCAGGCGCGCGCGGCGGTCTCCGACTCCCAGAGATAGACCCCGCCGCCGCCGGCTTCGCCGTTGAGGTAGTACTTCCTCAACAGGCCCTTGGCGCCGAGCGCGGTGTAGGTCGGCGCCGACTTGCGCGCCGCCGCGACGGCAGCGTCGCGCGGGCGCTTGGTCATGGGGATTTGAACGATGGCGACGAACATGCTTGTTAGCCTACGGTCATCGGCTGTCGCGGGCAAATGAAGGTCTCACGCATGACGCACTCTTCCCGTCGTCCCGAGCGAAGCCGCCCGAAGGGCGGTGCAGTCGAGGGATCTCTTCTTCGCGGTGAGCGCTGGATTGGATGAAAATAGATCCCTCCGCTCCGCTTCGCTCAAGCGCGGATATGATCCGCGCGAGTCGGGACGACGGCAAGCCGTCGGCCCTCGCCGGCGCCGAAATTTGCGTGTTCGACGCCTACGGCACGCTGTTCGACTTCAATTCGGCGGTCGCCCGCCACCGCGCCGCCATCGGCCCCAACGCCGACGCGCTGTCGGACATGTGGCGCTCCAAGCAGATCCAGTACACCTGGCTGCGCAACGGCATGGGCGCCTATGCCAAGTTCTGGCAAGTGACCGGCGAGGCGCTCGACCATTGCCTGGCTGCCTATGGCATCGCGGATGTCGGCGTGCGCGACAAGCTGTTGGGCGCCTATCTCGCCCTCGATCCCTTCGCCGAGGTGCCGGCGATGCTCGACAGGTTGAAGCGTGCCGGCCTGCGGCTCGCCATCCTGTCCAACGGCAATCCGGAGATGCTCGATCCGATGGTCGGCGCGTCCAAGCTCGCCGACCGCTTCGAGGTGGTACTGAGCGTCGACGCCGCCCAAGTCTTCAAGCCCGATCCCAAAGTCTATCGTCTCGTCGAGGCGCGCTGCGGCGTCAGGCCGGACAAGGTCTGCTTCCTGTCCTCCAACTGCTGGGACGCGCACGGAGCGGCGCATTTCGGCTTTTCGACCGTGTGGGTGAACCGTACCGGCGCGCCCGACGACAATCTGCCCGGCGTGCTCGCCGCCGAGATCCGCGATCTTTCCCACCTTCCTGCCCTGCTTGGTGTTGCCTGATGTCTTCGCTGCCGACTTTTGCCGACGTTTTAGCGGCTGCCCGCCGTCTCGACGGCATTACCATCCGCACGCCGTTGCTCGAGAATGCCCGGGTCAATGCCATGTTGGGTGGGCGCCTGTTCATCAAGGCCGAATGCCTGCAGCGTACGGGGTCGTTCAAGCTGCGCGGCGCCTACAATTTCCTGGCCTCGATGAGCGAGGCCGATCGCAAGAAGGGTGTCGTCGGCTGGTCGTCGGGCAACCATGCACAAGGCCTCGCCGAGGCGGCGCGGCTGATGGGCATGAAGGCCACCATCGTCATGCCGGCCGATGCGCCGGCGCTCAAGCTTGCCAACACGCGGTCGTCGGGCGCGGAAGTCGTGCTCCATGACCGGGTCAAGGACAGCCGCGAGGAGATCGGCCTTGGCATTGCGCAAAAGACCGGCGCCACGGTGGTGCCGCCCTATGATCATCCCTGGATCCTGACCGGTCAGGGCACGGCGGGGCTGGAGATCGTTGAACAGGCCAAGGCGGCCGGTGTCACGCTCGACGCCGTCGCCGCACCCTGCTCCGGCGGTGGGCTGTCGACCGGCATCGCCCTCGCCGTGAAGGGGCTGAGCCCCAACACCAGCGTGCATGCCGGCGAGCCGGCCGGCTTCGATGACCTGGCGCGCTCGCTCGCCACCGGCGTCAAGCAGAAGAACGACAGGCTCACGGGCTCAATCTGCGACGCGCTGCTGGCGCCGACGCCGGGCGACGTCACCTTCCCGCTCGCCCAGCAGCTCCTGGGACCGGGCCTAGTCGTCACCGACGAGGAGGTGCTCGACGCCATGGAGCTGGCGTTCCGCGAGTTCAAGCTGGTGGTCGAGCCCGGCGGCGCGGTAGCGCTGGCCGCGGCGCTCACCGGCAAGCTGCCGGTGAAGGACCGCGCCGTCGCCGTGGTCTGCTCGGGCGGCAATGTCGATCACGCGACGTTTGCCCGCGCGCTCAGCCGTCCGCCCGCGCCATGAGCCGCCCGATCCGGATCCGCCGGGAGTGGCGGCTCGTCCTCTGGCTCAGCCTCGGCGCCGCCGTGATGAGCGCCTGTTTCAGTTACGCCGTCCGCGAGAAAGGCACGGCCCTGCACGCCATGTTCGTCGGGGTCGTCAATTCGCTGATCATCGCTACGCCGATCCTGCTGCTGGAGGTCAACAGCCGAAGGGTCGGCGCGCTGAAGCGCCTGAGGCGGCTGCCGCTGCTGGTCTATTTCGGCCTAAAAGTCCTCTTCTATGTGATCGTCATCGTCGGCGGCCTGATGGTCGCGCTTCTGATATTCGACTCGCCGCAGGCCTTCGCGTTCGACGAACGCTTTCGTCTCTCGGTAGTCTTCGCCGTGTCGATGTCGGTGTTGGCCAACTTGGTGTTCGAGATGGGCGCCTTGCTGGGCTTCGGCACGCTGAAGAACCTGCTGACCGGCCGCTACGTGCAGCCCAAGCGCGAGCAGAAGGCTTTCCTGCTGATCGACATGAAGGATTCGACCGGCCTGGCCGAGCGGCTGGGTCCGATCCGTTTCCACGAATTGCTGAACGAGTTCTTCCGCAACGTCGCCGATGCCGCCCTGGAATGCGGCGCAGGGATCCACAAGTACGTCGGCGACGAGGCAATCCTGACCTGGTCCGGCGAGCGCGCCTTGGCCGATGGCGATTGCCTGGCCTGCCCGTTCATCGCCCGCGACTTCATCGACGCCAACGGCGGACAGTATCGCGAGCGCTTCGGCGTCGTGCCTGAATTCCGCGCGGCCCTGCATTGCGGCGAGATCGTCGCCGGCGAAATCGGCGACGTGCACCGCGAGATCGCCTATGTCGGCGACACGCTGAACGTGGCGGCGCGGCTACTCGATGCGGCCAAGACCCTGGGCCGCGACGTGCTGGTCTCGGCCGAACTGCTAAAACGGGCGGCCTTGCCGGGCGGCATTGTCGCCGAGGCCTTGCCGACATTCACGGTGCGCGGCCGAGCGGCGCCGCTTGCGATTGCGGCCTTGCGACGCCGCGGCGCCGCAGCCTGATCCGTTCGAGCAGGCTGCCCAAAATGCCCTTGGGCAGGAAGATGATGAACAGCACCAGCAGCACGCCGTAGACCAGGTTGTCCCAGCCGACGGCCTTGGTGCCGAAGCCGATGCGCAGGCCCTCGGCCAGCGCGATGGTGATGATGGCGCCCACCGTCGGCCCCAGTGCCACATAGATGCCGCCGACCACGACGGCGAACACCATCTGCAGGGAGACGGCGATGCCGCTCACCGTGTCGGGCGAGATGAACATCTGGTACTGGCAGTAGAGCGCGCCGGCCAGCGCCGTCATCAGCGCGCTGATGACCGTGATCCTGAGCTTCTCGAAGGTGACGTTGACGCCGGCCGCCGCCGCCGCATCCTCGTCCTCCGAGATCGCCTCGAGCGCATAGCGCGCCATGCTGCGGTCGACCAGGCGCCAGATCACAAGCCCGGCGGCCCACACGCCGAGCGCGATCAGGTACCACACCGTCTTGTCGTCGAACTGCAGCGCCAGCAGGTGGTTGCCCTTGGTGCGCTCGGGCGTGTAGCCGAGCGAGCCGCCGGTCCAGTCGCGCGTCGCCGTGATGACCTGCAGCACGATGCCCGAGAGCGCCAGCGTCACCAGCACGAAATAGTGGCCGGTGATGCGGAAGCGGAAGCACGGATAGGCGACGACCAGCGCCAGCGCGCCGGCGCAGACCAGAGCGACGGGAATGCCGATCCACGGCGAGACGTCGAGGTGGTTCCACATCAGCGCCGTGACATAGGCGCCGATGCCCATGAAGCCACCATGGCCGAGAGAGACCAAGCCGAAGCGGCCCATCATCGACCACGAGGTGTAGGCGAACGACCAGATCAGGATGAGGATCAGGATGTGCAGGTGATAGGGGTCGCGATAGACGAACGGCAGCGCAATCAGCGCCGCACCGGCGATCGTGTAGAGCAGCCAACGCCGGTTCACGGCGACCTCGTCATTGGCGCCTCGCCAGCAGGCCGGCCGGCCGGATGAACATCATCAGGATAAAGAAGGCGAAGGCCAGCACATAGCCCCATTCGAGGTCGGAGAACAGGCCGCCCAGCGAGATGATCTCGGCGAACAGGAAGGCGGCGACGAAGCCGCCGACGAAGTTGCCCAGCCCGCCCAGCACGCAGATCAGGAAGGTGATCGGCCCGAACGACAGGCCGACGAAGGGATGGACGTCGTACTGCAGCACCAGCAGGCAGGCCGCCAGCCCGGCTAGCGCGCCGCCCAGCGCCGAGGTGATGAGGTAGATGCGCCCGGTATCGACGCCCATCAGCGCCATGATCTGGCGATCCTGGGCGATGGCGCGGATGGCGGTGCCGATATAGGTCCGCTTCATGAAGAAATAGACCACGATCATGCCGGCCGCCGCCGCGCCGAAGGCGAGCAGGCGCGAGTAGCTGAAATGCATCTCGCCGAAGGCCAGCACCGGCAGGCGGATGCCGAGATTGCGGAAGTCGATGCCGAACGCCACGGTGGCGAAGCTCTGCAGCACGAACAACACGCCGCCGGTCGCCAGCAGCTGGTTGATCGGCGCCCCCGACAGCAGCGGGGCGATCACCAGGTAATGCAGCAGCGCGCCCAAACCGGCGACCAGCAGGATCGCCAGCGGCGCCGCCAGGTAATACGACAGGCCGTAGTACTGCACGAGGTAGTACATGCCGTACATGCCGATCATCACCAGCTCGGCGTAGCAGATCCAGGTGACGTCGATGACGCCGAAGATCAGGTTCAACCCGAGCGCCAGCAGGGCGAGCACGCCGCCCAGCAGAATGCCGTTGATCATGGCTTCGAGGAGATAGATGTCGAAGATCTCGAGGAATGACTCCATGGCCCGGCCTCAAAGCTTCCCGTCGTCCTGAGCGTAGCGAAGGACCTCATCGCCGCTTGCCACGGGCATGAGATTCTTCGCTGCGCTCAGGATGACACCGCTAAACACCAAGGTACGCCTGCTTGATGGTGTCGCTCGCCATCATCTCGGCCGAGGTGCCGGAGGCGCGGATGGTGCCGGCCTCCAGGAGGTAGGCGCGGTCGACCACCCGCAGCACCTGCTGAACGTTCTGCTCGACGATCAGCACCGTGAGGCCGCCGGCGCGGATGCGCTTCAAGAGCTCGAACACCTGCTGGACCACGACCGGCGCCAGCCCGGCTGACGGCTCGTCGAGCAGCAGCAGCCGGGGATCGCTCATCAGCGCGCGGCCGATGGCGCACATCTGCTGCTCGCCGCCCGACATGGTGCCGGCGAACTGGCGCCGCCGCTCCTTGAGGCGCGGAAAGAGGGTGAACACCACCTCCAGCCGTTCGCCGTACTTGGCGCGCGCCTGCGGCATGAAGGCGCCCATCTTGAGGTTGTCCTCGACCGTGAGCCGCGGGAACAGCCGGCGGTTCTCCGGCACGTGGGCGATGCCGAGGCCGACGATGCGGTGCGCCGCCGTCGCCACGACATCGGTACCCTCCATCGCGATGGCACCGCAGCTCGGCCGGATCAGGCCCGAGATCACCCGCATCAGCGTGGTCTTGCCCGCGCCATTGGGTCCGATCACGCCCACCGCCTCGCCCGCCTTGACCTCGAGACTGACGCCGAACAGCGCCTGGAAGCTGCCGTAGCCCGCGTCGACCGATCTCAGTTCGAGCATCGCCGGTACCACTCAGCGCCGTGCTTCGGCCGCGGCGGCCTGGGTCGCAACGGCATCGGTGCCGAGATAGACTTCGATCACCCGGGGATCGTTCGACACGGCGCTCGGCAGGCCCTCGCAGATCTTCTCGCCGTGATCGAGCACCATGACGCGGTCGACCACGCGCATCAGCACGCCCATGATGTGCTCGACCCAGATGATGGTGATGCCGAGCTCGTCGCGGATCTTGCGCAGCATGTCGGCGGCCTGGTCCATCTCGGTCTCGTCGAGGCCGCCCAGGCTCTCGTCGGCGAGCAAAAGCTTCGGCCCGGTCGCCAGCGCCTTGGCGAGCTCGAGCTTCTTCAAGCCGGCGGCGCCCAGCCCATCGACCAGCGCCTTTCGGTCGGTCGGCAGGCCGACCATGGCGAGCGCGTGTTCGGCCGCCTCGTTCGCCTTGGCGGCGCTGTGGCGGCCCTGGCCGTAGAAGCCGGCCAGCGCCACATTCTCGAACAGGGTGAGCCGGCGGAACGGGCGCGGGATCTGGAAGGTGCGGCCGATGCCGCGGTTGATGATGCGATGCGGGGCGAGGCCGGCGATCTCGTGGCCCTCGAAGGCAATCGAGCCCGCCGAAGGCGGGAAGGTTCCGGACAGGACGTTGAAGATCGTGCTCTTGCCCGAGCCGTTGGGGCCGATCAGGCCGAGAATCTCGCCCTGATCGACCTTGAACGACACCTTGTTGACGGCCGTGAAACCGCCGAACCGCTTGACCAACCCCTCGACGACCAGCACGGCGGTGTCTCTCTCCTGTCTCTGGGCCGCCTACTTGTTGCTGTAGGTCGTGCCGGCCGGCAGCGGCAGCACGGCTTCGCGCTGCGCCTGGCTCTTGGGCCATACCACGTACGACTTGTCGTCGACGTACTGGATGATAACCGGGAAGGCGCGGTCGTTCTGGCCGGCCATCGCTGCGCCCTCCCCCTCGAACTTCACGCCGAAGCCCAGCATGGTGCCGCCCTCGGGAATGTCGGTGTCGAGCGCGGCCTTGCGCAGCGCCTCCGAATCGATGCCGCCATATTTCTTGATGGCGCGCGGCAGCACGTCGGTCAGGAAGAGGAAAGTGTTGGAGGCCGCCATGCCGACATGGGCCGAGCGGATGGCGACGCCCGGCTTCACCTTGTCGAACTCATCGCCGACAAACTTGATCTCCGACGGCAGCTTCGGATCGAGCGTCTTGGGATTGGAAAGCCAGATCGAGATCGGGTCGGCGTTGAAGAAGTAGTTGACGTCGGAGCCCAAGCCCTCCTTGAGCTTCTCGTAGACGCCGTAGCCCGCGCCATGACCGACCAGCGCGGCGACCTTCAGCCCCTGCTCGCGCGCCTGGCGCAGCAACAGGGTGATGTCGGGGTTGTAGCCGGTATGGAAGATCACATCGGGCCGGGCGCGCTTGAGCTTGGTGACCAGCGCCGAGAGGTCGGGCGCGGTCGCCGAATAGCCTTCCTTGAGCACGATATTGAAGCCCGCCTTCTTGGCGCCGGCCTCGTTGCCCTTGGCGACGTCGACGCCGTAGGCGCCGTCCTCGTGGATGATGGCGACGCGCAGGTCCTTGGGATCCTTGCCGAGCTTGGCCTTGGCGTTCTGGTTGATGAAGTCCATGGTCATGGTGCCGAACTGCTGGCCGCTCGGCTGGGCGCGGAAGACGTATTTGAGATTGCGGTTCTCAAGCACGGCCGACGAGATGCAGGTGGTGATCCACATGAACTTCTTGAGCTGCTCGACCCGGGCCGCCACCGGCACGCACTGCGCCGAGGAGTAGAAGCCCAGCACCATGTCGACCTTTTCCTGCTCGATCAGGCGGACCGCCTCGTTGATGGCGACGTCCGGCTTGCTCTGGGCATCGGCATAGATCGCCTCGATCTTGTAGCCCTCGACTCCGGTCTTGGTGAACTGGTCGAGCACGATCTTGGCGCCGGTATATTGCAGCTCCGAGCCGCCGCCGGCCAGCGGCCCGGTCAGGTCGTAGACGACGCCGATCTTGAGTTTCTTCTCCTGGGCGAGCGCGGATGTCGCCACACCCAAGGCTGCGACCGCAGCTACCACACTGCCGACAAAACCGGCGATTTTACGCATGGACATCAAGTCCTCCCTGGATATCGCACTAAGCGCTTATGCGTCTTATTGACCGGCATCACAGGGGGCGGTTCGGCCGATGTCAAGCACCGCGCGCGATTACGGCCGCCCTTCACCCGGGGTGAGGATGTCGAACATGATGCCGGCGGGCTTCTCGAGCATGCCGAACAGCGCCGCCAGCCGCGAAGGATCGCCGTCGATCCTGAGCGTGCCCGCGGTCATCGCTTCGGCGGCAGTGGTCTTGCCGAGCACCAGGGCATCGAGCGTATCGCGGGTCGTCGTGATCGACGCCGCAGCCGCGTCCGACCATTCGCCCAGCCGGTGGCTGAGCGTGCAGCGCTTCAGGGTGAGGCAGAGCTTCTCGGCGCGGTCGGTGAAGTGCCAGTTGATGACCATCGACTGCCCCGCCGCTTTCGCCGGATCGAGGCGGATCGCCAGCAGGTCGAAGAACATGTCGCTGGTGAGCCCGGCCAGGGTGTCGGCACCCATCGCCATCCGCGCCGGCAGCGCGAACACGCCATGGCGCAGCTCCTGGGCGCCGTACAGGAAGGCGTTGCGCCAGGTCGCCGACTCGGCCTGGTAGCCCATCTGCTCCAGCGCGTCGGCGCAGAGCGCGCGCGCCTCGATGTTGTTGGGCTCGGCGTAGACGACCTCCTTCATCACTTGCGCCACCCAGCGGTACTGGCCCTTGGTGAAATCGGAACGGGCGCGGGCGATGACGGCGGCCGCGCCGCCCATGTACTCGACGAACTTGGCGGCGGCCGGCGCCGGCGGCAGCGGATGGAGGTTGCACGGGTTGCCGTCGTACCAGCTGAGATAGCGTTGGTAGACCGCCTTGACGTTGTGGCTGACGGAGCCGTAGTAGCCGCGCGCCGACCAGCGCTCGGCCAGGCCCGGCGGCAGGTCGATCGCCTCGGCGATCTCGGCCGGCCGCCAGCCCTTGTTCATGTAGCGCAGGGTCTGATCGTGGATGTGCTTGTAAAGGTCGCGCTGCGCCTCGAGATGGTCGAGCACCGCTTCCCTGCCCCAGGTCGGCCAATGGTGCTGGCCGATCAGGATCTCGGTATGCGGCGCGTAGAGCGCGATGGCATCGCCGATGTATTTCGCCCAGATGCGCGGATCGCGCGCCACCGCGCCACGCAGCGGGATGAAGTTGTGCAGCACCGGGCAGGCGTTCTCCGCCATGTTGAGCACGCCCAACTGCGGATAGAACATATGCATCTCGGCCGGCGCCTCGGTCTCGGGCGCCAACTGGAAGACGATCCGCACGCCGTCGATCGTGTGCTCTTCGACCGGCTGGACGATGCTGCGGGTCGGCGCGATCAGGCCCGGCGTGCCGCGTGCGATGCCTTTGCCCAGCCCGGCATCGACCTGGCCGCGCGCGCCACGCGGCAGCAGGGTGCCGAACTGGAACTGGGCGCGGCGCGCCATCGGCAGGCCGGCCAGTACGTTCTCGCCCGACACCGCCTGCATGAATCCATCCGGCGCGATGACCGGGATCCTGCCGGATTTGACGTCGGCCTCGTCGATCACGCCACGCACGCCGCCATAGTGGTCGATGTGGCTGTGGGTGTAGATCACCGCGACGACGGGCTTATTCGGCCGATGCGCGCGGTAGTGCGCGAGCGCGGCACGCGCCACTTCGGCGGTGGTCAGCGGATCGATCACGATCAGGCCGCTGTCGCCCTCGATCACCGTCATGTTGGAGATGTCGAAGCCGCGCAGCTGGTAGAGACGGTCGGTGACCTTGAACAGGCCGTTGGCGAGGTTGAGCCGCGCCATGCGCCACAGGCTGGGATTGACCGTGGCCGGCGCCAGCTCGCCGTCGATGAAGGCGTACTCGCCCAAATTCCACAGCACCGTGCCGTTGGCCGCGCGCACCATGCCGTCGGGCACCGGCGCGATCAGGCCGCGCTTGGCCGCCTGGAAATCGGCGACGTCGCCGAACGGCAGCCGGGCGGCCATCGCCGCATGGGCCGCCTTGATCGCAGGCTCGGCATCGCGCGCGACGTCGAGGTGCGACGCCGGCACCGGAACGGCTGATGCTGATGCCATTTTCTTTCCCTCCGAAGTGACGGGTGTCATCCCGAGCGCAGCGAGGGACCTTTAAGGCCACAGCAAAGATCCCTCGGCCTTCGGCCTCGCGATGACAGCGCTTGCTTGACGCCTACTGTGCGTCCTACCCCTCGACCTTGATGTTGTTGTCCTTGACCACCTTGGTCCAGCGCTCGGTCTCGAACTTGAGCTTCTCGAGATAGGCCTCGGGTGTGCCGCCGGTGGTGAAGTAGCCGAGCTCGGCGAATTTCTTCTTCACCTCGGGGTCGCCGATGATTTGCCGGGCGAGCGCGTTCAGTCGATCGACCACCGGACGCGGCACGCCGGCCGGCGCCACCAGGCCGAAGAACACCGCGCTCTCCATGTCCGGCATGCCGAGTTCGATCACCGTCGGAACATCGGGGCACATCGGCGAGCGCTCGCGGGACGCAACGACCAGCCCCTTCATCCGGCCGGCCTTGACGTGGTTGCCGGTCGGCAAGACGACGTCGCAGATCATCGGCACGTGGCCGGCCAGCACGTCGCGGACCGCGTCGGCCGAACCCTTGTAGCCGACGACCTCCATGTTGAGCTTGTTGCGGGTCTTGAACAGCTCGCACCACAGATGCGGCTGATTGCCGATGCCCGACGTCGCGAACCGCGTCTTCTGCGGCTGCTTGTTCACCCACTCGGCGAATTCGGCATAGCTGCGTGCCGGCACATCGTTGTTGTAGGCGATCAGGTCGGGAATGTCGGCCAGAGTCGAGATCGGCTGGAAGTCCTTCAGCGGATCGTAAGGCTGCTTCAGGCCGAGCGCGCCATTGGTCGCCAAGGTCGTGGTGCCGAGCAGCAAGGTGTGGCCATCGGGCTTGGACTTGGCCACCAGCTCCATGCCGATGATGGTGTTGCCGCCGCCGCGGTTCTCGACGATCACCTGCTGGCCCAGCAGCGCGGTCATCTTCTCGGCGACGATGCGGCCCGCCGTGTCGGTGGCGCCGCCGGGAATGTAGGGCACCATGATCTTGACCGGCTGGCTGGGCCAGGTCTGGGCGCGTACCGCCTGTGCGCCGACGATGGTCCAGCCGGCGGCACCCGCCAGCACGCTGCGTCGCTTGAGCATGCTTCCTCCCGAAACACCCGCAGTCTACTCCGCGGGCTCGAGGGAAGCCTTGCCCATCTCGTGTTCCGCCGGCAAGAGCGAGATGGCGGCGAAACCGCAGAACGCAACGCCCGCCAGCACCATCAGAACCACCGGGAAGCCCGCCGCCTTCACCGTCGGGCCGATCAGCGCCACCACGATCGAGCTGACGCCGAAACCGATCGCCAGGCGGGCGCCGGTGACCCGGCTGCGCATGCGGTCGTCGATATACTTCACGATCATGGCGTCGGTGAAGGGGATGGCGCCGAACACCAGCAGCATGAAGCCGATCGCCGTCGCGAACAGCGCCCAGTCTTCGACCTGAGAGGCGATCAGGAACAGTGGCACCTGCAGGAGCACGATGGGCAGGTAGATGTTCTTGAGCGGGAAGCGGTCTATGAGCTTGCCGACCACGAGCTGCGCCAGCGAGGCCAGCGAGAAGATCACGAACAGCATGGCTGCCAGCTCGGCCGGGTCCTGCACCGCGCCTTTCACCCGCTCGCGCAAAAGCTCGCCGTTGCCGTTGGTCGTGAAGTTGAAGATGATGCTGCCGGTCACGGCGGTGAAGGTCATGATGGCGAACACGCGCGCCATCACCCGTGGCGGCAGATCGATCATCTTGGGCTGGCGCTTGGCGGGCGCTTCGGCTTCGCGCGGCACCAGCAGGACGAAGGCCGCCGCGCAGACGAGAGAGATCACGCCGGGCAGGACGAACGCCATCTGCCAGCCGAAGCGCTGGGCGATATAGACCGACACGCCGGCGGCGATGGCGATGCCCATGTTGCCGGCCAGGCCGTTGAGGCCAATGGTGAAGCCGAAATTCTTGGCCTTCTGCACCAGCATCGGGATGCCGACCGGATGGTAGATCGAGGCGAAGGCGCCCATCAGGGTGAGAGCCGCGCCGATCTGCCACTTGTTGGTGCAGAGCGCGATCACCAGTGCCGAGACGCCGAGGCCGGCGAAGAAGATCACCATCATGATCCAGCGGCCCCAATGGTCGCCCAGCCGGCCGCTCACGATCGAGCCGGCGCCGAACATGAACAGCGCGCCGTAGTTGAACGGCGTGAGCTCGGTCCATTCGACGCCCCAGACGCCGGCGATCACGCCCCAGCTGTAGGCGAACACGACCAGGATCCAGTGGTCCATGGCGTGGCCGATATTGAGCAGGATCGCGGTCGGGCTGCCGTGGCTCATGCGGGGCTCTCGTGAATAAGTGCGCCCCGGCAGCGTACTTATTGCCTTTTTGTCCGTCTTGCGCTAGACTGCCAACTTATGTCGCAAACCAGCCAAAAATCCACCAATCCCGCCGATTATCAGCGCGTGCCGCGCGCGGTGGCGGCGATGCCCAAGGACTTTCCCCAGGACTTCGTCATCGAGCCGCACAGCCATGAGCGAGCCCAGCTCATCTTCGCCACGGCGGGCACGATGCGGGTCGTGACCGGGCCGGCGATGTGGATCGTGCCGCCGCAGCGCGCGCTGTGGATGCCTGCCGGCGCCGTCCATGGCATCGAGATGCTGGATCAGGTCTCCATGCGCACCCTCTATCTGCGCGACGATGCGGCCGCCAGCATGCCCGCGTCCTGCCGGGTGCTGCAGGTCTCGCCGCTCTTGCGCGAGCTGATCGTGCGGGCAACGGAGCTGTCCCTGCACTACGACGAAGAGGGCGCGGCGGGCCATCTTGTCGCCCTGCTGCTGGCCGAGCTGCACGGCTCGCAGACGCTCGGCCTGCATCTGCCGATGCCGCGCTCGCAGCGATTGGCGATGCTCTGCCGCGCGCTGCTCGACGACCCGGGCGACCGCCGCACCCTTGGCCAATGGGCACAGACGTTGAACACCAGCGAGCGCACTCTGGCGCGGCTGTTCCAGAAGGAGACTTCCCTCAGTTTTGCCGCCTGGCGCCAGCAGGCGCGCGTGCTGGAAGCGATGGGCCGGCTGGGCGGCGGCGCGCCGGTCACCCAGGTCGCGCTCGATCTCGGCTACGACAGCGTGAGCGCCTTCAGCGCCATGTTCCGCCGCGCGGCGGGCGCGTCACCCAGCACCTATCGTGCGTAGAAGTCGACCGATAGTCCTTGTTGGGCATGGGGAATTTTTGTGTTTCGGCAATCGCTTGCCTCATCGAAGCCTTGACGGAACGCCCTCAAATATCCCCAATGCGCGACCTATTTTCGGGTATTCTAAACTGTCATTTACCCGGCCCGTGACTGGCGCCTGGAGTTTGCGTTGAAGCCGACCGACATCACGAATCCGGACTATTTCCACAAGGTCGTCGACTGCCAGTGGGCTTGCCCCGCCCACACCCCGGTCCCCGAGTACATCCGGCTGATCGCCCACGGGCGCTACTCCGACGCCTACATGATCAACTGGAAGTCCAACGTCTTCCCGGGGATCCTGGGCCGCACCTGCGACCGCCCCTGCGAGCCGGCCTGCCGGCGCAGCCGGGTCGAGGACGAGACCCTGGTCAAGGGCAAGAAGGAGCCGGTGGCGATCTGCCGGCTGAAGCGCGTCGCCGCCGACTACAAGGACGACGAGGGCATCAAGGCCGCCATGCCCAAGGCGCCGGCGAAGAACGGCAAGCGCATCGCCTGCATCGGCGGCGGCCCCGCCTCGCTCACCGTGGCGCGCGACCTCGCCGTGCTGGGCTACGAGATCGTGATCTACGACCAGGACCCCAAGCTCGGCGGCTTCATCCGCACCCAGATCCCGCACTTCCGCCTGCCCGAGTCGGTGATCGACGAGGAAGTGGGCTACATCACCGGCATCGGCAACATCGCGTTCCGCCACAAGAAGATCGACTCCATGAAGGCGATCCTGGCCGAAGGCTACGACGCGGTGTTCGTCGGCTCGGGCGCGCCGCGCGGCCGCGATCTCGACGTGCCGGGCCGCAAGGAAGCGGCCAGCAACATCCATATCGGCCTCGACTGGCTGTCGTCGGTCTCGTTCGGCCACATCAGCAAAGTCGGCAAGCGGGTGATCGTGCTGGGCGGCGGCAATACCGCGATGGATTGCTGCCGCACCGCGCGGCGCCTGGGCGGCGAGGACGTCAAGGTGATCGTCCGCTCGGGCTTCGAGGAGATGAAGGCCTCGCCGTGGGAGAAGGAAGACGCGATGGGCGAGGATATCCCCATCCTGAACATGCTGGTGCCGAAGGAAGTCACGCACAAGGACGGCAAGATCACCGGTGTGCTGTTCGAGAAGGTGCGCGCCGAGTACGACGCCAAGGGCCGCCGCAGCCTGGTGCCGTCGGGCGAGCCCGACCAGCATTTCGAGTGCGACGACGTGCTGGTGGCGATCGGCCAGGAGAACGCTTTTCCGTGGATCGAGAAGGATTCCGGCGTCGAGTTCGACAAGTGGGGCCTGCCCAAGCTCAACGAACAGACCCTGCAGAGCACCGAGCCCAAGGTGTTCTTCGGCGGCGACGCGGCGTTCGGTCCCAAGAACATCATCTGGGCCGCCGCGCACGGCCATGACGCCGCGATCTCCATCCACAAGATGCTGATTGGCGAGGATGTCACCGAGCGGCCGGCGCCGGGCGTCAACATCGTCAGCCAGAAGATGGGCATCCACGAGTGGAGCTACGACAACGCGCCGACCGTCGACCACCGCCTGAAAGTCCCGCACCGCGCCAAGCAGGAGGCGCTGAAGGACATCATGGCCGAGGTCGAGCTCGGCTTCGATCCCCAGCTCGCCTTCAAGGAGGCGCAGCGCTGCCTGAACTGCGACGTGCAGACGGTGTTCACCGGCACGCTCTGCATCGAGTGCGACGCCTGCGTCGACATCTGCCCGATGGATTGCATCAGCTTCACCGAGAACGGCGAGGAGAAGGATCTGCGGGCCCGGCTGATGGCGCCGGCGCTCAATCCGACCCAGGACCTCTATATCGGCAACGACCTCAAGACCGGCCGCGTCATGGTCAAGGACGAGGACGTCTGCCTGCATTGCGGGCTGTGCGCCGAGCGCTGCCCGACCGGCGCGTGGGACATGCGCAAGTACTACATGGAAATGACCAACGCGGAGCACGCATGCCGCAAGCACTAGGGTG
>Ga0070698_100001173_pt1 | contig 29070 bp, 23 predicted proteins | sample KBSK1502metaG_FD_65477 | JGI IMG/M metagenome (GOLD analysis project Ga0070698, IMG submission 65477) | Corn, switchgrass and miscanthus rhizosphere microbial communities from Kellogg Biological Station, Michigan, USA - KBS K1-50-2 metaG | ecosystem: Host-associated > Plants > Roots >...
ACGCCGAGCGCGCCGCCGAGCAGCCCGGCGAGTTCCTCCAGCGCGCCGAAGCCCTCCGGGCCGCCGACGCCCCGGCCGCCGCCGACCACCACGCGGGCGGTCGCCAGCGACACGCCGCCCGCGCGGTCCGCTGATTCGGTCGCGACCACCGCGAGGTCCTCGTCGGCGAGGTCCGGCCGGTAGGCGTGCACGGTAAACGCGGCGGGCTCCGCAGCCGGCGCCACCCCGGACGGCGCCACCCCGGAAGGCGCCACCGCAGCCGGGACCGCCGCAGCCGGCGCGACCGCGTCGACGGCAACCGTGAGCAGTGCGGGCGACGCATCGAGTGACGCATCCTCCAGCAGGCTGCCCGCCCACCGGTGCCGGACAAGCTGGTACGTGCCATCCGGCCTGCGCGCCGCCGAGGCGCAGTTCGCCGCCATCGGCAGGCCGGTAATCGCTGCCAGGTGCGCCATGATCTCGTTGCCGTGGTCGGTACCCGCCGCCACCACGGCCGTCGCCGACGACGAGGCGGCCAGACCGGCGAGGGCGCGGGCCCAGGCCACCGGGGCGTACCCGGCCAGCCGGTCCGATTCGACCGCGTACGCACCAGTCAGGCCGGCCGCGGCTAGCGCGTCGCGGGCCGGGGTGGGCAGCGAGCCGAACACCACCGCGGCCAGGGTGTCCTGACTGCTGGCGGCCAGATCCTGGCTGAACGCGAGCGCCCGCAGCGAGGCGTCGGCAATCCCGTCGCCGTCCCGCTCGGCCAGGCACAGTACCGTCACGAATACACCCCAAAGACCGTCACGAATACACCCCAAAGACCGTCACGACAACACCCCAAAGACCGTCACGACAACACCCCAAAGACCGTCACGACAACACCCCAAAGACCGTCGCGACAACACCCCAAAGACCGTCGCGACAACACCCCAAAGACCCGTCACGACAACACCCCAGAGACCCGTCACGACAACACCTCAGAGACCCGTCGCGACAACACTCCAAGCACCGTCACGACAGCACCCCCAGTTCCGCAAGCAGCCGGACCAGGGCGGGCACCGCGTCCGCACCGGTGCCGATGATCTCCGCCCGCTTGGTCTCCCCGGCGGGCACCCGCAGCAGTTCCTTCCGCAGCCCCTCGCCGCTGTAGTCCGGCTGGAACCGCTCGATGACAGCCCGCTTCGCGCGCAGCCTGCCGGGCAGGGACGGGTACCTGGGCAGGTTGATGCCCTCCTTCACGCTAATCACGGCCGGCAGCGCCAGGTCGAAGCTCTCCTCGCGGCCCCGGTACTCCCTCCGGGCAAGGGCACGGGCCGCATCCTCGGTCCCGGTGATCTCCAGGTTCTTGATCCCGGTCACGCACGGCAGGCCGAGCGCGTGCGCGACCCGCACCGGGACCTGGTAATCGCCGGTGTCGGCGGCCTCGTTGCCGAACAGCAGCAGGTCGTACGCACCCTCCGGCCCCGCCGCCCGCCGCCGGACCGCATCGGCGATCGCCGCCGCGGTGGCGATCGGGCCCCACTCCCGCCCGTCGGTCTCCAGCAGCACGCCGCGGCCGGCCCCCAGGGCCAGCATGTCCCGCAACTGGCCGACTGCCTCCGCGGGCCCGAGCGTCAGCACCGTCACGGTCCCGCCGAGCCGCTCGGTGAGCTGGACCGCCTCCTCGACGGCGCACTCCTCGTGCGGGCTGACCGCGAACCCGGACATCCGGGTATCGACATCCTGGCCGTCCGGCGTGACGACGACCTTGCCGCCGACCATGGGAACCCGCTTGACGCAGACCAGGACCTCCATGCCGGTCAGCTCCTGACCCGGGAGTTCTCCGGGTCGAACAGCGGAGTCGAGCCGGCCACCGCCACCGTCACCGGGTACTGCTCGGCCATGTACTCTACCGCGAGCCTGTTGCCCTCGCGGGCCTGCTCGGCGGGCAGGTACGCCATCAGCAGGTGCTTGCCGACCGACGGGCCGCACCCCGCGCTTGTCACGTACGAAGGCCGGCCCTTCGCGTCCACCAGCCGCTCCCCGGCCTGGGTCAGGATGGGCTCGCCGCCCAGCATGTAGCGTAGCTGCCCGGCCGCCGACCGGTGGTCGTCCACCGTCAGGGTGCACAGCACCGCGCACGGCGGCGCCGCCCGCTGCCGGAGGTAGGCGTCCTTGCCGGTGAAGGGCTGCGGCTTCACCCTCGGGCGGGTCATCCCGGCTTCCACCAGGTTGTAGTCGGCCTCCAGCTCGGCGCCGTAGGCACGGTAGCCCTTCTCCAGCCTGCCGGTCGTGCCGTACACGCCGATGCCGACCGGGACCAGGCCATGCGGGACGCCGGCCGCCCAGATCGCGTCCCACACCGCGCCGCCCTGCTCCATCGGGACGTAAAGCTCCCAGCCGAGCTCGCCGACATAGGAGATCCGCGACGCCAGCACCGTGGCACCGGCGATCTCGACGTCGCGGCAGGTGGCGAACGGGAAACTCCGCTGCGAAAGGTCGGCGTCGGTGACGGACTGCAGCACGGTCCGCGCGGCCGGGCCCCAGATCCCGAACGTTGCCCAGGCCGAGGTCAGGTCGGCCAGCTGCGCATCTGCTGGCAGCCGGCCGCGGAGCCACTGCTTGTCCATCATCCCGGTGGCCGCCCCGGTCACCACCCGGAACCAGTCCTGGCCGAGCCGCATGATCGTCAGGTCGGCCAGGAAGCCGCCGGCCTCGTCCAGCAGCGACGTGTAGACGACCCGCCCGGCCGGCACGTCCAGCTGGGCGACCGCGGCCGACTGGACCGCGGTCAGCGCGCCAGGCCCGGTGATGTCGAGCACCACGAACGCGGACAGGTCGATCAGCCCGCAGGCATCCCGCATGGCCAGGTGCTCGGCGTTGATAATGGGCGACCACCAGCGGGATTCCCATTCCGCCTCGCGCTCCATCAGTCGCCGAGGATACCGTTTCAGCAGGTTTTCATTCGACGCGTACCAATTCGGGCGTTCCCATCCCGCGGTCTCGATGAACACCGCGCCCAGGTCCTGCTCGCGGCCGTAGGCCGGGCTGACCCGCAGCGGCCGGCCGGACTCCCACTGCTCGGCCGGGTGCACGATCCCGTACATCTTGTTGAAGCCCTCGCGCGCCCGGGCGATGACGTGCGCCGTCGTGCGCTGGTGATCGTGGAACCTGGAGATGTCGGCCTCGTGGATGTCGATATCCGGGGTCTTGCCGGTCATCTGTTCGGCAACCGCGCGGGCGATGCCGGGGCCTTCCTTGATCCAGCTCGCGGCTACCGACCATAGGCCGCTGACCTCGGGGGTCTCGCCGAGCGCCGGGTGGCCGTCCGGCGTCATCGAGATCAGCCCGTTGATCGCGTAGCGGATCCCGACCCGCTCGTCGCCGAGCAGGTCGGGCATCAGCTCCAGCGCCTGCATGAGCTGCGGGTCGAAGTCTTCCTGGGTGAACGGCATCTCGGTCGGCGAGAGCACCGCTTCGGCGATGGACGGGATGTCGTCCGCGCCGACGATGATCGGCCGGTGCGCGTAGGAGCCGACCTCCATGTCGCCGCCGTGCTGCCGCTCGTACATGTTGGTGTCCACGTCGCGCACGATCGGGTACTCGATCTCGCCGGCCGTGTCGGCGAACAGCGGAACCGGGCCCACGCTGATCATCTGATGCACGATCGGGGTCAGCGGGATGCGAGCGCCTGCCATCCGCGCGATCCTCGGGCTCCAGACCCCGCAACATATAACGCAGACTTCGGTGTCGATGTCGCCCTTGGTGGTCCGGACCGTGCTAACTCGCCGGCCCGCCCGGCCGCCCGGTGCCGTCTCGATACCGAGCACCTCGGTACCGGCGAGCACCTGCAGCACGCCGAGCCGCTGCGCCTCCTCGCGCATCAGGGTCCCGGCCCGCAGCGAGTCGACCACGCCGACCGTCGGGAAGTACAGCCCGCCGAGGATCACCGACTCGTCCAGGTACGGCACCAGCTTGGCGACCTCGGCAGGCGAGAGGTGCTGCGCGGGGATCCCCCACGCCCTGGCGGCGGAGCTGCGGCGGCGCAGTTCCTCCATCCGCTCCGCCGTGCGGGCGACCTCGATCCCGCCGCTTTCGGTGAACACGCCGAGCGCCTGGTACTGCTCGGTGCTGTCGCGGGTCAGCTCCATCATCATCTTCGAGTACTCGATCGGGAAGATGAAGTTCGAGGCATGGCCGGTCGACCCGCCCGGGTTGGGCATCGGCCCCTTGTCCACCAGCACGATGTCCCGCCAGCCCAGCCTGGCCAGGTGACAGGCAAGTCCGTTGCCGACGATTCCCGCGCCCACGATAACGGCGCTGGCCCGGGTGGGGATGTCATTCATGCCGCTGGTTCCCGCCATTCATCTCGCCGGAGTTGCCATCTGCAAGTCTGGCCCCGCCGCCAGGAATTCCCGGCAGCGGGGCCAGACGGCGCCCGCATCTAGGCAGCCTGCTGCTACTCGACCGGGATCTCCTTGTTGATCAGGCCGAGGTCGATCCCCTGCCTGCTGCGCACCACCCGCGCAACGACGTAGATGACGATCGCCAGCACGTACATCGCGCCCATGTAGTACAGCGAGTCCCGGCTGTTCACGAAGTAGAGGTCGTTCGTGAACCACTCGTACAGGTTGAAGCCAAGCAGGCCGATGGTGACGACTCCGGCCACCGGGACGATCGGCACGCCGAAGAGCTTGATCCGGCTGGCCGGCGACGCCCGCCACAGGTCCGGCTTGCGCCACGGCAGGACGACGACCGCGATCGCGCTGAACAGGTACGTCACGGCGATCACCAGCGTGGCGTCCAGCGTGTAGCTCCTGAACGTCGTGGAGTAGGCGTACACAGCGGCCAGCCCGACCGCAGGCAGCAGCATCAGGATCAGGGAGTAGAACGGAACCTTCCGCTTCTCGGAGACCTCGGCGGCCCGGTCCGGCAGCACCCGGTCGAACGCGGCCGCGAAGATGACCCGCGTCGAGGACAGGAAAAGGGTGCCCACCCAGCCGAAGAACCACAGGCTCAGCACGAGGATCAGGGCGACCTGGAACGCCGTGTTATGCACCAGCCAGCCAGCGAACATGAACGGATACGGCCAGATGCCGAACTGCGGAGTGGCGTTGTAGTCCAGCGTGTTGAGGTTCTGGTAGAAGCCCCAGCCGACGGTCTTGGCTATCAGCAGCAGGAAGATCACGGTGAAGGCGACCGTCATCCACAGGCCGGCGAACATGCCGGTGAAGACGCGCCTGAAGTCGCTCGCCCCGCGGATCTCGCCGTAGAGCGTGGCGCCCCAGTTCGGCCACAGGATGAAGAACATCATGGCCGGCACGAGCAGCATCGTCGGCCCCAGCGGGCCGAAGCTCAGGGGCGACGTGATGGCCCCGGCCTTCGCGGCCGCGGCGTTGGTCGCCTGATAGGCGCCGTTGACGCCGAAGATTTTGTGCGCTTCGGTGTTGAACGAGCTCACGAAGCTGGCGTGCGAGTTGACCAGGAGCAGGACCACGACGACAGCGAAGCCGATCATGCCGCCGATGAAGCACCACTTCTGGATCCTCGCGTAGCCGGACATGCCCAGTGAGACCAGCACGCCGGCCAGGGCGATCGTGATGAGCGTCACGATGAAGATCCCGTTGTTGGTACCGAACCAGGCGGCGCCGCCGGCCGGCCAGGTCCACTTGAGTGTCGCCCACAGCGGCTCGAACAGCTGGACCGACAGGATGTTGCCGTAGATTGGCGCCCACAGCCAGAGGATGAACCACCATCCGGTGGCTGCCATCACGAAGCCGAGGCCGCTGCCGAGGATCCGGCTCTGCCAGACGTAGTCACCGCCCGCCCGCGGGATCGTGACGATGAGCCCCGCATAGGCGATGACCAGGAACGAGACCCATACTCCCGAGATGATCACCGAGGTAATCAGCTGGCCCTTGGGGAACGCGGGGCCGGCGAAGGTGAACTCGTAGATCCCGAGGGTGACGAAGTTGGTGGCCAGGCATGCGTAGATTATCGAGTCTCTGACCGACCAGCCCCGAACCAGGCCGGTCGCGTTGCGGAGGAATAGTGTCGGCGTCTCGCCGCCGACGGTTTCAGCAGCCATGCTCGCCCTCCTAAGTGATGAAATATCAGGATCAGATCGTAGCCCGGCCGGGCCCGCAGATCACTGAAGTCACTCGTGCTTAGCCATTCACCATGATGTATTTGGTGACTTTGCCCTTCTTGGGGTTCAGCTCAAGCACCGCGCCCTGCAGCACGCCGTCGCCGTAGACGCTGCCGGGGTTGATGGCGAGGGTCCGGCCCATTCGCTTGATCCCGCGGCTCTCGTGAATGTGGCCATGTACCGACAGCATCGGCTGGTGCGCCAGGATAGCGTCCCGCACCGCGGTCGAGCCGACCGCCTTCATCACCGCTCCCCCGTGCGTCGGCCGCAGCGTCTCGTCCAGCGCGGGCGCCTCGTCCAGGCCGCTGCCGTACGGCGGCGCGTGGAAATTGAAGATCGCCCGCTCCATGTCCGGTATCTGGCCCACCACGGCCTCGATCTTGGCCGCGAGCTGGTCTTCGGGGGCCTCGCGGAAGGTGTTCCACGGGGTCGGGTTCGTCCAGCCCATCGAGACCAGGTGGAACCCGTCGAGGTCGAGCATCTTGCCCTCGCCGAAGCTGACGCTTGGCGATGCCTCGATAATGTCGTCGATCTCCCAGATGTCGTCGTTGCCGCCGTTCAGGATGCACGGGATGTCGTGGCCTGCCAGCTTCCCGTCGGCCATGTCCAGCCAGCGGTCCAGTGACTGGGTCATCTCGACGGTGAACCTGCGGTCGACCGCACCCTCGGTGTCGCTGAGGTGCCTGAGCTCGTCCGGCGTGACGATCGCCGGGTAGGACCCGGTGTTCCGGATCCGGGTCCTGACATTGTCCAGTTCCTGCTGGGTCTCCATGCGCAGCGTCTCGCCGCGCACTACGACCTGCCAGTACCCCGTATGGGCGACGATCGGCACCATCACCTTGCCGGTGACATCACCGCCAAGCACCACGATATCGGCCTTGTAGAAGGCGGCGGCGTTCAGGAACTTCCGCCAGCAGATCTCCGAACCGTGAATATCGGTGGCGAAAAAAACCTTCATGCACCATCACGCCCTTTACCGCGCTCCCTGTGCAACGGTGTAGCACCCGACGCAACCGGGCGTCAAGCATGTGTGCAGGTCGAAACCGTCCTGAGATGTGTCAGCCGGCCGGAGGTGTCAGCCGGCCTGAGACGTCAGCCGGCCTGGGACGTCAGCCGGCCTGAGATGTCAGTGGTCGACTTCTTCGGGCAGCTCGTACCAGCGGACGCGGTCGCCGATATTTGCCCGCAGCCTCCACTTGACTCCCTTGGGCGCCGACTCGGCGATCTCGAGTAGCCGCTGGCTCTGCGCCACCGGGTCGAACGGCGGGCTGGGCGGCGCGATTCCCGGCTTCTCGGCGACCAGGCCGGGCAGCTTCGTCAAGTTGATGGTCACCGTGCGCCACCAGCCCCAGTCCGCGCCGAGGAGCTTCGCGAAGCGCCCGGTGTCGATGACAGGGCCGGCCGCGGGGGCGGGCGCGTGCCCGCCGCGGGGCTGGCTGTCGCCCACCGGCAGCGCCCCCAGAACCTGCAGGATGTCCCGGACGTCCTTCTCGTTCAGCTCGACGATCTGCAGCTTGGACAGCAGGATGTCGATCACGTCCACGGTCAGCGGCAGCCGCCCGAACGACGGGCGGAAGTCGAGCGTGTGGCACATGGTCAGCCGGTCGACCATCACGTCGATCGGCCTGCCCGACGGCGCGGTGAAGTACATCTGCCGGTCGCCATTGAGGTTGTTGAACCTGCGGTCCCCGGTACAGCCGGCCCGCTCCAGGTAGGCCGCCACGTCCTTGCGCCCCTTGGACATGCAGGCGAAGTCGATGTCCTGGTCCCGGCGCAGCCGCGGCGGGAAGTCCGGGCAGATTACCCGGACCGCCAGCCCGCCGATCAGCTTCAGCCCGAGCCCGGCGTCCGCGGCGCCGCGGGCGAGGCTGAGCGCCTCGGGCAGCGGATCGTGCTGGTCGCCTGGTGTCAGGTCGCCTGAATTCTGAGTGCCCACAACTGCTCCTCTGCCGGCCCGGCCGCGCACGGCGATGTCGGGCGCCAGGTCACAATATCGCTAGTTGACGCGAATCACCGAGATCGTCATCCTAGTTGCGTGACCGAGCACGACGTTGCTGCCGGCGCAACTTACCAGTCGGCGGAGCGGGCCCTCGCCCTGCTCACCACCTTCGACGAGTCCCGCACCGAGATCGGCGTCACCGAGATGGCCGAGTCACTCGGGGTGCACAAGTCCACCGCGTCGCGGCTGGCGGCCGCGCTGGAGCGGGCCGGCTTCCTAAACCGGGCCGGGAAGCGCTACCGGCTCGGCGTCGAGCTGATCAGGCTTGGCACTCTAGCGCTGCGCAGCTTCGATGTCGTCGCGACCATGCAGCCCGCCATGGAGAAGCTCTCCAGGCAGACCGGCGAGACGGTCAACCTCGCCGTGCCCGACGGAGCCGACATCCTGAACGTGGCCGAGCTGCCGAGCACGTATATCCTGAGCTGCTCAGGAGGCTGGACCGGCCGCAGGACGAAGCCGCATGCGGTCGCCAACGGCAAGGTGCTGCTCGCCTACGGCGCCATCGCAGTCCCCAGCCAGCTTGACCGGTACACCGAGCACACCATCACCACGCAAGGCGCGCTGCGGGACCAGCTCGCCGCGGTCCGCCGCGATGGCTACGCAACCGCGACCGCCGAGCTGGAGGACGGCCTGGTCGCCGTCGCGGCCCCGGTGTTCGACGGAACCGGAGCGTGCGTGGCGGCGCTGTCCGTCTCCGGCCCCGCCTACCGGATGCCGCCCGAGCGCCTGGACGAGCTGGGGAAGCTCTGCGCGGAATCGTGAACCAGCCGCGGCCCAAGCGGCGTGAGACCCAGGACTGAGGCGAGCATCGTGCGCGAGCATCTGCTGTACATCAACGGGGCCTGGCGGGCCGGCCGCGCCGGCCCGGCGGCGGCGGTCAGCCCAGCCTCGGGCGAGACCTTCGCCTCGGTGGCGACCGGTACCCCGGCCGACGTCGACGACGCGGTCGCGGCCGCGCGGGCCGCCTGGCCGGGCTGGGCCGCCGCCTCGCCGTTCGACCGGGCCGCCTGCTGCCAGCAGATCATCGCCGGGATCACCGGGCGCCGCGACCAACTGGCCCGCGCACTGACCGAGGACCAGGGCAAGCCGCTGCTTGCTGAGGCGTACGACGAGGTCGACGAGCTGGCCGAGTACTTCCGGATGGCCGGGGAGGACGCGAAGCGCCGCGAGGGCGGGCTGCCGGCCTCCACATCGGCGGGCCGGCGGATCCTGGCCACCCGGGTGCCGCTTGGCGTGATCGCCGTGGTGAGCCCGTGGAACTGGCCGTACACGATGGGCGCCGAGCTGTTCGCGCCGGCCATGGCGGCGGGTAACGCCGTCGTCTGGGTCCCGGCCCCGACCACGTCGGCCTGCTGCGCGGTGCTCGCCGACGTGCTGGCCGGGGCGGGCCTGCCGGCCGGCGTGTTCAACTTCGTGCCCGGTCCCGGGCCGGTCGTCGGCGACGCCCTGGTTGCCCACCCTGGCGTCGCGGGCGTCGGCTTCGTCGGCTCGGTCGAGACCGGCGGCCTGGTCGCGGCCCGGGCGGCCGGCAAGGCCCAGCTGCTTGAGCTCGGCGGCAACGGCCCGATGGTGATCCTCGGCGACGCCGACCTGGGCCTGGCCACCGAGGCGGCGCTTGAGGCCGCTTACCTCTGCGCCGGGCAGAGCTGCACGGCCGGCGAGCGGTTCCTCGTGCACGCCGCGGTGCGCGCCGAATTCGTCGAGCGGGTGGTGGCCGCCACCAAGGCAAAGATCAGGCTGGGCGACCCGTTCCAGCCGGAGACCACGATGGGGCCGCTGAACAACGAGGCCACCGCGGCGAAGTTCGACCGGCACATCGCCGACGCGCTGGCCGGCGGCGCCCGGGTGTGCTGCGGTGGCGGCCGGGTACCGGGGCTGGCGACCGCGCTGTACGCCGAGCCGACCGTGCTTGACGGCGTCACGCCCGGCATGGCGATCGAGCGGGAAGAAACCTTCGGGCCGGTGGTGCCGGTGGTCGAGGTGGCATCGGCTGCCCAGGCGCTCGAGCTCACCAACGCCTCGCCGTACGGCCTGACCGCCGCGGTGTTCACCGAGGACCTGGAGCGCGGCCTGGCGTTTGCCGAGCAGGCCAGGGCCGGCTGGGTCAATATCAACGCCTCGACCAACCTGTGGGAGTCGCACCTGCCGTTCGGCGGCCGGTCCGGCAGCATCAGCGGCCGGGGCCGGGTCGGCGGCCGCTACCCGATGGAGACCTTCACCGAGCCCAAGACCGTGGTCTATCCCGCACCGAGATATGGCAACGACGCCAGATAAAGCAGGAAAGGTGGCGAGAACCCCCATGGCCATGCCCAGCGCCCTGGAAAGGCACGCCGTCGTGGCGCGCCGGCCGGCTGGCGGCTGCCGGTCCGCGAGGTTCGCGCGTCGGTAGGGGCCGGGTTCATCTACCCGATCTGCGGCGAGATGCGGACCATGCCGGGGCTGGCGTCGAACTCGGCCGCGGAGCGGATCGACATCGACGAGAACGGCGACGTGGTCGGCCTGTCGTGACAGCCTAGGTGGCATGACGCATGATGGCCTGACGCTGCCTGGCATGCCGGAGCCCGACTATGCTGACATGCCGCTCGGACAGTTCCTCGACGCGCTGGCCAGTGCCGCGCCAGCGCCCGGCGGCGGCGCGGCGGCGGCACTGTCGGTCGCGCTCGGGGCCGGCCTGTGCACGATGGCGGCGCGGCTGTCGGCCCGGCGGCTTGGCAGTGCGGCGGCAGGCCTGCTGACAACCGATGGATTACGGATCCTCCGGCGGGCCGCTTCGCTCATGCAGGCCGATGCGGAGGCTTATGGCCGGGTGATCTCCGCGATGCGGGCCCAGGCCAGGGCTGATCCGGCCGTCCGCGAACGGGCGGTCACGGCGGCGCTGTCGGACGCCGCCGACGTGCCGATGCAGGTCACCGAGCTTGGCGCCGAGGCGGCCGGGCTGGCGGCCCGGCTGGCCGCCGAAGGCAACCCGGTCCTGCGCGGCGACACCGTCGCCGCTGCCACGCTGGCCGAGGCCGGCGCACGGTCGGCCGCGGCGCTGGTCAGCATCAACCTGGCGTCGGTGCCAGGCGACGCGCGGCACGCCCGCGCGGAGTCGCTGCTCGCCGCCGCGGCCCGCTCAGCCCAGGCCGCCGCGTCGGGGTAATGCCAACCCCGCGCCGATTTTCATGATCACGGAGGATTTGACCCGCCCACCCGGAGGCCCCCCCGGATCTTCCGTAGTCATGAAATTGTCCGACCCCGGTTGCCGGCCCAGCGCCACACCCGTCTCGCTCATCCCGCCCGTCTCACTCGCCCCGCCGCCCGGCCCCGCCCCGGCCCCGCGTTTCTTGATCACGGATGATCCGGGGCGCTCGGACGCGCGAATCTTCCGTGATCATGGTCCAGAGCCGAGCGGAGTGGGGCGGGGACGGGGCGGGTGGCGGGGCGTGGCGGCGGGCGGGGGCCAGGGCGAGGCCGGGTACGGGGACACGGGCCGGCTGGGTCCTGGCCCGGCGTGGTGCTGGCTGACCCGCCCCGGCTTATCGGTGACCGGCCTTGGCTACGCGCCCGCGCGGCCGACGCTGGGCCATCTGGCGCATATCGGGCCGCGGGCTGTCGGTGCGGGCTGGTAGGAACTGAGCTATGACGGGACGGGCTATGCGGACGGGCGTGATCCTGCCGGGCGGGACCGCCACCGAGCAGCTGGAGCAGGCTGTGCTGGCCGAGAGGGCCGGCTGGGACGGCGTGTTCGTGTGGGAAGCGGCGTACGGGGTTGACGCATGGACCCTGCTGGCCGCGATCGCCACCCGCACTACCAGGGTCCGGCTTGGCACGCTGCTCACCCCGCTGCCGTGGCGGCGGCCCTGGAAGGTAGCAAGCCAGGTCGTGACGCTGGACCAGCTCTCCGGCGGCCGGGCAATCCTGAGTGTCGGGGTTGGCGCGCTGAGCACCGACCTGCCGCTGACCGGCGAAGTCACCGATCTCCGCGGCCGGGCCGAGCGCCTGGACGAAGGCATCGACCTGATCCGCGAACTCTGGGCCGGGCGGCAGCGCTATCACGGCCGCCATTTTGACTACGAGTGCGAGCGTGACGACCTCGCGCAGGTCGGCCGCCCGGTCCAGGAGCGCATCCCGATCTGGGTGGTGGGTGCCTGGCCCCGGCCCAAGTCCATGCGCCGGGTGCTGCGCTGCGACGGGGTGATCCCGCAGTACCACCTGGATGACCGCGACGGCACGCCGGATGACGTCCGGGCCATGCGGTCCTGGCTAGCGGAGCACGGCGCCAGGGCCGGTCTCGACGTGGTCGCGGACGGCGAGACTCCGGCCGATGACCCGGCTGCCGCGACGGCGCTGATCACCCCGTGGGCCGAGGCGGGATGCACCTGGTGGCTGGAAACCCGGTGGGAGATGCCGCATCACACGCAGGACCGGATGACCGGGATACGGCACCGGATTGCCGCCGGGCCGCCTGCAGACACCGCCGCAGCATCCGGCGCGTGAATCCAGGCCGGCCCGGCCGAACGCGGGCTGCCTCAGGCGGCCAGCCTCGTCAGCGGCGTCAGGTCGCGTCGTCGTGCCCGTCCGGCTGGCGTGCCTCGGCGGCCGAGTGCGGGAATCGGGCCGGCCGGAAATGCGCCGCGCCGGCCGGGACCATCCAGGGCAGCACGGTCACCGAGTACCGCCCGGCGATGACGGCCGGGTCGGCTTCCTTCAGCGCCGTTGCCTCATCGACGCCGACGCTCAGGATCGACAGCCCGCGGAACGCGCTGTCCGCGCCGCCCATCAGCGGCCCGGCCGCCAGCAAGGCGCCAGCCTCGTGCAGGCGGGCCAGGTGATCCATGTGCGCGTCCTGCAGCGCCGCTTCCTCGGCCTCGGTCAGGTCAGGCGCATCGTCGCGGAGCACGAGGAGCGCGACGGAAAAGTGATCGAAGTCCATGATCCGAACATAGGGCCCGGGCTAGCGCGGTCAGCACGCGGGAGTTACCGGGACGGCTGCGTATCCTCACTGCCGGATGCGGGCGAGGACGAGGGTGATGTCGTCCTCGCCGTGCTCGCTCAGCGCCTGGGTAACCGTCTCGCAGGCAGCCCAGAGCGTGCTGCCGGGCCGGGTCAGCGCGGAGCTGAGCGCGTCCTGCAGCGCGGCCATCCCGTCGTCAATCGGCCGGCTGCGGCTTTCCACCAGCCCGTCGGTGTACAGGGCGAGGGTGGCTCCAGGGGGCAGGCTGACCCGGGTGGCCGCAAAGGATTCGGCGCCGAGGCCGAGCGGAAGCCCGGGCGGCAGGTCGAGCACCCGCGTCGCGCCGCCTGGAAGCACGAGCACCGGCGGCAGGTGACCGGCCTGGGCGATCGCCGCTGAGCTGCCTGCCGGGTCGATCACTGTGTAGATGCAGGTCGCGAACGGTGCGGCGGCCATTCCCGCGACCATCCGGTCCAGCCTGCTCAGCACCTGTCCTGGCGGCAGCTCAAGATCGGCCAGGGTGTGCGCCGCGGTGCGGAGCTGCACCATGACAGCCGCCGCCTCCGGGCCGTGGCCCATCGCGTCACCGACGATCAGGGCCGCCCTGCCGTCGGACAACGGCACGATGTCATGCCAGTCGCCGCCGATGACGCTGGCGCGGACCGGCAGGTAGCGGTGCGCCACCTGCATGCCCGCCGGTACGCGTGACCGGCCGGGGAGCAGGCCGCGCTGCAGGGCAAGCGCGGTGCGCCGCTCCCGGTGATACAGCCGGGCATTGTCGATGCACACCGCGGCGCGGGATGCGAGCTCGCCAGCCTGCACGATCTCGCTGGGGCTGAAGGCGGGGCTGGCTGGCGCCCGCCCGAACAGCGCACAGCCCACCACCGCCCCGCGGGCGGCAAGTGGCACCGCCAGGAATGAGGTGTAACTGGAGGCGACCTCCAGGCCGCCGGGGTGGCGGCCCACCCGTTCGGCGGTCTCACCGTCCAGGTGATCAAACAGGATTGGCTCCCCGGTCGCCATCGCCCGGGAGCTTGGCACATCCGCACCGAAGACGAGCACCTCACCAGGGCGCAGCAGGGTGTCGGCGACAGCCGCGTCCTGGCCGGCCAGGCGGCCCGCCAGCCGCCGCACTGCGACCTTGTGCCCGGCCCGGGGCGGGGTGAACTCACCGGACACGAGCAGGCGCTCCGCCACGTAAATGACGGCCGCATCGGCGAATCCGGGAACGGCGACATCGACGACCTCGGACGCGGTCTGGGACAGGTCAAGCGTCCTGCCGATCCGGGCCGCTGCCTCGCTCAGCCAGCTAGGGCTGGGCTGCGGCGAAGCACGCTGGGCGATGACCAGCGCGCCGCCGCCCGGCCCCGTTGGCTCACAGCGGATGGCGAACCGCCCCTCGCCCAGGCGGCCGCCGGCCACCGTCGCTGTCCATACCCGCCCGGCCGCGACCTCGGCCAGCGCATGGCCCACCAGCTGCCGCTGGCCAGGGCCGGTCATCAGCACCTTGCACACGTCATGCCCCATGACGGCGCCCGCCGGATGCCCGAACAGCCGCGTGGCGGTCACCGACCAGGACGTCACCCGCCCCTCGGAATCCAGGGCGAACGCGGCGAGACCAGCCAGGTCCGGCTCACGCCGCCGTGGCAGCGCGGGCTTGCCATCCCCGGCTAGCTGAGACTCCACGCGTATCTGCACCAACCTTGACGACGAGTTCGCCGGGCTTGCAGCGGCTTATCCAGGCAATGGCCGCAGGCGATTAGTCCCGCGGCGCTTCGCCTGCCGGCAGCCGTCGCCAATACCCCGAGATATCGCGCAAACACGAAATGTATCTCATAATGGGCAAGTTCTGGGGGGCCTAGTAGGCGCGGCGCGAAAGCCCTGACGGCCGGGCGGCGATCTGGTGCTGGCGGAGCTCGCGCATGACCCTGCGGCGCTCGGCGCCGGTGAGCTTGTCGATGTAGAGCTCGCCATGCAGGTGATCGGTCTCGTGCTGCAGGCACCGGGCCAGCTCGCCGGTGCCGGCGACGGTGACCGGCTGCCGGTCGAGATCGACGCCCTCGGCGACCGCATGCCAGCTGCGGGTGCGGTCCGCGCTCACGCCGGGAATGGACAGGCATGCCTCCGGGCCTTCGTAGCTGCCGGTCGACTCGATGATCCGCGGGTTGATCAGGTAGCCGAGCTGGCCATCCACGTTGTAGGAGAACGCCGCCAGGGTGACGCCGATCTGGGGGGCGGCGAGCCCGGCCCGCCCTGGTTCCCGCACGGTGTCGATGAGGTCGGCGATGAGCTGGGCCAGCGCGTCGTCGAATCGGGTGACCTGCTCGGATGGCGTGCGCAGGACCGGATCGCCCAGCAGCCGCAGCGGGCGGATGCTCATGACGCGCTCACTGTCTCGGCTCCTTTTCAGTCCCCTTCCCCCGCAGCAGTATCCCGCACAAGGGGTCCCGCACCCCGGCTGGAACGCGTTGAGCTAGGCGCTGATCACCTGAAGGGTGGCGAGGGTCGGATCCGCGGCGTAGGCGATGCGGCCGCCGTCGGCGAGCACCTCGCGCAGGGCGTCCAGCGCGTCGGCGGTGATCAGCTCGCCCGGGGCGAGCACCGGGACGCCGGGCGGATACGGCGCGATCAGCTCGGCACTGACCCGGCCAACCGCCCGGCCGGCGCTGACGGTCTCGCTCGCAGCGAAGAACGCCTCGCGCGGCGCGAGCACCGTCTCCGGCACGACAGTCCAGGCCGCGGCGGCGACCGGGGCGCGCGGGCTGCCCCGGTGCCGCTCGACCGAGGCAATGAGCGTGTCGGTGAACGCCCCGACGGTGTCGGCGTCATCCGCCAGCGTCACGATCGGGATGACGGTGTCGCGGTCGGCCAGCTCGACCGGCATGCAGGCCGCGATCAGGTCGGCCTCGACCGCATGGCCGTGCGCGCCGGTGCCAGCCAGCAGCGCCACCAGTTTCGCTGGCTCCACGCCGGGGCCGTCCAGCACGTCAAGACCCGGCACCTCGCGCAGCCGCTGCCGGGCGGCGGCAACGCAGGACAGCAGCCGGGCGCATAGTTCCTTGCCGTCCCTGGCGAGCAGCGCCCGGGACGCGTCGATGCTGGCCATGATCGAGCCGGTCGGGCTGGTCGTGTGGGTGGCCTCGAAGGCGCGGTCCAGCCGGGCCGCGTCCAGCCGCTCGGTCCTGGCGAACACCAGCGCGCCCTGGGTGTAGGCGGGCAGCGCCTTGTGCGCGCTGGTCACCATCGCGTCCGCGCCCGCGGTGAGCGCGTGCGGCGGCAGGTCGGGGTGGAAGCCCAGGTGCGCGGCCCAGGCGGCGTCGACGATCAGCGGCAGGCCGAACTCGTGCGCGGCCGCGGCATGCCCGGCCAGGTCGCCGATCGTGCCGACGTAGGACGGGTCGCCGAGGAACACGCCGCACGCGCCGGGGTACGCCGCCAGCGCGGCCCGCACGGTCTCGACCGCGACCGGCCCCGGCAGCCCGGACGCCGGATCCAGCTCCGGCCGGACCCAGACCGGGCGCAGCCCGGCCAGCACCAGGCCGAGCAGCAGCGAGCGATGCAGAGTCCGCGTGACGACCGCGTAATCCCCCGGTCTTCCCGCCGCCAGCGCGAGTGCCTGATTGCCGTGCGTGGAGCCGGCCACCGAGAACCGGCACCAGTCGGCGCCCCACAGCCGGGCAGCCCGTCCCTCGGCGCCGGCCAGCAGCGTGTCCGCCCGCTTGATCGGGCCGAGGCCGCCGTACAGCGGCGCGTCGCCGGCCACCACAGTGCCGACAAGATCATGACGCTGCTTGTGCCCGGGCACGCTCATCGGCGTCAGCAGGCCGGCCTCCGCCTGCCCGGTAAACCGCAGCCAGGCATCAAGCAGCGGCGCGTCAGCCCGCAGCCCGCGCGGGTCACGAGGGTCCCGCGGGTCGCCGGGGTTCCGCGGGTCGCCGGGGTCGTTGGTGTCAAGTGCACCAGTGTCGGCCATCCGCCCAGTCTGCATGATCAGCCTGCGGCGCAGCATGCTGGGGGAAGGCGGTCCGGGGCCAGTGAGCGGCTCCGGGGAACGGGCAGGTTCGAAGACGAAGGGCAGGGTTCAGTGCGGATCTACATCAGCGCGGATATGGAGGGCGTGACCGGGCTCGTCGACGCCGGCGACGTGCAGCCCGGCGGCCGGGACTACGAGCCTGGCCGGGTGATGATGACCGAGGACGTCAACGCCGCGGTCCGCGGCGCGCTGGCGGGCGGCGCCGCGCAGGTGACCGTCAACGACGCGCACGGCCGGATGCGGAACCTGCTGCCGGACCTGCTGCACCCGGCGGCGGCCCTGATCCGCGGCCGCCCGAAGCCGATGGGCATGCTGGAGGGCCTCACCGGCAAGTTCGATGCAACGGTGTGCATCGGGTACCACGCCAGGGCCGGCGCGCTCGGCGTGCTCAGTCACAGCTTCATGGGCCACGAGATCGAGGACATGTGGCTGGACGACTGGCCGGCCGGCGAGATCGGGCTGGTGCATGCCACCGCGGCGGCGCTGGGCGCCCCGGTGATCGCGCTGTCGGGCGACGACGCCGCCGCCGCGGAGATGACCGGCTGGGATCCGGCCGTCGCTACGATCGCGGTCAAGTGCGCACGGGACCGGTTCGCGGCTGAGCTGCGCCCGGTGGCCCAGGCCAGGGAGGCGATTGAGCTGGCCGTGCGGGGCGCGGTGCGGGCCGCCGGCCAGCGGGCCAGCGAGGAGCGGGCCGACGGTGGCGGACAAGCCGACGGTGGCGGGCAAGCCGACGGTGGCGGGCAAGCCGACGGTGGCGGACAAGCCGACGGTGGCGGACAAGCCGACCGCGGCTCTGGGGCGGCCGGCGCCGGGGAGGTTCCGCGGACCCTCGCCATCCGCTGGCAGTCGGCTTCGGTGCCGGCGCAACTGGCCTGCATTCCAGGGGTCACGCTGCGGGACAGCCGCACGGCGCAGGTCACCGGCGCGATGCCGGACCTGTTCCGGATGCTCAGCGTCTTCATCAGCGTGGCCGCGGCGCTGACCGGCCAGCCGCCCTACTGCTGAGCCGGGCCTGGCCGCTCGCGGCCGGCCGGCCTGGCCGGATCATGCCGGTAGAACTCGACGGCCGAGGGCGGCAGCGGCGTGTTGCCCAGGATCAGGTCGGCGGACTTCTCCGCGATCATCATCACCGGGGCGTAGATGTTGCCGTTGGTGACGTACGGCATTACCGATGCGTCCACTACCCGCAGCCCGTCCAGGCCGTGCACCCGCATGGTCGACGGATCGACGACGGACGCCTCGCCGGTCCCCATCGCGCAGGTGCATGACGGGTGCAGCGCCGTCTCCGCGTCGCGGGCGACCCAGTCGAGCACCTGCTCGTCGGTGGCGACGTCCGGCCCCGGTGACAGCTCGCCGCCGTTGTAGCGGTCGAACGCTGGCTGGTTCAGGATCCGGCGGGTGATGCTGATCGCCTCGACCCACTCACGGCGGTCGGTCGGGGTGGACAGGTAGTTGAACCGCAGCGCCGGGTGCACGGCCGGATCCGTGGAGGTGATCTTGACCGAGCCGCGGGAGTCGGAGTACATGGGGCCGATATGCACCTGGTAGCCGTGCCCGCCAGCCGGCGACGAGCCGTCGTAGCGGATAGCGATCGGCAGGAAGTGGAACATCAGGTTCGGGTAGCCGACCTCGTCGTTGCTGCGCAGGAAGCCGCCGCCCTCGAAATGGTTGGTCGCTCCAGGCCCGCTGCGCAGGAACAGCCACCTGGCGCCAACCACCGGCCGGTTACGCCACTTCAGCGCCGGGGCGACCGAGACCGGGAGCTTCGAGGCGAACTGCACGTAAACCTCCAGGTGGTCCTGCAGGTTCTCGCCGACCCCGGGCAGGTCGGCCAGCACGTCGATGCCAACCGAACTCAGGTGGCTGGCGCTACCCACCCCGGAGAGCTGCAGCAGCTGCGGCGTGTTGATCGAGCCGCCGCACAGGATGACCTCCCCGGCCCTGGCCTGGCGCGCGACGCCGTTGCGGCGGGTGAACTCGACCCCGACCGCCCGGTTTCCGCTGAACAGGATCTTCGTCACGAAGGCCCTGGTGGTGAGATCGAGGTTGGCGCGGCCCAGGACCGGGTGCAGGTATGCCCGGGCGGCACTGAGCCGCCGGCCGCGGTGCACGTTGCGGTCGAACGCCGCGAAGCCCTCCTGCCGGTAGCCGTTGACGTCGTCGGTGAGCGGATAGCCGGCCTGCTGCACGGCCTCGAAGAACGCGCCGAACAGCGGATTGGTGGCCGGTCCGCGTTCCAGCACAAGCGGGCCGTCGGTACCGCGGAACTCATCGCCCCCGGCCAGGCAGTTCTCCATCCGCTTGAAGTACGGCAGGCAGTGCGCGTAGTCCCAGTCGGCCATCCCGGGGTCGGCAGCCCAGCGCTGGTAGTCCAGCGGGTTGCCGCGCTGGAAGATCATCCCGTTGATGCTGCTCGATCCGCCGAGAACCTTCCCGCGGGCGTGATAGATCCGCCGGCCGCCCATGTACGGCTCAGGCTCGCTTTCATAGCGCCAGTCGTAGAACTTGCTGCCGATCGGGATGGTCAGCGCGGCCGGCATGTGGATGAAGACGTCCCAGCGGTAGTCCGGCCGCCCCGCCTCAAGCACGAGCACGCGGTTGGCAGGATTGGCGGAGAGCCTGCTTGCCAGCGCGCAGCCCGCCGAGCCGCCCCCGACAATGATGAAGTCGTATTGCTCGCGCAGCGCCTGCGCGTCCCCGGTGCCGCGTTCAGGTCCCATCTCGGGATGTTATATCGGTGCAGACAGCAACCGCGATGGATGCCGGGGGCCGGCCGGGCCGCACAGCCAGAAATTTCCGCGCAGCTGTCGATTGGCGCCTGGCTCGTTCGTGTGGGGAGTGAGGAGCCGGCGCGGCGCCGGCGAGCACAGACGGGAGTAGGAAAATGAGCAGGATCGTGCTGACCGAGTTCATCTCGCTGGATGGCGTCATCGAGGAGCCCCGGTGGACGTTCCAGTTCGAGCGCGGCCCCGAGGGCAGCAAATTCAAGTTCGATGAGCTATTCGCCAGCGAGGCGCTGCTGCTCGGCCGAGTCACCTACCAGGGGTTCGCGGCGGCCTGGCCGTCGATGGGCACCGATGAGTTCGGCAAAAGGATGAATAGCATACCGAAGTACGTCGTCTCGTCGACGCTGACGGACGCCGAGGCGACATGGGGCAGCACCACGGTGATCAGGGGCGATGTCGCGGCCGAGATCGCCAGGCTGAAGGCCGAGCCCGGCGGCGACCTGCTGGTCGAGGGCAGCTGCCAGCTCGCCCAGACGCTGATCCAACATGACCTGGTCGATGAGTACCGGCTGATGTTGTTCCCGATCGTGCTCGGCGCCGGCAAGCGTCTCTTCCCTGACGCGACGAGCGAGCCAGCCAAGCTCACGCTCACCGACGCCAAGCCGGATCGCGACGGGGTCATGCTGCTCACCTACCATCCGGCGGCGGCGGAGGCGCCCGCGGCGGCGGCGGGACCGGCATAGGCCCGGCCAGGGAAGACGCAGTAATACCCGTAGCGAGATCGGGACCGGTATGTTGCCGGTCCACCAGACAGTTGCCGGTCCACCAGACAAAGGAGAACTCGATGAAGCAGTACCTGCTCAGCGTGCACTCCGTAGCGGACAGCCCGGTCCCGTCCGCCGAGGAGATGCAGCAGGCATACGAGGATGTCGCCGCCTTCAACGCGGAACTCCAGGACGCCGGGGCATGGGTCTTTGCCGGCGGCCTGCACCCGCCGGACACCGCCACCGTGGTCCGGGTCCAGGATGGCGACGTGCTGACCACCGACGGTCCGTTCGCGGAAGGCAAGGAGCACATCGGCGGGTTCTGGGTGATCAAGGCCGCTGATCTCGACGCCGCGCTCGCCTGGGCAGTCAAGGCCAGCCAGGCATGCGCCAACCCGGTCGAGGTCCGCCCGTTTCAAGAGGAACCCGAGGACTGACAACCCATGCCGGCCGCCGACGCGACCGCCATCGAGCGAGTCTTCCGCGAAGAATACGGCCGTGCTGTGGCGGTCATGGTCCGCGTGTTCGGTGACATCGATATCGCCGAGGAGTCAGTGCAGGAGGCATTCACGGTGGCGGTGCAGCGGTGGCCGGCCACCGGAATGCCGCCAAGCCCGGCCGGATGGATCATCACGACGGCCAGGAACCGGGCGATCGACCGGCTCCGCCGTGAGGCCTCCCGCGACGACCGGCACGCCCAGGCCTACCTGCTGCACGCGCAAGACGAGCCCGCCCAGGAGGCGGCCGTGAGCGACGACCGGCTCCGCCTGATCTTCACCTGCTGCCACCCGGCGCTGGCACCCGCCGCCCAGGTCGCGCTGACGCTGCGGCTCCTGGGCGGCCTCAGCACCACCGAGATCGCACGCGCCTTCCTGGTGCCCGAGCCGACGATGGCCCAGCGGCTGGTCCGGGCCAAGGGCAAGATCCGGGCGGCCGGCATTCCCTACCGGGTACCCGGCGATGCCGAGCTCCCCGATCGCCTGCGGCCCGTGCTTGCCGTCGTATACCTGATCTTCAACGAGGGGTACACGGCAAGCTCCGGCGATCAGCTCGTCCGCGAGGATCTCTGCGCGGAGGCCATCCGGCTGGCCCGCCTGCTGGCCGAGCTGATGCCCGACGAGCCCGAGGTCATGGGCCTGCTCGCCCTGGTGCTGCTGATCCAGTCACGCAGAACTGCCCGCACCACCCCGGAAGGTGCGCTTGTCGTCCTGTCCGACCAGGACCGCTCGCGGTGGGACCGGGACCTCATCGGCGAAGGCCAGGCCATCGTCCGGGCGTGCCTAAGGCGCAATCAGCCGGGGCCATACCAGATCCAGGCAGCCATCAATGCCGTGCACAGCGACGCGCCGACCGCCGCCGAAACCGACTGGCGCCAGATCCTCCAGCTCTACGACCAGCTCCTCGTGCTCGCCCCAAGCCCGGTAGCCGCGCTGAACCGCGCCGTCGCCGTGGCCGAGGTCGAAGGGCCCGGTGCGGCCCTTGACGTCCTCGACGATCTCCACCTGGAGAGCTACCACCTGTTCCACGCCATCCGGGCCGACCTGCTGCGGCGGCTCAGCCGAAACGCCGACGCGGCGATCGCCTACGACGCGGCCATCGCCCGCACCGCCAACACCGCCGAACGGGCCTTCCTGCAGCGCCGACGCCAGGCCTGCTGAACTCGGTAGCCGTGCGTTCGTGACGCCATACGAGGGCTTGCGCGAGCGGGGCACCCCGGCCGATGTAGCAGCAATACGGGCCGCTATTGGCGTCTGACCGGCCCCATCCGCCCGGACCTTTCCGCCAGACGGTGCAGGCGCCCTGGCGCTGTCAGCCGCATCTGAACCGGTACCCCATGCCCGGCTCCGTGAGCAGGTAGCGCGGCCGCGACGGGTCAGGCTCCAGCTTCCTGCGCAGGTGAGCGACGTAGACCCGCAGGTAGTTGCCCTCGGTCTGGTACTGCTCGCCCCAGACCTCCTGCAGCAGCTGCCGCTGCGTCACCAGCCGGCCGCGGTTGCGCACGAGGACTTCGAGCAACCCCCACTCGGTGGGGGTGAGCCGCACGTCGGTCCCGTCCCGCGCCACCCGCTTGGCGGCCAGGTCGACCGTGAAATCCTCGGTGGCCACGACCGGCTCGTCCGGCCCGGGCGATGCCCGCCGCACGGCCGCCCGCAGCCGGGCGAGCAGCTCGTCCATCCCGAACGGCTTGGTGACGTAGTCGTCCGCGCCCGCGTCGAGCGCAGCCACCTTCGTGCTCTCCTGGCCCGCAGCCGACAGCACGATGATCGGGGTGGATGTCCATCCGCGGATGCCCTTGATCACATCCACGCCGTCCATGTCCGGCAGGCCGAGATCGAGGATCAGCACATCGGGACGGGCCCGCGCCATGGCGCCCAGCCCCGACGCGCCGTCGGAGGCGGTGACGACCTCGTACTTGCGCGCGGTGAGGTTGATCCGCAACGCACGCAGGATTGACCCCTCATCGTCGATGACCAGGACCCGGGTCATCGGCCGGCAAGCAGCGCAGAGCTGGCGGCCTTGCCCGCAACCCGAAGGGTGACGCGCATCGTCAGCCCGCCGCCAGGAGTGTCGGCCGCCTCCAGCGACGCGCCCATGGCCTCGACGAACCCCTTGGCCACGGCCAGCCCCAGCCCCACCCCAGTACCAGAGTTAGGACCCACACGCTGGAACGGCTCGAAGATTCGCTGCTTCCATTCGTCCGGCACACCCCGGCCGTGGTCGGTGACCTCAAGCACAACCGTGTCACCCACGTGGTGAGCGCGCATCGCCGGCGGCCTGTCCGGCGGCGAGTAAGCCAGGGCGTTGGCAAACAGGTTGGCCAGCACCCGTTCCAGCAGACCCGGATCGGTGAGCACGAGCGGCAGCCCGTCCGGAACGAGCAGCTGCACGCGGGCCGCCGCGTCAAGACCACGCAGCGCGAGCGGCGCCACCTCATCAACCGCGGCCGGGCGCAGGAACGGCTGCAGCGACGCGGTGGACAGGCGTCCCATGTCCAGCAGATTGCCGATCAGCGCATCGAGGCGGTCCGCGGACTGCTCGATCGTGGCCAGCAGCGCCGCCTCGTCGTCCTTGGCCCACGCCACGTCTTCCTGCCGCAGCGTGCTGACGCTCGCCTTGATCGACGCCAGCGGCGTGCGCAGGTCGTGGCTGACCGCTGCCAGCAGCGCGGTCCGCATCCGGTTGCCCTCGGCGAGCGCCTCGGCCTGGGCGGCCTGGGTACGCAGCCGCTCCCGGTCGAGCGCGGCGGCAACCTGCGCGGCGAATCCGTCCAGAAGCCGCCGGCCAGCCGGCCGGGGCTGCCCGGCAACGACGAGCACCAGGCCCTGCCTCGCGCTGACGCGGGTGCTGGCGGAAGCCTCCGGCGCATGGCCGCTGGCGGCTATCCGGACCCACTCGCCTCCGACGCGCTCCACCAGCTCGGCCCCGCCGCCCACGGTGCCGGTCAGGTGATCGAGCACCGCGGCAGGGGTGTCGTCGCCGCCGAGCACCGTCTGCGCCAGGGCCAGCAGCGCCGCGGCTTCCTCCCCGCTGCGGGCGGCCTGACCAGCGCGGCGGGCCGCCAGGTGGACGACACTGCTCACAGTCACGGCGACCGTGACGAACAGCAGCAGCGCCAGGAGATTCTCCGGCCTGTCGATCGTGAAGGTGTGCAGCGGCGGAGTGAAAAACCAGTTCAGCAGCAGGCTCGCGGCGACGGCGGCGAGCCCGGCCGGCCAGAACCCGCCGACGAGCGCGACGGCGACGACCGCGACGAGGTAGATCAGCAGGTCGTCGTCGAGGCTCAGATGGTGCCGGCCGAGCGCGAGTCCCGCGGTCAGGAGCGGCAGCACGGCGGCGGCCAGCAGCACGCCCACCACCTGCCTGCGGCGGTCGATGCCGGCCGGAACATCCGGCGCCAGCCAGGCCGGAGGCGTTTCCGGCGCGCCGCCGCACTCCCCGGCGGCGGCGCCAGGCTGGCTGGCCGGCCCGGGCCAGCGCTCGTTGGGGCTATGCACAATCCGCAATCTGGACGAGGACATGACGTGCCGCACCAGCATTCCGGTGCCTGCTGCCACCAGGCTACATGCGGCCAGCGTCACCGCCGCGTGCGCGGCCAGGGGCCCGGTGGGCCGCAGCTGGGCATACGGCGGCCTGGAGAAGCCCACCACGGTGAGCCACCCGATCAATCCCAGCAGCGGTGCCGCAAGCAGCTCGGCGACCGCTGATGCCACCGCGACGAGGATCGCGACCGTAACGAGCACGCCGGTTGCGGAGAACCTGCCGTGCAGGGCCGCCGCGGCGGCGCCGATGAGCAGCATGCCGGCATAGGCGGTCGGCAGCGCGACATGCGCCCCGACGGCACGCTGACGGATTCTGCGGCTCATCTCCGGGTCAGTCAACCCCGGCAGCGAGCGGCATTCAGCGATCTTGACGCCGTCTTAACGCCCATACCCGTGATCTTGACGCCACGTTAACACTGGTCAGGGCCGTGAGCCGGTAGGAAAGACAGGTCAGGTCCGGCGGAGCGAAAGACACAGCATGACGATGCCGGGATCTGGGCAGGCCGTCGCGGCCACCCAGGATCTCCCAGAGAGCCTCGGTTACTCGGTCAAGCGGCGGCTGCTCGGCCCGCCCCTGATCAACGAGCAACTGGCCGAGGAGCGGCTGTCCAGGCCGCTCGCGCTCGGCGTGCTGTCCTGCGACGGGATCTCGTCCGCAGCCTACGGCTCCGAGGAAATCCTGATCGAGCTGGTCCAGGTCCTGGGCTACACGGCGGCCTTCGCGATCCTGCTGCCGATGACCGGCGTGGTCCTGTTCGGAATCGCGCTCGTGGTCCTGCTCTACCGCGAGGTCGTGTCCGTCTATACCAGGGCCGGCGGCTCGTACGTGGTGGCGAGGGAGAACTTCGGCCCGCGGGTGGCCCAGGTTGCCGCGGTCGCGCTGCTGATCGACTACGTGGTCACGGTGGCGGTCCAGACGGCGGCGGGCAGCGCGGCGATCGTGTCCGCGTTCCCGCAGCTGAGCACCCTTCCCGGCGTGCTCGGCCACTACATCGTATTGATCATCTCGGTGATCGCGATCCTGATCATGTGCTACGGGAACCTCCGCGGCGTCCGCGAGGCAGGGCGGGCTTTCGCGCTGCCGACCTACCTGTTCTCCGGATCGGTAGGCCTCATGATCGTCGTCGGCCTCTTCCGCGAGGCCGCTACCGGGCTGCCCCGGGCGCCCCCCGGGACCGGGCTGTACTGCAACGGCTGCCACGGGCATCCTGGCTCCGGGCTGCTGGCCCTGGGCGTTATCTTCGTGCTGGCGCGGGCGTTCGCCAACGGCGGCTCCTCGCTGACCGGCATCGAGGCCGTTTCCAACGCGGTCAGCGCGCTGCGGCCGCCCGAGGGCCGCAACGCCCGCCAGGTACTGGTCACCCAGGGCTCCATCGTTGCCTTCCTGATCGCGGGCATCTCGTGGCTGGCGCACGCCACCCACGCGGTGCCGTATCAAAGCGGCTACCCGACAGTGCTGGCGCAGGAAGCGAAGCTGATCTTCGGCCACACCGCGGCCGGCTGGGTGTTCTTCTACACGGTCCAGGCCGGGACCGCGTTCATCCTGTTCACCGGCGGCAACACCAGCTTCAGCGGCTTCCCGTACCTGGCCAGCTTCGTCGCCGAGGACTCGTTCCTGCCCCGCTGGCTCACCAAGCGCGGACACCGGCTGGTCTTCTCCAGCGGCATCATCGTGCTCACCGTGGTCTCGCTGACGCTGCTGATCGTCGTCGGGGCGGTGGTCAACAACCTGATCCCGTTCTACGCGATCGGCGTGTTCACCGGCTTCACCATGGCCGGATTCGGCATGGCCCGCTACCACCGGCGGAACAAGGGTCCCGGCTGGCGGCGCCACACCGTGATCAGCGTCATCGGCGCGGTCTACACCGGCCTCGTCGTCGTGATCTTCGCGATCGTCAAGTTCACCGAGGGCGCCTGGCTCGTCATCGTGGTCTTCCCGCTGCTGGTGGTCGCCTTCATCAGGCTCAACCGCGAATACCGGATGGAGTCCCAGGTGCTGGAGCGGATCGGCACGCGAAGCAAGCCGCCCGAGCCGCCGACCTACGCGCGGCGCACCGTCTACGTCTTCGTGGACGCCTTCGACCTCGCCACGATCGCCGCGCTCAGGTACGCCCGCAGCCTGCGGCCGACCACGCTGCGCGCGGTGCATTTCGTCATCGACAGGCGGCACGCCGACGCGCTGCGGCAGGACTGGGTGGGTGCCAACACCGGCATTACGCTCGATCTTGTCGACAACCCCGATCGCCGTCTCGTCCGGGCAGCCGCCAAGGTGGTAAGCGAGGAGGCTGCACTGCCCGGCGTCGGCGTCACCGTGGTCTTGCCCAGGCGGAGCTTCACTCCGCTGCTCGGGCGGCTGTTGCACGACCACACCGCCGACAAGATCGCCGCCGCGGTGAGCCGGATCCCGCACGCAGCGGCCACGATTGTCCCGTTCGACGTGCGCGGCAGGCTGGAGCAACTCAGCGAGCGCGATGGCCAGCTGACCGGAGAGCCCAAGCAGCTGGTAAGCGACCGCGGCCGCGCCGGCGGCGCCCCGGCCCCAGACATGCCTGACCGGACCCGGGCCACCCATGCGCCGCCCGGCGAAGCCGCCCCACCGCCATCCGCCCCACCGCCATCCGCCGCGCCGGCGTCCGGCACCGCCGACGGGTCCCGCAGTTCCGCGACGTCGCAACTCGTCCGCCCCATCGCGTCGCTGACAAGAGGAGTGCGAGCCACCGTCGAAGGACGGGTGCGCACTATCGAGATCCGCCCCGCCGGGCAGAGCACCGTACTCGCCTACGAAATCGAGGACCCGACCGGGCACCTGACCGCCCTGTTCTACGGCCGCTCGCATATCGCAGGCGTCTATTGCGGGTCGCGGCTCCGGCTCAGCGGCCGGATCGGTATCGAGAACGGTCGACCAGTCATGATCAATCCGGCATACGAGCTGCTGGCAGCCGGTGAGCAGGCATGACAGCGCTAACGCGAGGCGACGGACAGCCGGCGGCGGCACGCGGCATCCTGCAGACTGTGTGCGCGCGCGTATTCAATCGCCTGCCGAGCGCCGGAACAACGCAGCCAGCAGGAAGGGAACGCCGAAGACCGGCGCGTCGGGCGACTGCTCCTCCATCAGACGCAGCTCGACCTCGGTGAAGTCCGAGAAGATCCAGCGCAGTGCGTCGGGCGTATAGGCCAGCCCTCCGTCGAGGCGGCCCTGGCGATAGAACTCCTCATCGGGCAGCTCGGAGCCCATGGCACCAGCAGCGAAGCAGGTGAGGGCAAGATGACCGCCGGGGGCGAGTAGACGGTCCAGCAGGTTCAGGTAACTCACTCGGCGATGCGGCGGCAGATGGTGCAGGCAGCCGGAGTCATAGACCAGGTCGTACCGGCCGGGCGGCAACTCGGCGGAGAAGATATCGCCGCAGTGGAAGCGGACATCGACGCCCGCCTCGCGCGCCCGCTCCTCGCCCCAGGTCACGGCGGCCGGGGAAAGATCGACGGCGTCCACATCGAAACCGAGTGAGGCAAGGTAGACGGCATTGCGCCCTGGCCCGCAGCCCAGATCCAGGGCACGCCCCGAAGCGAGCACGCCGCGCTCAAGGTAGGACACCAGGCTCTCGTCCGGCTTGGCAACGAAGAAGGGGACCAGCTTGGAGCGGTCGGAGTAGAACCGGTCCCACCAGGCGGAGGCGTTTCGCGTCCATCGGTCGGCGTCCGGTGTAAAAAGCCGGTCCAGCATGCGCAGGACGTCTTCCACCGTGCGGATCTCCCGGTTCACCCCACAACCTCCTCAGACCGCAGCCGCCTATGCTGCCGCTGCCTCGGATTTTAGCCGTCATACGACACATCAACGCTGGTCAGAGAGCATTTGTCGGGTAGCCGTCGCGCGCAGGGAGTCAAACCCCGCGCACACGGGTCACGGGGATTCCGATTGCGAGTCGCCGGTACCACTATTACCAAGATAGCTTTGGAAAGATAACGTTGCATAAATGGATCTCAGTGCGCGCAGGTCAGTCAAGCGGCTCACCGATCCCCGGGCGCTGCGGGCGCTCGCGCATCCGATCCGCATGTCGCTGGTCGGGCTGCTCCGGGTGCACGGGCCGCTGACCGCGACCCGGGCGGGCGAACTGCTCGGCGAGAGCTCGGCTAGCTGTTCCTTCCACCTGCGGCAGCTGGCCAAGTACGGCCTGGTGGAGGAGGCGGGCGGCGGCAAGGGCCGGGAACGACCCTGGCAGGCCACGGCGATGTTCACGCAATGGCCGGAAGTTGCCGACGAGCCCGAGGTCGCCGCCGCGGCCGGCCTGCTCAGCTCGGTTGTCGCCGAGCGCTATTTCGACGACGCGATGCGCTGGCTCGATGCTAGTGCCGTATCAGGCTACGTTTGCCCGTTTGACGAGCTGAACCACCCCGTCGGCCTGGCATTCACCAGGCCGACGCCGGGTCGCAACTGCTCGTGGAGCACCGGCATTCCGGACGCA
>Ga0070698_100001176_pt1 | contig 29035 bp, 30 predicted proteins | sample KBSK1502metaG_FD_65477 | JGI IMG/M metagenome (GOLD analysis project Ga0070698, IMG submission 65477) | Corn, switchgrass and miscanthus rhizosphere microbial communities from Kellogg Biological Station, Michigan, USA - KBS K1-50-2 metaG | ecosystem: Host-associated > Plants > Roots >...
AGTCCTGCTCTTTTGGCATTGTATGCGGATCCTGTGAATGAAACATTATCCCGCTGTTTAGCAAAGTATAGGAAGGAGCAGTTTTTACCCATTGGCCGATAAAACGATATTGAAGTTTTAGATGAAAATAGGAGAAAGGGGTTTTATAGTAAAGGTGACCAAACTGCTCATTGAAATCTCCATATTGATCATACCTTACTTTGATCATACCATCTTCTACCCGGAAAGTATTGCCAAAATTTTCTCCCACATCATGATGATGGATTTTTACGATCCAATCATTAATGTCTTTGCCATTAAATAAGGGAATCCATTTGCCCGGAGTTTGTACAGCATTTTTTGAATGACATGAAACGATAATCGAAATCGAAAAAGATATTATATAAGGTAAAACTAGTCGCGACTGCATAAATAGTTAAATAAGTGATCTGGAATTTTTAGTCAGTGATGTTTTTAGTATGGTTTTTTAGATCTTCTAACTTGATGTCTCTATTGTTATTGATAAAATTCCTTTTTGGAAATTATGAATATAAAATCAATTGAATACAACGAAATAGTGCTACTTTTTTTTGTTTCTATTGCCTCGTATAACTTTGGGAATTGATCTTAAGACGCCTCCTATAGCTCTTCCGGCACTTGATCTGGCAAACCTTCCTACTGCTCCGGCGGCTTTCTTTAACAGCTTTCCTAGAAACTTTTGCAGGGTTAAAGGAGGATAGATCAAATATGATTCCATCGTTGTTATTGTTACTCCGTTTTTGGTATGCATATGACATTTTGTGTTTTGGCTCATCAACAACCAAAGTTAATTAAGTTTCGTTTTGGAATTACGAGTACAAGATCAATTGAGTACAACGAAACAATGCTACTGTTTTTTGATTCTCTTTACTCTTAACGATTACATCCCACACCTGAGTGGTTTGTCCTGCATGTTGTAAGGTTGCTTCTGCTATTATAAACCCGGTTCTTGTTGCCCCCAAGAAATTTGATTTTATTTCTATCGTTGTAAAAGATTTTGCCAGCTGTGGTAAATTATAAAGACAAGCATAACCAGCTATGGTATCTGCCAAACTAACTACACTACCTGCATGCAAATATCCATTTGGCGCAAAAAGCGATTGCTTGATTTCCATTTGTGCAGTCGCTATGTTTGTTGATACATTCAGCACTTCAATACCAAGAAGCCCGGGAAAACAATCAGCACCAAACTTTGAAAAATCGGTTTGTTTATAGTTCATGTATGTTGTTATTAGTATGCAACTGATTTTTGTGTTTGCAGTACCAACAATCGAAGTTAAATTAAAAGAATAAAGACTTCTGAAAAAAGCTGTCTCCGTAGGAGACAAATATCTATAGAATAATTTTTCCCAAATGTGTTCGACTCCCGTACGGAGTCGAATTATCTAAATGAAATACTGAATCTATAAATATTGAACCCCTACGGGGTTTTGTAGAATAGAATTTTTAGTACAAGAGTGTCCTTCGAAAAGCTAAGATAAACTTGCAACAGAAGCTAAATAGTAATTCCAAAGTCAGGTTCAAATAATATTTCAGGATATCATTAAGTTGCAATAACATTTGAAGGCGGGATTTTTATTTCCTTATATAAATAGTGTTCCAATAATCAGTCCACCTGTTTACTACTTCATCTTCTGATATGCCAGTATCGTAAACCGGGGATAAAAGCGGAAGAATTCGCTCAACTTTTATTAATACAATATTTTTAATTGTATACTTTGATCCTGCATTTTTATAAAAAGAAATTATTTCTTCAAACAAAGACCCTTCGGCTAAAACTTTAGCAACACCTTTGAACCGATAACCTTTCCTTCTAAATACGTCCACCATATTAATTTCAATAGTAGGATTAAGTAATAGGTTATCAATTGTGCCCGGTGAATGTATGTCTGCAAAAATAAGATGATCATCATCCCATACAGTTGTCGTTCCTTTCGGTGAAAGGTTAGGAGTTCCATCAGGACAAACGGTTGCTACAAAGCCAAGTTTCTGTTGCTTTACAAATTCTTTTATTTCTGTTGTTAAGATTCCCATTTGTAAAAGTGATTGACATGATAAAATTACTTAGCACCTGCCAGCAATAAAATTTTTTCTATTTCTTTATGTCCTTTCTTTTGAGCCCATGACATCGGTGTTGCCCATGATGCACCGGCCTTATTTATATTTGCGCCTTGTGCCAATAAATAATTCACCATTTCTGCATGACCCCATCTCGCTGCCATACCAAGAGGAGTTGATTGATATTCTTCTTCAACCGGATCTATTTCTGCGCCATATTTAATAAGTAATTCTGCTTTTTGAATATCTCCTTTTTGTGCCATGTCGTGCAATATTGTGACATGATGCCAGCTCATTGTATTCGGGTTCATTCCTTTTTCCATCATGTAAGTGGCGCTATCCAATCTTTCAAAATAATAAGCCTGGGCCCACTTAAGTATATTCGGAACCTTTGCTCCGTAACTCATTAAAAGATCGATCATCTTTCGATTATTTTCTTTGGCAGCAAAAACCAAGATCCCTTCTCCCCAGAAATATGATTCATCTTTTGCAAACTCCGGATGTTCTTTTAATATTCTTTCTGTTTTACTAAAACTTCCTTTATTTACTGCTTCCTGGAATTCTAATTGTAATTCACTTCTGTTGTAATGAATTTCCCCATTATCTCCTTTAAATTTTTGTTTGGAATTATCTTTTGCATATTGCTCCAGTAGCAATGCCATATCATTATAATTTCTGTCCAGCGATACTGTTTGCAAAGATTCCTGGAACGGATAGGTTTTATATTTAGGGTCATATGCCCCATTATCCAATAAATATTTTACTAACTCAACATGTCCCTCACGAACTGCAAAATGGATCGGTGGCGTATAATTGTATTGTGCATAAATTAATTCCGGGCATTCCTTAACCAAATGTTTTACTTCTTCCAAATTACCATTTCTACTTGCGACAAGTATCTGCCAAACTTTTGTTGTTGTGGAAACAACGTTATTCGCAACAACCATTGGCAAGTTTAATTTCATCTCGTGTGGCTGTATCATGTTCTCCTATGTAATTTTTTCATCCTCCAAATTAAACCGCATCTCCAAAAAATATTTTGAAAAACCGATCTTTTCATAAGCTTTAATAGCGGAAACATTATCATAATAAACCTCCAAACGAAACTCGGTAATGTTTTGCGCCGCCGCCCAACTTTTTAAAACATCCATAATTTTTTTATTGATTCCCTTGCCTCTGTATTCAGGCAATACATACATAAAACCTAAATATGCATGACGGCTATGTTTTAAATATGGTTTGGACTTATCAATGCGTGCATAACCGGATGCAATAACCTTATTGTTTAATTCCGCAACAACCATTTCAATTTGCGGATCGGTTAACATTGCTTTCAGATCGTAGTAATTAACGGGATCAGGTTTTACAGTTGGATCAAAAGGCCGTTCTGTTTTTATAAGATCTTGCTCAAAAGCTAAAAGTTGCTCTAAGTCAAGTAGGGATGCTTTTCTTATTTTAATTTCATTCATTTTGAATTATTGTTGGTACAAGAAAGTTAAACACCGAAGTTAGTTAAGCTAATAGAATTACCGAACCCTTCGCTTCGCTCCGGGTAAACTGTGTAACAAATGCTAAATAGAAGTTCCAAGTTGGGCCAAAAAAGATTTCAACATCGCTATAAAACCTGCCTGCAATATTCTTACCTTTCTGCCGTTACTATGAAGCGAAATCTTTTTGGTTTAATTTTTGGAATCTATTATCCATGAAACAAGAAACCGTACCATCCTTACTCAAATCAAATACATTAGTTAAGAAGTCGCTCTTCGGTGCTGTTGCGACCCTTTTTTTGGTTTTGATCTTTGCCTACCATCCCTATTTTAAAAAATCACCCGTTAGCGTATCAACTGTTTCAGTTAAAACTGATACAAGTGAAACTGAAATAAAGCCAGTTGAACCATCATTATCTTATAAAGAGAAAATGGATCATATTATTAATGGTGACTCATCAGGCAAGTGGAAAGCAGGGCAAACTGAACCTTTGCCCGGATCTATTCTGCCCTACAAAAGAATTATTGCTTTTTATGGGAACCTGTATTCAAAAAATATGGGCATTTTGGGTGAACTGCCAAAGCAGGAAGTATTGGATAAATTAAAAGAGGAGATAAAACAATGGGAGCAGGCCGACAGTATTATGCAGGTGCAACCAGCGCTTCATTATATCGCAGTTACTGCGCAGAACTTGCCAGGAAAGGGAAATAAATACCGGCTTCGGATGCCTTTTTCCCAAATTGATTCTGTTTTGAAAATGGCGGAACAAATCGATGCCATCGTTTTTCTCGATATACAAGTTGCATTAAGCACATTGCAAGATGAAATTCCTCAGCTTGAGAAATATCTTAAGCTTCCAAATGTGCATCTTGGTATCGACCCGGAATTTTCAATGAAAGGCGGACAAAAACCAGGTACAGTGATCGGTAGCTTTGATGCTGCAGATATTAATTATGCCACTGGGTATTTACAAAAAATTGTCAAAGACAATAACCTTCCTCCAAAAATTTTGATAGTACACCGCTTTACACAAGGAATGGTAAAAAAATATAAAGACATTAAAACAATGCCCGAAGTGCAATTAGTGATGCATATGGATGGATGGGGATTTCCGGCGAAAAAGATAAATACTTACAAACAGTTTATTTATAAAGAACCTGTTGAATATACAGGATTCAAACTCTTCTATAAAAATGACACGAAGAACAAAGGCCGTTTGCTAACTCCGCAGGAACTTTTAAAGTTGAAGCCACAGCCTGTTTATATACAGTATCAATAATCATTTTATTTTGCCCAATCCGGAACAGGCGTAGTTGGATTGAATAGCTCATCAATATAATAAGGCCTCCTGTATAAAAAATCGCAGGGACTGCCGATAGCATATACACATGGGGAATACAAAGTAATATTATCGGGGTACATAATAGTTTTAGGATCTCCTTTTGGCATCAGGCTCATGTCATGATTTCTTCCGAGAATACAATGTCCCAGTTCATGAAAAATCAACGTTTCTAGTTGTGTATAGTTTTGCCAGCATTGTTGCGGGTTTACTAAAATGATCTTTTGTACATCATTTTGAGAAGAAATCACATTTGAGGTAGCACAATAGAGTGATGATGCAGCAGCGTCGTATTTTATGATAAGGTTATTGATGGTGATATTTTGGCCTCTTGCCCTTGCTTCACTAATAAACTTTTGTACATAAGGCTCAAACTCTGCCGGTATATCATATACAAAATTGTTTTTCTTTCCGCAGGCAGAAATAATAATTAAACAAGCAATCAATATTTTCCCAAGCATATACTAATTTACAAAAAGAATTATTTTCCACTGGTAGTTCAAAGAATGTTTTTGATCCAACCTCCATCAACTGCCAGGGAAACACCAGTAATATAACTGGCACGTTCACTTGCTAAAAAAGTAACAGCTGCCGCAAATTCTTCCGGAGTTCCAAAACGTCCTAACGGTATTTCATTTTTTGCAGAAGCAAATGCCGAATTCTTTTCGAGTAACTTTTTAAGTCTTTCTGTTTCTGTATAACCCGGCATTACATTATTAACAGTAATATTATGAACAGCTAATTCATTAGACAGGGTTTTCATTAATCCGGCAACAGAAGCTCTTACGGAATTAGATAGAACCAAATTATTAACTGGTTGTTTCACTGCCTGCGATGTAATAGCAATGATTCGTCCCCAATGTTGCTGTTTCATTCCGGGCAAAAAACCATTTATCAATCCAACAACACTTACAAGTAAGCTTTTGTATGCATTGTCCCAATCTTCCTGTTTAAAATCTTCAAATTTTCCTGAGGGTGGGCCGCCTGTGTTTGTAATTAAAATATCAATGTGCTTATAAACTTGTAATGCATTTTTGATGATCTTTTCTCTTTCATCATCAACTGACAGATCTCCGGTAAGAGCCAGCACTTCTTCATTATTTATCTTTTCTATTTCTCGTTTTGTGTTTTCAAGAGTGTCTTTATTACGTCCGTTAATGATCACTTTGGCGCCTTCCTGTGCCAGTTCAAGTGCAACAGCTTTTCCAAGTCCCTGGCTTGAAGCAGCAACAAAAGCGACTTTATTTTTTAATCCGAGATCCATAAATTATTTTCTTAAATAATCATCAGTTTTATCAAGCCAATCCTGTCGGGGCGGAGCCCAGGTATCTATTTCTTCCACATCACCGATCATCAATGCTTCATGCGGCAGGTTTGATGGGATGACAACAACATCACCGGGATATAGGTCCATCGTTTGTTCTTTGTTTTCTCCAAACCAAAAACGCATTTGCCCCGAAACTACCTGTGTCACCTGTTCATGTACATGATGATGCAACGGCACTACAAAACCATCTTTGAATTTCATTTTGGCGATCATTAATTTTTCTCCAGAAATTATTTTTCTCGCCATTGAGGGATTTACATTTTCTGTTGGAACTGTTTCCCAGTTTAATTTATCTATCATGTCTATACATTTAGTTAGAATATTTTATGATCATTTTATTTCAAATTTGAATAGAAGTTTTTTTTCTACTTTTTGAACAAAGCTGTTCTCGAATCCAAAGATCTCGGAAAACATATTATTTGAACCTGACATTTGCTTGATCATATTCATGTAGGTACTCATGTAATCTGTTTCATGCGGCTCCTGAACAGAGATCAATTGCCCGACTACATCTCCTGAAATTTTTGAAAGGATATTTGCATCGGCTAAAGCCTGTGCATACATTCTTTGATAAATACCAGCTTTATAGGGTAAGATAGATTCATATTTTACATCACTGATCCTGCCGGATATACCTTTTATTGTTAATAAAATTTTATGTAAACGTTTAACTTCTGAATCAGTTTTCAAATACACATAAATTGATGAATCGTTATTTTTTTCCGGCGTTATTTTAAAATCCAGTTTGCCTTTGACTTCATAGACAAAATTATTTTTGTCCAATATTTTTTTGATAGCAGCAATCGATATCTCGGGATCCTTTCCTTCTTTCTCAACTTTCATTTGCATAAATGAGGGCTCATAACCCGGAACAATCTGGTAAGTGAACTCAACCGGCTTTAATTCAACAGTATCTGTCGCGGTTATCTCAATGAATTTATTTGTCTGGGCATTGAGGCTAAGCGTTGAAAGAAAAACAATTGTGGCGGTAATAATGGTTTTGGTTCTCATTGTATTTATTTTTTATAAATGTAAACAACAATAAAAAATTTTCTGCTTTTTAGAAAGCTATGATCCATTAATATCTTCTGTCTATCAGCGTTTGTATAAGGTAATAAAGATCGTAAAGGATCACGATGACCGCGATAACACCAATGATTATTTTATAAGATTGGCGTTTTGCAAAAATAAACATCACAACAAACTGTGCGATTGAAAAAATTACAGAGATAAGCCTGATCCCTTTGAAAAGTATTTCATTTCCCTGTATGATAGAGCCGGAAAGAAACCCCCATGCGATCCAAAGAAAGACATTTATCAGGATAAGTATTGATATGATCAAATACCCCAAATCAATATTGGATTTTAGCTGTGCATGATAAGAGTTATCAAATATTGTATGATTTGGATCGGTCGCTGCGGGGTTCAGGCTAATTCCGCAATACTTACAAAAATTACTTTCGCTGTCATTTGTTTTGCCACAGTTATTACAGATCATAAGAAGCAGAGTCGGTTTTAAAATAATGGTCAGATCATATAAATATACTCACTTTGGCTATCCTTAACGAACCCGTTGTTTTAAATAAAAAAGGTTGCCTTTCAGCAACCCTTTCAATGTTGGCCAGAGAATCGAACTCTGCGGGGAATTCAAAGGTCCCAGACAAACACCAACATTTATAATTTATACCTGCTTGCTCTTTTGGCAAGACGGCTTATGTAAGATTGTTTGTTTTGTAAAATGTAATTCACTTTTTTATCAAACTCCGTTTTGGCCTTTATCCATTCCATGAACCTGGGCAATGGTTTTTTGTCGGGCAAATTATAATTGATATTTCCTGTTGCCAGCTGAAACTTTCCCCATTTCTGTGCTAAAGGGTATGTATTATTCAATGCAATTGTTTTCAGCAGCAAGTGATGCAGACGGAAATTATATTTATTGAATATAAGGTCGCTTTTGTTCCTGTAAGTTCCGGTAAATGCGATGGAAAGGATGCGATATGCATCAGTTAATGATCTATCATTAATGCCGGCAGCTAATCTTGTCAGGGCAAGTGTTTCAAGAATGATTCCTGATTTTTCTTTATGGAAATGAAAAGGAGGTTTTACTTCCATTTCCCAGGTAGTAGAACCAATTATTGCCTGGCGTTTGATGGTAGAGTATTTGGAGAAAATTTTTCCCGAAGGCAAATGCACTACCCTTGTTTTAATATTGAGTACAAGCTTATCAATGGGAAGAAATGTATGCAGTTTCTCTATCGATTTATTAAGAATGGCAGCTCCTGATGCCAATGCTTTTTGAAACGGCACTAAGAGCGCAGTTAATGCAGTTAATTTTAATCCGTTGCTTAAAAATCTCCGGCGGGAATCAAATATGTTTTGGCGATGACTCATTACTTGCAGGGATAAAAATATTTTTTATTAATGAAATAATGAATTGGAAGGGATATAACTTTTGTTCTATATCGGAAACAAATTCCGTATAATTGTTCATGTCTTTGTTGTTCAAACCACCTGCCTGGGCGCACCAAACCAATATTTATGAGGTGAATACCCGCCAATATACCCCTGAGGGCACACTCAATGCTTTTGCAGCACATCTGCCGCGGTTGAAAGATATGGGGGTGGAAACACTTTGGTTCATGCCCTTACAATCAGTCGGCAAGCTTCATCGCAAGGGAACGCTTGGCAGCTACTATTCAATCAGTGATTATATTTCTTTAAATCCTGAATACGGATCATTAGATGATTTTAAAATACTAGTTGAAGAGGCGCATCGGTATAATATGAAAGTAATAATTGATTGGGTGGCTAATCACACGTCATGGGATCATGTGTGGACACAAACCCATCCTGATTTTTTTTCAAAAAATGAATATGGAAATTTTCGTCCGCCATATCCTGACTGGGAAGATGTTATTCACCTGAATTATGAGAACAAGGAATTATGGCTGGCAATGGTAAATGCGATGAAATTTTGGGTAGACAATTTTGATATTGATGGATTCCGTTGTGATATGGCGCATCTTGTTCTTTTGGATTTTTGGGAATATGCAAGAACTGAACTTGATAATATAAAGAAATTATTTTGGCTTGCCGAAACCGAAGAAGCCCGTTATCATGAGGTGTTTGATGCAAGTTATACATGGGAATTTCTTCATACTATGGAATCTTATTGGAAAAGAGAAACTAATATTCATGGACTTGATCTGGTTTTACAGCGATATGAAAATGCATTTCCGAGAAATGCGATAAGAATGTTCTTTACTTCCAATCATGACGAAAACTCGCACAGCGGAAGTGAATACGAAAGAATGGGGCATGCTGCTAAAGCATTTGCTGTTTTATGTGCTACCTGGGATGGAATTCCTTTGATCTATAGCGGACAGGAGTTGCCCAATTCAAGACGCCTCAGGTTTTTTGAAAAAGATGAAATCGAATGGACAGGTAATTTTGGGCTGCATAACTTTTATAAAACATTATTGCATCTTCATAGTGAGCACCCGGCTTTACTAGCAGCTGATGAAAATGTAAAGACATTCCGAATCTTAACTTCAGAAGATGAAAAAATATTTTCTTACTTGCGAAGGAATGGTGAAAAAGAAGTTCTTGTTATTTTAAATCTTTCTGCAGTAGATGATTTACACTTTAAAATAATAGATGAAAATGTTTCCGGCATTTACAGAAATATATTTTCAGATGAATCGATTGATTTTATTGACAAAAAGAATTTGATCATGAAGACATGGGCCTATTTGGTTTTTGAAAAATAAAAACCGCCCCGATTTGATCGGGACGGTTTACATTTTCTATTGTTTATTACATTAGTCAGTTAAATCAAGCGGGTAAGTATAACTTCCTCTGAACCCGGGATAAAATCCTTCAAGCTTCACTGTACCAACAGCGCCGCTAAGGATCTTGCTCAATTCATCTATTGATTTGATCGCTCTTCCGTTTACACTGGTGATCACAAAACCTTCATCCATTTTTGTTTCACTCAGTTTACCACCTTCTTTTATTTTCTTTACGACTACACCGCCACTTACTTCATATTCATCAGCTTTTTTTGAATCAAGATTAGCAAGGTCAGCACCGATAATATCACCGGCAGAAGCTGCTGCTACTTCAACATTACTTATTTTAGCTTTTAAAGTAACAGTAGTATTGTATTCTTTGCCGCCACGGACATAAGATATTTGCACTTTATCATTTGGTTTGAAACTCGCAATCTGTGCACTCATCTCAAGCCCACTGGTAACAGGATTATTATTTACTTTGGTAATCACATCACCTTTTTTAATACCTGCTGCATAAGCGCCACCGTCTGTAGGCACTGCGGATACATATACACCGTCGCCATCTTTAATTCCCAATTGTTTCATCTGATCCTCATTCAGATCGCTGGCATATTGAATACCGAGATAACCTCTTTGCACATCACCAAACTCAACAATATCATTAACGATCTTCTTTGCAATGTTTACAGGTATCGCAAAAGAATAACCTGCGTAAGTACCACTTGGGGCTAAAATAGCAGAGTTAATACCTATAAGCTTACCATCAGTTGATACTAATGCGCCGCCACTGTTTCCCTGGTTTACTGCAGCATCAGTTTGAATAAATGATTCAACAGGAGTAGCGCTTTGGCGGCTGTTGATGCCGATTGATCTTCCTTTAGCACTAACGATACCTGCTGTGACTGTTGTTTCCAATGTAAGCGGATATCCGATTGCCAACACCCATTGACCAAGCTTCACTTCATCAGAATTGCCATAAACAAGATAGGGGAAAGCTGTACCGTCTATTTTCAATACTGCGAGATCAGTGCTTGGATCTCTGCCGATCAATCTTGCTTTAAAGGTTTTCTTGTTATGGAGAGTTACTGTTATTTCACCAGCAACTCCACCGTTCTGATCACTAACAACGTGGTTGTTGGTAACAATATAACCATCATCACTGATCAATACACCACTACCAGAAGCTCTCTGCTCCGGGATCATTTGTGGTCCAAAATCAAAAAATTGATCAAGCCAATCATCGATCCCACCGCGGTTACGATTACTACGGGGTAACTCGTTACTAACTTTTTGAGCCGCTATTTTTGTTTTAATATGAACAACCGCCTGAACCGAAGTACTTGCGGCTTGTGTAAAATCTATGTTAACTGGAGCATTCGCGGCATTGCCGTCAAAAAACCCTGCATAATTGGCAGGCATCTTTGTTTCAGATTGAATAGCTACAACCTCTTTATGCGCAAATTTTGAATAACCCCATACACTAGCAAGAGCAGATCCGCTGCTGATTGCCACAATTAAAATCACATTTTTGAATTTCATGGTGTTAATTATTTTTTTCTTTATGTTTCAAATTACATGCCTACAAAATAACGAAGTAATTTCCTGAAAAAATGACCATTCAGTCAGTTTAACAATTAATTTACCAGAGTCTTCGTACTTCAAAATTAATAAAAAAAATTCGATTGATACTAATTGGAAAATTCACAAGTTGATAAGAAAGTTTATTGTGTCAATACCGTCGGCATAGTCGGTTAAGGAAGGTAATTGTGCCTGTCCGAATGGGATATAATCATGACCAACGGCACATTGCAGGCCACTAAGAGATCCCAGGTTTTCCGCTACCACTTTTTTGTCTGTATAAAACTCATAATTCAATTGGCTGATGGGAGAGAAGATATAGGGGCTTTCCATTAGAATTATTGACTCATTTGCCATGTAAAATTTTCCATTTAATATATGCAGAGCAAGATAATAGTCGTAATTGTTTTTGTATTTATGATGATCTTTGAAGTAATCATATTTTTTAAAAACAGAAAGCAGGGGAATAAAATCATAATCCTTTGGTACAAATATTTTCGTCACGTTGCGGCAACCCATTCCAAAATATAGATGAACATCATCAGCTAATCTTTCAAGTTCTTCTTCTGTTTCATTGCCATCTAAAACGGCCACCGAAGTCCTGTTTCTACGAATAATACTTGGATATTTCCTGAAATAATATTCAAAATATCTTGCTGAGTTATTGCTTCCTGTAGCAATGTAGGCATCGCAACCTTTTAGCATTTCGGCAAAAATTACCTGTTCGTTTACTTCAATGTCCCATTCTCCAAGTTTATGAACAAGGTGTTTGATCAAAACTTCATCTTTTGAAGACGGTTTGATGATCGCTTTGTGTCCAGATATAAAAACGCACAGAAGATCATGAAAACCCACTAACGGAATGTTGCCCGCCATTACAATACCGATCTTTTTCGGATGCAATGTTTCAATTTTATAAGAAGATGTCCAATCAAGCAGTTTTTGTCTATTTAGAAAATGCCTTGCAATATTTTCAGCCGCTATGTTAATAAATTCAGGGGTAAACCATGGATTTATTAAACTCGCTTCCTGTTTTACTTCCTGCCAACCTGGTAAATCAGACAAAATATATTCACCAAGTCGGGTAGCCAGGTCAATTCTCATTTGTAAATTCATTTCAGCAATCTATATTTGTGGCAAAAGTAATTCTCAACCCGTTAATTTAAATTTTATGGCTATTAAGATAACAGAAGAATGTATCAACTGCGGCGCCTGCGAACCAGAATGTCCGAATAATGCGATTTATGAAGGCGGGGTCGAATGGGCCCTTGCGGACGGCACCACGGTAAAAGGCACTTTTACATTAATGGATGGCACTACACTGGATGCTAATCAGAAGAATCCCCCGATAGCCACTGATATTTATTATATAGTTCCTAATAAGTGTACCGAGTGCCAGGGTTTTCATGAGGAGCCGCAATGTGCATCTGTTTGCCCGGTTGATTGCTGCGTACCGGATGAAATGTATAAAGAAACAGTGGATGAATTATTGGCCAAAAAAGAGAAGTTACATATCTAAAATAAGTGTTGATGATGTGGAAAAGATTTCAGCATTATTTATGGAATGGGCTTTTTAATCAATTAACTTTAGTACATAAACAATAAGCGGCGAGTGAGCTGCGAAATCAGGCGGGTGATATGTTCCGCTGTAAAAAGGTGAAGGGAGAACATCCTTCACCTTTCTTATTTAAAAAATATATGCTTATTGGCATAAAAGGATGTTATAAAATTCTTTTTTCTCTTGTTTAGTTTTTATTAAAGCAATTTTTCTTCAATATTTGCGTCAGTAAATCACCTGGAACCACACATGAAAAAAAACATCGCACTCGTAACCGGAGGTTTTTCCGGCGAAGCGGCTATATCCTATAAATCTGCCAATACTATTGATCAAAACCTTGACAGGGGCAAGTTCAATGTTTATAAAATTGATATCAATCCAAATGGCTGGTTTTATGAATTAAGCGATGGCAAGAAAAAAGAAGTTAACAAAAACGATTTCTCCATACAAACAGATAATGGCAATGTAAAATTCGATGCAGTTTTCATTGGCATGCACGGCACTCCCGGTGAAGATGGAAAACTACAGGGCTATTTTGATACCTTGAAAATTCCATATACAAGCTGCGATGCGGCAAGTTCTGCAATCACTTTTAATAAAAGGTATACGGTGGCAGTAGCGGCCATGGCAGGCATTCATGTTTCAAGATCATTTCATTTATTTAAACATAGCCCTGTTCCGTTACAACAGATCACTGATGGATTATCTTTCCCCATCTTTGTAAAACCGAATAATGGGGGTAGCAGTATTGGCATGAGTAAGGTGTACGAATCCAAAGAATTAGAAGCGGCAATTCAAAAAGCATTTAAAGAAGATGACCAGGTGTTAGTAGAGCAAATGATCAAAGGAAGGGAGTTTACGATCGGCGTATTTAAAACAAAAGGAAATGTAGTTGTGCTGCCAATAACTGAAGTGATAAGTCAAAAGGATTTTTTTGATTATGAGGCGAAATACCAGGGAGCGTCAACTGAAGTAACTCCTGCTGAATTGGATGATGCCTCAGCGGATAAAATAAGAGATGCGGCCAAAAAGATCTATTCAGTGTTTAATTGCAGGGGCGTTGTAAGAGTAGATTTTATTTTAGAAGAAAGCAGTAAATATCCCTACATGCTTGAGATAAATACAATACCCGGGCAAAGCGAAGCAAGCATAGTGCCGCAGCAGGTAAAAGCGATGGGATGGAGTTTAAAAGAATTTTACACTAAGTTGGTTGAAGAATGTTTCGATAAATAATTTTGAAATTTGGGATTGGAAATTTCTCAATCCCAAAATTTCCCAATACAATTAGATCCAATGCTTGAATTTATTACGAAAAGACCTCTCTGGATAAACCTGTTGGCAGGGCTGGTCCTGATGGTATTGCTATTGTTTTTACTTTCCATTTTGTTAGGACCGCTAACACGCCACGGCAAAAACAAAACAGTTCCCAACGTGGTGGGTAAATCTTATGAAGAAGCAAAAAAAATCCTTAGCAATAGTGGCTTTGATGTAGAGGTGCAGGATTCTATTTATACAGATACTACTGCAAAAGGCTCTGTGTTGAGACAGGTACCGGATGGAGATGCTACGGTAAAGATCAGCCGCACGGTTTATTTAACTATCAACCGGCAGGTGCCACCAGTAGTTGAAATGCCAAACCTTATCGACTTTAGTTTTCGCAATGCTGAATTACAATTAAAGAATATGGGATTGAGGGTTGGTGATACTTCTTATGTGCCGGACTTTGCAAGAAATACTGTGCAGGAGCAACATTATAATGGCTCACCAATTGTGCCGGGTACTAAAATTCAGCAAGGCAGTGCTATCGATCTTGTATTAGGTGATGGAGTAGGTAAAACCGAATTTACAGTACCCAACTTAATTGGAATGACATTTAGCGAAGCAAAAGGTTTTTTGGAATCAAATGGCTTAAGTTTTCTTTCTGTAATGCCAGATCCTGATGTTACTGATACTGCAACGGCATATATATACAGGCAAGATCCATCTCGTATGGGTGAAGATGGAAAACATATCAAGATCCGTACTGGTCAAACGATGAGTGTATGGTTAAGTTTAATACGGCCCACGATAGATTCAACACTTCAAATACCAAAACAATAAAAAACTGTTTTTATGGATAACATTACTGTTGAAGAACTGAAACAGCGTCTTGATGCTGGTGAAAAATTAAACATAGTAGATGTAAGAGAGCCGCACGAAAATGCCGAATTCAATATCGGTGGCGTGCTGATCCCATTGGGGCAAATTCAATCCATGCAGATCGATGAGATCGAGGATCTGAAAGATAAAGAAATAATACTTTATTGCCGTAGCGGCAACCGCAGCGGACAGGCATGTATGTTTTTAGATGCTATGGGATTTAAAAACACAAGGAACCTTGTAGGGGGAGTGCATGCATGGCAGGAGAAATTTGGAGGGTGATCGGTATCGGTAAATAGTATCCGGTATTTAGATGAATAAAATACTCTACCGGGAGTATTTTATTCAAGATCGGTTTTATAGAAATTGAGACCCTAAAACATTATTAAAATGAAAAAACATTTTTTGCTCGCCTTATTAATTTTTCCTGCTGTTCTGTTTTTAAATGCACAAAGAGATCCTAAAGATGTATATGTTTCGGTAAAGAGTGGTGAAGTGAATTTTGGCAAAAAGAATAATGTAGCTGATGACTGGAACGTTCAGGAAGGATTAGACTATTTGGGTAGTGGTGCAAGGGCAAGAGATGGATATAATAAAACATATACTTACGATAGCATGGGCGTTGTATTATTTGAAAGTATGGTGGAAAAAAAACCATCAGGAAAAATATCTGAAATACAGATCCATTTTTCAATACCTGAAAAAAATGATGTGGTACCCAAAACTGGATTTACAGGGAAACTAGCTATTGAGAATCTGAGGATCACATCATTTACTTCGCTTGCCATCTTAAAAGAAAAATTGCAAGGGTATACAGAAACTGATAGTTATATTGAACACAGTCACAGGTTAGCAAAAAACGGGATCTATTTTTATTTTCAATTTGATAAAACTGACACACAATTGGTGAAAGTTAGTTTTGGACAGGATAAGAGGAAATAGTTTTGAGTTCTTAGTTAAAAATTCAGAGTAATTTAAGTCTGAACTCTTTTATTTTGAAACATTAAAACTTCACATTCACTCCAACCATAAAATTCCTTCCTGCCATTGGGAAATAATAATTTTCTGTAGTCAAGCTGCCGCCATAATAATAACTGAATGTATAGCCGTTCGGTTCATACAATTTATCAAACACATTATTCGCTTGTAAAATAATATCCAGCTCTTTCAAACAACCTTTGCTGATAGTATAAATTAATCTTGCATCCTGTGTATAATAAGCGTTCAACTTACGATTTTCATTTTGTGTATTATCCAGATATTGTTTGCCAACATATTTACTTATTAAACTCAGTTCAGCATTTTTTAAAGGAATAAAATTTATCGTGGCTCCGCCAACCATGTTTGGCGAAAAAGCAATATCGGTTTTTGAATATTGATTGGTTTGTTGCCCGCCATTATCATAGTCATCAATATATTCAATGAATTCAGTCACTTTGTTTTTGCTTAAAGAAAAATTTGCTGCAGCATTTATCCAGGATGAGATCTTTGCGGATGCAACCAATTCCACTCCCATACGGTTGCTTTTCGGAATATTTGTTCTTGTATAGGCGCCTACATCATTTATTTTCCCGGTAAGCACTAATTGATCTTTATAATGCATGTAATAACCGGTAATGCCCACATTGTATTTATCATTTTTCTTTTCAATACCTAATTCAAGATCATTCAGTTTTTCAGCTTTCGGTTGTTGATCTTTTCCTGCTTCAAAATCTTCGCGGTTCGGCTCTTTTTGTCCGCGGCTGTAAGAGAGATAACCAGACCATTCATTTTTTTGAAAACTTAATCCTGCTTTTGGGTTAAAGAAATTGTAGTTGTTTTTGATAATGAGATCAGGGTTATCTCTGAATCCGTAGATATTATACTTCACCCGACGATATTGCAGATCATAAAAAACAGAAACCAATGAGCCGATCTTTGTTTGTTCTTTAAAATAAATAGTGAGATCGTTTTTATTTGCATCAAGGTCATACCATCTGCCGGGTAATGCCAATCCCTTTTCGGCCCAAACAACATCACCATAATGATTTCCTTTATACCTGTTCCATCCGCCGCCAAAAGTGAATTGTGAATTATTGTTTTTGTATTGCAACGAAAAAATATTTCCGTAAAAATCATTGTCAAGCCAAAGCCGTCTTACAAGATCTGTATTTGTGATCGTGTCAGTTCCATAAATTGGTTTAGGCAAGCCATAGTCATCATAAGCCTGATCGGCTTTATATTGTTCATAGTAACCTTTGCCTTTTATGTAAAACAAACCGGTACTGAATTTTAAACGACTTGTCAATTCCTGGTTATAGAAAAGTTGATAATGATCTTGTTTATAGTTGTCTGTTTCATTATCGTAAGGCTCACCTGGTCTTTCTATACCTGCATAGTTAATAGTACGATTCGTTTTCAGATCGGCTTCACTTACACCATACCATGCCTGGTAAGTTTTTTCTTTACCGGAAAACATATTGAAACGTAGTGAATTCTTTTTACCGAGATAAGCAGTAGAAAAATAAAATGATCTCAGATCACTGCTTGCTCTATCAATATATCCATCACTGCTGATCCTTGATAAACGAAAATCAGTTGTAAAATGATCACTTACCAAACCACTGCCAACTTTAATTGTATTCTTCCATGTATTAAATGAACCATAACTGTTGTTGAATTCTGCATAAGGCTTCAGATTTACTTCATTCGTGCTGATATTCACACTTGCCCCAAATGCACCGGCGCCATTTGATGAAGTACCAACGCCACGTTGTATCTGGATACTTCCAACAGATGAAGAAAAATCCGGTAAGTCAACAAAAAAAGTTCCCTGGCTTTCTGCATCATTGAATGGAACGCCATTTAGTGTCACATTTATCCTTGATGCGTCAGTACCACGAATACGAATGCCCGTATACCCAACTCCATTTCCCGCATCTGAATTAACGACAACCGAAGGTGTTTGATTTAAAATAAATGGCAGATCCTGCCCAAGATTTAGTTTTTCAATTTGTTTCTTGGTCAAATTGGTTTTGGTGAATGGCGCATTCTCGCCGGCCCGAATGGCTTTTACTTCGACTGGCTCCAGCAAAAGGAAGCTGTCTCTTTTTGTACTGTCTTTAGTCTGGCCAAATACCGCATTGCTGACAATAGCAACGGTAATTAAAATGGCAATCCTCTTCATTTTTTTTGATTTTTAAAATTAAATCACTGATCAAGAACAGGGTTTTCAAAAAAGAAATAGGCGAAATCCCTAAATCCATTAATCCGTGATCAAAAATGAGAGGGAATGCTGTTAACAGGAATGAAAGATGTTTAGCACCTTCCCTGCGCAGGCATTACCCTGATCAGGTTCGACGGGTTTTATCTCAGCTCGACGACTTTTGTCGGGCACCCCGGGGAAACTCTGAAGTTCTGGTGCAAAACTAAGGATAAATATTTTTCTGCTGCCTGTAACCTTTCTACGCTTCTCTTCGTATCACCTTAAAATCATTGTTTATGAAGAAAATCTTCTTATTCTTATTGTTGCTTGCGGGGCTGGTTACCACCTCTTTGGCCCAAAAAACCATTAATGACGCAAATGCTGAAAAAAGAACCGTTGGCAGTTTTCACGGTATTGATGTAGCGACTGGCATCGAACTCACATTGACTAAAGGAACAACCGAAGAAGTCGCGGTCAGCGCCTCTGAAATTGAATTCCGCGATAAAATTGTCACAGAAGTTGTAAATGGTATTTTGAAAATTCATTACGAAACAAAAACCGGCGCCATCAACAAAAGAAATGAAAGCAAGCGTTTGAAAGCATATGTTTCTTATAAATCACTTGACCTATTGCATGTAACTACCGGCGCTGAAGTAAATATTGAAGGAGTATTAGAAGCGACAACACTTGAATTAAAAGCAAATACGGGTGGCCTTGTAAAAGGGGAAATAAATATTGGTACATTGAATGTTGATCAAAATACCGGTTCAAAAATAACTCTCACCGGAAAAGTAGATAAATTGGAAGCTCAGGGAGATACCGGTAGCAAATTCATGGGAGAAAATTTAAATACTAATACCTGCGTCGTGGAAATGAGCACCGGTGCCGGAATTTATATTTCGGTAGAAAAAGAACTGAATGTAAAAGCAAACACTGGCGGTTATATAAAATATAAAGGCAATGCCGGTATTCGTGAAATAAAAACCAACACAGGCGGAACTGTTTCTAAAATTTAAAATGTATAGCCATGAAAAAATTATTTAGTTTATTATTATTGTCCGGTTTTATTATAATAGTTTCTGCACAAAAAACAATTAATGATGCTAATGCAGAAAAGAGAAATGTATCAGGTTTTCATGCTATTGAAGTTTCAGGGGGTATTGATCTGTATCTGAGTCAGGGCAATGAGGCGGTTGCTGTTAGCGCATCGAAAGATGAATACAGGGCTAAGATCAAAACCGAAGTAAAAAATGGCGTTTTAAAGATATGGTACGAATGGAACAGCAACCTGAGATTTGATTGGAGTAACCGTAAGTTAAAGGCATATGTTTCTTTCAAAAACCTTGACAGGCTCGAAGGTTCTGGTGGTTCTGATATTTCAATTGATGGATCGATCAAGGTGGCGAAACTAGCGATGGAAGTTTCCGGCGGTTCAGATTTCGATGGAAAAATTGAAACAGATGAATTGAACATACAGGCAAGTGGTGGCAGCGATGTTGATATTTCAGGTAAAGCTGCAAGACTTACAATTGATGCAAGTGGCGGCAGCGATTTTAAAGGATATGATCTTGTTTCAGATATTTGCAATGTGGAAGCAAGCGGCGGCAGTGATGTGCATATAACAGTGAACAAAGAACTTTCTGCAAATGCAAGTGGCGGCAGTGATGTATATTATAAAGGAAATGGGTTGATAAGAGATATCAAAACAAGCGGAAGCAGTATTAAAAAAGTGAGCAAATAATTTTTATTAAAAATAATGACCATGAAAAAGACACAAGTGATGTTGATGGCGATGTTGATAAGTGCAGTATTGTTTGCACAAAAAACAATTAACGATCCCAATGCTGAAGCAAGAAATCTCAGCGGATTTCATGCCATCAAGATCTCGAATGCTTTTGATGTTTACATTTCCCAGGGCAATGAAGATGCAGTAGCGATCAGTGCTTCAAAAGCTGAATACAAAGCAAAAATTATTACTAAAGTCGAGAATGGTGTTTTGATCATTCGCTTTGATGATGATAAGAAATTCTGGAAAGGCTGGAATGGCGACAAACAAAAATTGAAAGCATATATATCTGTAAAAAAATTAGATAAGCTTGATGTAAGCGGAGCCTGCGATGTTTTTTTTGAAGATGGCATTTCGTCTGAGGATCTTTATGTCAACTTATCCGGAGCCAGTGATCTGAAAGGAAAGATCAATGCAAAAAAACTTAGGTTCGAAATTAGTGGGGCATCTGATGCTACAATTTCCGGCAATGCAGCCGAATTGAGTGTAGATGCAAGTGGCGCAAGCGATTTTAAAGGATTTGATCTTGTTACTAATTATTGTACAGCTGAAGCTACAGGCGCATCTTCAGTAAATATTACGGTGAATAAAGAATTAAATGCAAAAGCAAGCGGTGCCAGCAGCGTAAGATTTAAAGGCGAAGGATTGATCCGTGACATTAAAACAAGCGGTGCAAGTAATGTCACTCGTAAGTCGTAAACATAAAGGGTAAAAAAGAGAAAAGCGTTCCGGTTTCGGAACGCTTTTCTTTTGGATAGTAAGGCATCAACCCGTACCTTTGCGCTCCACATCGCGAAGTAGAGCAGCGGTAGCTCGTCGGGCTCATAACCCGAAGGTCGGGAGTTCGATCCTCCCCTTCGCAACTAAGGGGACATACAATTGTCCCCGTTTTTTATTCATTGCAGGTGCAAACCTCCGGCAATAGAATTTGATTACCTCCTCAATTTCTTCGCTTACGGCTTGTGGCTTGTACTTATAAGCTATTCAATGAAAGTCGGTTTTGTAAATATTTTTGGTAAACCTAATGCTGGCAAAAGCACTTTGCTTAATGCATTGATGGATGAGAAGCTTGCTATTGTCTCATCCAAAGTGCAAACAACAAGACACCGCATTAAAGGAATTTTAACCGAAAAAGAGTATCAGATTGTTTTTTCTGATACCCCGGGTATCATTGAGCCTAAATATCGGCTACATGAAAAGATGATGGATGCCGTAAAAAATTCTTTAGAAGATGCTGATGTAGCACTATTGATCATAGATGTAAATGAAGATTTGAAAGAATGCGATGTGATCTTCAGCTCACTAAAACTTAAAGTACCGGCCATTGTTGTTATCAATAAAATTGACAGGGCAAGCCAGGAAAAGATAAAAGCTGCGATAGATTTTTTTTCAGATAAGTCATATTGCAAAAAAGTAGTAACGATCTCTGCCTCAAGTGGGATCAATAAAAAGAAATTCTTAAAAGAAATACTCGAGTTTTTACCAGAAGGCGAACCATTTTTTGATGGGGAAGAAATTTCTGATCTTCAAACAAGATTCTTTGTGGCGGAGTTAATACGTGAAAAAATTTTTGATCTTTTCGGCGATGAAATTCCTTACCAGACTACGGTTGTTGTAAACGAGTTCAAAGAAAAAAACACATTAACAAAAATTGTAGCAGATATAATTGTACAAAGAGAATCACAAAAGGCAATTATGTTAGGTGAAGGCGGAAAAATGATCAAGAAACTTGGAACAGAATCAAGAAAGTCAATCGAAGATTTTATACAGCAAAAAGTTTTTTTAGAACTTTTTGTAAAAGTGAGAGATAAATGGCGGGATAATGATACATGGCTAAAAGAATACGGGTATCATTAATGTTTATTTAATTAGAGAATACAGAATATTATGGGATTTACATTAGCAATAACAGGAAGACCCAATGTGGGGAAGAGCACTTTATTTAACCGCTTATTGGAACAGCGCAAAGCGATAGTAGACGATATAAGCGGTGTGACCCGTGACAGGCAATATGGGATTACGGATTGGAACGGAAAAAGTTTTAATGTGATCGATACCGGAGGATTTGTTCCGCATAGCGATGATGTATTTGAAAGGGAAATAAGAAAACAAGTGACAATTGCAATTGAGGAAGCAAATGCAATTGTTTTTATGACGGATGCTGCAACCGGTATTACGCATCTTGATGATGCAATGGCGGGCATGTTACGCAAAAGTTCAAAACCTGTTTTTCTCGTGGTGAATAAGGTAGATAATAACGATAGAATGTTAGCCGCTTCAGAGTTTTATAGTCTTGGGTTTGAAAAAATATTTTTTATTTCTTCTGTTAGCGGTAGTGGTACAGGTGAGTTGCTGGATGCAATTACTGAATTGATCCCGGCTACTGATGATGATGCGAATGAATCTTCAGAGTCATTGCCAAAGTTTGCTATTATCGGTCAGCCTAATGTTGGTAAGTCGTCCTTATTAAATTCTTTGATAGGACAGGAACGTACCATTGTAAGTGAAATTGCGGGCACAACAAGAGATTCAATTCATACGCATTACAAACTTTTTCAAAAAGATTTTGTACTGATAGATACAGCGGGGATCAGGAGAAAAGCAAAAGTGCACGAGGATCTTGAATTCTATTCTGTCATTCGTGCCATTAAAGCGATGGATGAAGCGGATGTATGCCTTATTTTGATTGATGCGGTTAAAGGAGTATCTGCTCAGGACGTAAGTATATTTGGTCTTGCTGCAAAAAAAGGAAAAGGTATTGTTGTATTGGTAAACAAATGGGATATGATGGAGAAGGAGACAAATTCAGCAAGGGATTATGAAATAATGCTGAAACAAAAATTTGCCCCGTTTACTGATGTTCCGATATTATTTATTTCTGCAAAAGAAAAGACAAGGATCTTTAAAGCAATTGAACTTGCCCTGGAAGTTGCTGAGAATAGAAAAACAAAAATTTCAACTTCGCAATTGAACGAGGTGGTCTTAAAAGCGATCGAAACCCATCATCCCCCAGTGGTTCGAGGCCACCCTGTAAAGATCAAATATGTTACGCAGTTGCCAACTGCTGTTCCTTCTTATGCTTTCTTCTGCAATTTTCCTGATGATATAAAGCAGCCTTATAAGAACTATCTCGAAAACCAGCTTCGGGAAAATTTCAATCTCAAAGGAGTTCCTATCCGGCTCTTTTTTAGAAAAAAATAAATCTGTTTATTTCAACTCATATTTATTTATAATCGTAAATCTACCCATTTACGAATTTTCTTTCCCCATAATTTCATTATCTGCAATTGAGAGATTAATTTAACAGTCGCTTTATCCGCAATGAACATTCATCTCCACTATCCGTATCGCCATTTCTTTTAGTCCTGACAATCCTCATAAAAAATCGCTCCTTTATTCCTTTTGGAGAATGCTGAATTATTGCTGAAATAATTTAGCAAACACTAAAACTTTTTTTATGAGAATAATTGTTACGCTACTTCTTCTTGCTTCATTTTCATTGCAGGCACAGGAAAAAACATCTGACAAATTAAAATGGAAGATCGATAAAAATAAAATTGTCACAGGCAGTCTTGTTTTTGTAGGTGGTGCTGCAAAAGGATTTAATGAAACATTGCAATTCAATTATAAGATATTTGAGAAAACATTTCCCGGCGCTAATAAACAATGGTTTGATCCAAAAGTAAGCTGGAGAAATAAATACGAGGGAGGTAATCCCGACAACGGTCCAAAGTCTTTTTTATCCACTTCAGTACTTGTAATGTTTACTGATCAGTATCACCTGAATAATTTCATTCAAAAAACAGCGATCATGTCAGCGCTGGTAATTAAATTAGGAGAGGGAAAAAAACCTTTTAAGCATTATGTATATGATCTTCTTTGGTATACGGCCTGTTACCAGGCTGGTTTTGCAGCGACTTATTACCCTTTTACAAGCCGGAACTATAAATGATCAGAGTTTGAGTTTTTTAAGAAGTTCTTTTGTCTTTTCACGGTAATTTTTCATTTCGGCGATTTTCTTTTTTATAAAACTGTTTTCACCCAGCTTGCCCATCACTGTTTCCATTTGTTTTCGATTATCATAAACCATTTCCCGGAATGGGTTATGATAATCTTTTGCTCTTGAATCAAACACTCCTTTTACCATCCATTCGCGGGTGGCAAGGGCCTGTTGAATTAATTCTTTAAATATTTTTTTATCAAAATCTGCAGGTTTTAATTGAAGAACTTCAAGCAATGATGCAAATGAATGCTGTAATTTTTGTTCTGGATAAATTTGAGAATTGATCGTATAAAATGAATGCACTTCATCCCAGCTTTTTATCTTGCCTGAATAAATATCTTTTTTGAAAGTATTCACTGCAGGCTGTGGAAATAATTGACCGCCGATATTCAACCAGTCGCTTCTTCTTGCTCTTAATGGCAATGCTGTATAAAACTTTTCCCAATCAATGATCTTGTTATTCCAGGCAAAATGCAGCAATTGATTAACGCCATAATAAACTATCAATTCTTTAAAGATCAGGTAGGCTTGCTGCACTTTAGTAAGTTGCACATTGCGTCCCGCATTTTCAAATTCGTCTGCTAAAATTTCAAGTTCATCAATTACCGGGTCTTTTGTTTCTAATAATTTTTCTCCTATTGCAATTGTTTGTTCGTTGTTTAACTTTTTGTTTTGCTTTTTTGCAAACGACTGGCCTGTAAATTTTTTAAGTAAATGAATTGCATCAAAAATTTCATTTATACTGTCAGGCGCCAAAAAATCATATTCTATATATTGAGTTTTATCTCCTCGCTTATCTCTTGCTTCATACTTTTCTTCATTTCTTGCCAGTGCATACATATTATACATAAACCAGTAAGCCGGCATTACTATCAACTTATCATTGCTTACATCATTACTTACTAATGAAAAAGGAATCGGAATGTTTATTTCAGCAGGATAATCCCCTTTTGCAATAATGGTGAATGATGCAAATTTTGAATTATGTTTTAAACTCACACAGAGTCCTGGCCAGAAACCACGGCCCGCAATTATTTCCCCGTCTGCAGCACGACTATTATGATTAGAACCTATAGTAGCACCTGCTGCCATATTGCTTTGACCTAAAACCGAAGCCGCACATAAAAATGAATTGTTATGATGTTGTTCATGTGCCGGAAAAATAAGTGAGTTCAAAACTTCGCAGCAGGAAATGGTAGAGTTATAACCAAGATAGGAGTTGATAAGTCTTGCTCCGTACTTTAATTGTGAGTGATCAGAAAGAATAAAACGAACTGCTTTTACTCCATAAAAAATCCGGCAACCAAAACCTATGATGCCATTTACCAATTCACAACCTTCACCGATCTGTGTTTTTCCTTCTGCCCCGGAATTAATGGTAAGATTTTTTAATTTGTTTGCCCCTTTTATATATGCTTCGCTTCCGATCCATGTGTCTTTTATGATCCCGGAATTTTTTATTACAGTTCCATCACCGATCTTTCCATAATAACCTCTTTTTTTATCAAATTGTTTTTCAGTAAACTGTTTAAATTTTTTCATCAACGCTTCATCTTCACGATAGCGGCTCCAGAGCCATGCATCGCCGGACAGCATTCCATTGAAAGGCAGAATACCGCGACCTGCATTTTCATTGCATATTTCCAGCCATATGCGGACATTTTCTTTTTCACCGTCTCTTATAATTCCATTGCCGAATTTTGAATGATCAGAAGCTGCCAGTTCATTTACATTTACAATGATCACTTCATTGCCGGCAATATAGTGGCTCATATAATTAACATTGTTAATAGCAACGTTATCACCAAAATCACAACTGACAATAGTACTGTTGTAAAGCCCAACTTGTAAACGTATATCATGATATTCAAGAAAAACATTTTCAAGTTTGCCGATCCTGTTAAGGCCAAAAAAATTGCAGTTCTTAATAAGGTTAGAATTAAATGGATCAGCAACTAATAATTTACTCCAATCATCAGCTGTATTATTGTTTTGCTGAAGTACTTTGATCTCTGTCTTTGTTAATTGGCGATAAGCAATACCACTTCTGTTTTGAATATTGCGGAGATAATACTCGTCTTTCCCTTTTGGAATAAATTCTTTTGCAACAAAATTATATCCGAGAGAGCTGATTGGTTTTTTCTTTATGTCGGACATATGTAGTTACTGATTTCTTGTTTCTGATTTTATTCTACAGTCACTGACTTCGCCAAATTTCTCGGCTTATCAACATCGCAACCTTTCATCACCCCAATATAATAAGCAAGTAACTGCAACGGAATTACACTCAACATCGGGGCAACAATTTCATCTGCTGCAGGAACAGACATTATGGATTCTGAAAGCGAAGCTGAATGCTCATCACCTTCGGTGATCACTGATATCACTTTTCCTTTTCTTGCTTTTATCTCCTGCATATTACTTACCACTTTTTCATGATAAGCATCTTTTGTTGCCACAAATACTACCGGCAATTGATCATCCACCAATGCAATCGGCCCGTGTTTCATTTCTGCAGCCGGATACCCTTCGGCATGTATGTACGAGATCTCTTTCAGTTTTAAAGCTCCTTCAAGGGCCACTGGAAAATTATAGCCACGACCGAGATAAAGAAAATCTCTTGCATCTTTATATTTTTCAGCAATCTTCTTGATTTTTTCAGCTGATCTTAAAACCTCAGCAATTTTAACAGGTATATCATGAAGTTCTTGTAGCAAATGCATATATCTTTCTTCGTTAATACTGCCTTTTTCTTTTGCAATTTTTAATGCTACCATTGTTAACACGGCAAGCTGTGCAGTAAATGCTTTTGTACTTGCTACACCAATCTCCGGGCCCGCATGTGTATAGGCGCCGGCATGTGATGTGCGGGCAATAGATGAGCCAACCACATTTACAATACCAAAAATAAATGCGCCTTGCTGTTTTGCTTTTTCAATGGCAACCAATGTATCTGCCGTTTCACCACTTTGTGAAATCGCAAGTATGACATCACCGGGATGAACTACAGGATTACGATACCTGAATTCGGATGCATATTCAACTTCAACAGGAATGCGACTCAGTTCTTCTATAATATATTCTGCTACAAGACCTGCATGCCAACTTGTGCCGCAAGCGATGATAATAATGCGGTTTGCATTGGCAAGTTTATCAATATTGTTTTGTACACCTGCCATTGTGATCGTTCCCTTCTCTACATCCAATCTTCCACGCAGGCAATCAAAAACAGTTTCTGCCTGTTCATTTATTTCTTTCAGCATGAAATGATCATAACCGCCTTTTTCAATTGCTGCCAATTCGATATCCAGCTTTTGCACAAATGGCGTAAGCTTCTCATTACCGAGATTTTTTAAAATAAGTTCATCAGGTTTTACGATCGCAAGTTCATAATCGTTTACATACACTACTTCTTTTGTGTATTCAAGCATGGGCGAAGCATCAGAACCAAGAAAATGTTCGCCTTTACCAATACCAATCACCAACGGGCTTCCTTTTCTTGCAGCAATAATTGTTTCCGGGTCATCTTCGTCGATCAATAAAATAACATAAGCTCCGGTTACACGTTTCAATGCTACACGTATCGCTTCTTCAAGATCACATTGATTATTCTTTTTTATTTCTTCAATAAAATTCAATAACACTTCAGTATCAGTGTCACTTTTAAATGTGTATCCTTTTGAAATAAGTTCCTGTTTTAATTGGGAATAATTTTCAATGATGCCATTATGTATCATTGCCAGTTTACCGCTTGCGGAGACATGTGGATGTGCATTACGATCACTTGGTTCACCATGAGTGGCCCAGCGTGTATGACCAATGCCGATATGTGCATGAAGATTTTCGCCAACCAGCGTATCTGCTAACTCGGCTACTTTCCCTTTTTTCTTATAAACGTTGAGACCACCATTAAGTAATGCCACGCCGGTGCTGTCGTAGCCGCGATATTCAAGTCGTTGAAGTCCTTTTATAATAATGGGATATGCTTCTCTTGGGCCGGTGTAACCAACTATTCCACACATAAGATGAGGTTAGATTTTATCATTTATTGGATAAATGCCAAACGATCAGGGCTTGCAAAAAACGAAATTGCACAAAAATGGCCACATGACAAAAAGGACAGACCTAATTGAAACACAATCCTGTGCGGTTTCATTTGGTTGAGCAGGGTTAACATTTACAGGCATGTGTGAAAAATAGATGTTGGACTGCCGATTTAATTATTACCTTTTCAATAATTATTTTTTCACCAAAACCAAAATTTATGAACACAAACAAATTTATCGTTGGGGGTATTATTGGCGGTGTAGCTAATTTTCTCCTGGGATGGTTGGTGTGGGGTATGTTGCTTATGAATTTTATGAAAGAACATACTACAGAGATTGGAAAAACTGTAATGAGGCCGGATGATCAGATGGTCTGGGGAACATTGATTGCAGCAAACCTCCTGATGGGTTTCCTGTTTTCATTCATACTGAATAAAGCTGGCACAATGTCAGCATCTTCGGGTGCATCTACAGGAGCCGTCGTTGGACTATTAACGTCTGCGGCTATTAACTGTTTCAATTATTCATTCATGGACATGAGTGATATGACTGCAATGGGAGTAGATGTTGCTGCGAGCACAGTAGTATCGGCTATTGTTGGTGGGATCATCGGCTGGTACCTCGGTATGGGTAAAAAAGCCGCTGCTTAAACAAATAGAGCTTTGAGAAAAAAATGGAGGTGATAAGATTTTCTTATCACCTTTTTTATAGCAATAA
>Ga0070698_100001177_pt1 | contig 29030 bp, 26 predicted proteins | sample KBSK1502metaG_FD_65477 | JGI IMG/M metagenome (GOLD analysis project Ga0070698, IMG submission 65477) | Corn, switchgrass and miscanthus rhizosphere microbial communities from Kellogg Biological Station, Michigan, USA - KBS K1-50-2 metaG | ecosystem: Host-associated > Plants > Roots >...
ACCCGGGTTTTTCAGTTGCGGGCAAGACAAGTTTTGTTTCGACCGGCAGGTGAGAAGCACAGCGATCAATTCTCTTCGGTCGAGACTTCCTGTGTCATCATTGAGGTGTCCGAAACATGGCTGGATCTGGTCCGTGAGTGTGGGCGACTCCGTAGCGATCCATTCGTTAGCATCAGCCCACAGATACGTCGCCTCGCCGCCGATCTCTACGTCCAGGCCCAGCTAAAGGACACGGCAGCGCCTCTCGCGATGGCGGGCTTGAGCTACGCCCTTGGAGCTGAGTTCGTCCGAGAGAGCATACCCAAGGAAGGCGCGCACCCGCCCCCCTGGCTGAGGCAACTTCATGAGCTGTTGTCAGAAAATCCTTGCGGCAAGTTCGCGTTGGCCGATCTCGCCACTCTGGTGGGCATCCACCCAGTGCATGTGTCGCGCCAGTTTAAACGCTACTACGGCGAACCTCTCTGGGACTATTTGCGCAGGCGACGGATCGAGATAGGAACGCAAAAACTGCTGAGTGGGCGGGGGACTCTGTGCGAGATTGCCCACAGTCTTGGTTTTTCCGACCACGCCCAGTTCACACGCACCTTCAAGCGATTTATGGGTGTTACTCCTTCGGAGTTCAGGTTCCGCCAACGCAGTACGCAATCCGAAAGGCGCCTCAAGCTGCGCTAACCAATTGCAAGAACGCTTACTAGCGGCAAGAACCGTGTACCCAATTCTATTAGACTCGTCCCTGCGATCTCCTGTTTGCTTGGTGATGCCGGGGATGTTTCGAAGTCCAATGAACCAGAAAGGGGCGAGTGTGGCGCTAGATAGAAATAGGGTGAAGCGGGCGATTGCAATGGCCGCAGTGGTGGCAGGCTTGTGCGCTCGTGAGGCTCCCATGACGCTTGCGCAAGTTGAGCAGAGTGGAGAGAGAACAGCAGAACATCAAGTGACCCAGCCGGAGCGGACTGAGGTTATCAATGCGCTTCTGAAGTGGCTGGAATCGGACTACATCCTGCCTGACGTCGCGAAGCAGATGGTCCAGGCGGTCCGCGAACATCAGGCCAAGCATGACTATGATTCGTTTACGGATGGCAAACAATTCGCTAAGACTTTAACCCATGATCTGCAAGCCGTGAGTCACGATCATCATCTGGGAGTGGACTATTCCGCGGAGCCCGTGAGCGATCGGCCGATGGACGAGCCGTCGCCGGAAGGCATTCGGAAGTTCCGTTTGGCGGGTGAGCGACGGAATTTTGCGTATCGCAAGGTCGAGGTCCTGCAGGGGGGAGTCGGATTGTTGCAGGTGGACGGATTTTATCCTGCGGAGTACGTGCGCGAGATAGTAGCAGGAGCCGCGGGATTTCTGTCGCACACAGATGCGGTGATTCTCGATTTCCGACAAAACCACGGTGGCATGCTGGATGGGCCACTGCTGCTGCAGAGCTATTTTTTCAAGGAAATGACCCACATCTCCGATTCGTACAACCGGGCTGAGAACACAACCCGGCAGTTCTGGACGATGCCGGTTGTACCGGGCCCAAGCCTGGCGGACAAGGACCTATATATTTTGACGAGCCATGACACATTTTCTGCGCCAGAGGCATTTGCATACGATATGCAGGCGCAGGGACGCGCAAAGATTGTGGGAGAAGTGACGGGAGGAGGAGCTCACGGGACAAAGCCTTATCGTTTGAGCGCCCATTTTATCGCGTCTATCCCATTCAACAGGGGGATCAACGCCCTTACGCACACGGATTATGAGGGAGTCGGAGTGAAGCCGGACGTACAGGTGCCAGCCAAGGAGGCGTTGCTGACGGCCCACATTTTGGCGTTGCGCGGCCTGCTGGCGCGGACAACCGGTGAGCCGGAGAGAAAAGCGGACTTGGAGATGTTGATCGGAGAGTTGGAAGCAAAACTAAAGAGTGGAAACATGGAAGAATGAAACGAAATGGGAGTGGCGGTAAAGCGCCTATGGTTAGCATTTTCGAGCTCGCCAACTCCCGAGCTGTCGGCCAACCGGAAACTACGGGTTGATGGTGGCAAAATCACCTTAGCACTTCAGCGACGGCCGCCTGCATGATTGGGGAGCCTCGCACGAATCATCGTGGCCAATCTGTAGGTCCTCTGACGCTGACAGTCGATGGTGATCCGAACTTCAGAGAGCGCGTTCGATAGCAGCGGCCACATCATCGCTCAGCTCCTCCGCTCTCCGCAATGCTCCCTTGATCCTGACAATCTCCATCTCGCGGGCCGCGATCTGTCCAGCAGGTTCGCGGTAACCTCGCGCAGCCATCAGGCTGCGCTCGTGACTTGCCAGCATTCGTCGAAAGATCGGCACAGCACTTTTCTTCGGCTGCGCATGTGAACAGCCGAGGCAGATCAATCCCTTCGGGCAATGCTCTCCGGTGGGTAAAGCGCAGAGGTGAGTGCCCATGTCGCGCAAGTTGCAGCTCGCATAAAAGGCAGCCCATTCTTCAGCGGTCGGATTCTTCAACCCGTCTTCGCCGTAGTGGGCGTTATAGAGACTGCGCACGGTCTTTCGATACTCCTCGATGAGCTGACTGGGGTAGAGCTTGGCGTAGATCATCACGGTGTCGGGAGAGGCATGCCCGAGCAGCGCTTGAATAATGTGCACAGGCGTGTTGTTGTTCAAATGTTCGGATGCAAAGACGCGCCGGCAATCGTGCGGTAGCAACACGAGAGGAGAACCGTCCGAGCGGCGGGCGTCTGCGCTGATCGAGATCTCCCGGATGCGCTGCGAATGGTCTGAATGCCAGCAGTGCTGGGATGGCGAATGCCCTGGATCAAGTACGGCGCTGGAGGGCGAGGGCGCTTCTCCTGCAAGTCCCAATGATCACAAACCGGAACTGACTCGCTGTTGTAGAAGCGTTTTACGTATCGGATGATCTCGGCCAGGACGCGGCCGAGCCCGTCGCCGATGGGGATAACACGAGCGCGATCGAACTTCGATGGCTTAATGTGCAGGAGATAATAGATGCGGGGTGAAGGCACGGCGTGAAGCAGAACTTCCGCAGGATCTGGTGCTCTACTGCGCACGCCACGACTTCGGAAGTTACGTGTTAGGAAAGACAGGAAACCTGAAGGCGGTCATGGACGCGATGGGGCATGCAGATGTGAAGATCGCCATGACCTACCAGCACCCGGAGCTAGAAATTGTGCGTGATGCCATCAATTCACGGCACACCGGGGAAACCATCAACTAGCAAGTGATTGATTTGATTTGGCTGCCCCCCAGGGATTCGAACCCCGATATGCTGATCCAGAGTCAGCTGTCCTACCATTGAACGAGGGGGCAGTGAGCGGTAAACAACAGCGTTTCCGCCGCTTCGATTTTATGGGCTGCATTGGTTGTGGTCAACACGGTCTCCATCCGCGCTAAAATCTCTAATGACAGCATGGGTAAGGAGCACAAATGGTGACCGCCATTGGCAATGCCGGCACGATGACCAGCGAGTACAGCGAGATCGCCCGGCGTCCGCTCGAAGCCAATCTTTGCGCCCTGGTGGTGATTGACATCCAGGAAAAGCTTCTGCCGCCCATTTTTCAGAAAGAACAGCTCATTAAGAACTCGCAATTGTTAATCAGGTTAGCCGGCGTTCTCAGGATGCCGGTTCTAATAAGTACCCAGTACGCAAAAGGACTGGGCGGCACCGTTCCTGAGATCGCTTCCCTGCTACCAGAAACCGAGGCCATCGATAAGCAGATGTTTTCCTGCTTTGGCAGCGATGTGTTCTGTTCTCTGTTGAAACGTCTTCCCGGTGCCCGCAACACTCTTTTGCTATGCGGAATGGAAAGTCATATCTGCGTAATGCAAACCGCGCTTGGGGCCTTGCGGGATGGCTATCTCGTCCACGTCGCTTCCGACGCGGTCAGCTCGCGCACCAAGTGGAACTGGAAAATTGGGCTGGAGCGCATGCGTTCCGCCGGGGCCATCATTTCTTCTACCGAGATGATGATTTACGAATTGCTGCGATCCTCCGGGGCGCCGGAGTTCAAGGAAATGCTCAAACACCTCAAGTAAACCTTGAGGGGCGTAAATGGTTGTCCTGTAAGAGCAACCATCAGTAACGACTTGGCATCTCCCGAAGTAATGTGGAACTCACAACTTGGTCCTTTACGCGGGGTTAGAATAGGCAGGACGAGCAAAAAGAAGCACATAGCAGTAGAACGACAAGTAAAGCATCAACCGGGTCACCCGCGCCATCCCTCAGACGTGAGGACCCCTGAGAGAAGTGGTTGGGAGCCAGATGGGCTCCCCAAGGAGATACGCCATGAAACTTCTCAGGCGCGTGATGTTCGCATTCCTCGTGCTGTTTCTCACGACAAGTCTAGTCTCGGCGGACGATGATCCTCCCGGCCGCGTAGCCCGTCTTCAATACATCGCCGGCTCGGTTTCCATCCAGCCGCGCGGAACAGAAGATTGGGTTGCCGGATCGGTGAACCGTCCCCTTACCACCTCCGACAACATTTGGGCGGATAAAGACTCGCGTGCGGAGCTCAACGTTGGCACTGGAGTTCTGCGAGTGAATGGCGAGACCAGCCTCAGCCTCACCAATATCAGTGACAACACTGTCCAGGTGCAATTGCACCAGGGAACGCTGAATTTGCGCGTTCGCAAGTTGTACCGCGGTGAGATCTACGAGGTGGACACTCCCAACATTGCATTCACAGTCCAGAAGTCAGGCGAGTATCGCTTCGACGTCGGTTCCAGCGGTGAGGTCACCCTGGTGACGGTCCGAAAAGGTGAAGGTGATGCTACCGGCGACGGACCCGCAGTTCGCGTTCGCTCCAATGAGCGCGCCCGATTCAGCGGCGGTACTTCGCTGGCGCATGAGATTTATGAAGCACCCGGGCTCGATGGTTTCGACGATTGGTGCCGGGTGCGCGATCGCCGTGAAGGCGGGTACTATTCCGCTCGTTATGTTTCTCCTGGCGTAATTGGATATGAAGACCTTGATGAGTACGGTTCGTGGCGAGTAGTTCCAACCTACGGTGCAGTGTGGGTTCCAGCGTCGATTGGTCCGGGATGGGCGCCCTATCGGTACGGCCACTGGGTATGGATCAGCCCCTGGGGTTGGACTTGGGTGGATGATGCCGCTTGGGGATTCGCGCCGTTTCACTATGGTCGCTGGGTGTATGCCGGATATTGGGCGTGGTCGCCTGGCCCGGTTTACGTTCGTCCAATCTATGCTCCTGCTCTGGTCGCCTGGTTTGGCGGCGCACGCTGGGGAGTTGGACTCTCATTCGGTAATGGCTACGGTTGGTGTCCGCTAGGTTACGGAGAACCGTTCATCCCGTGGTATGGCGGAAGCCGTAACTATTTCCGCAATGTGAACATCACCAACACACGCATCACGAACATCACGAACATTACTAACAACTATTACGACACTAATTATCACAAAGGCGGTGGCCCACGCCGAGAGACGCCATACCCATTGGCCAATCTCAAAGCCCCGGGCGCTGTGACTGCAGTTCCGCAGCACACCATCGTAAATTCCTTGCCTGTGGCTCGCGAGGCTGTGCCACTCTCAGAAAAGGATGCGCGCAGATTAGCGGACGATCGACTGGGATCGAAGGTGGATATCCGTGCTACTCGGGCGAGCATGTTGGGTGCGATTGCCGGCAGACCAACGGTAACGCCACCTGAGAAAACCTTCACGCGACCGGTGGTCTCCAAAATCGCGCCGCCCGCTCCGCCAGTCCGAATGCAGAAAGAAGAAGTAGCGGAGTTGGATAAAGCAGATCGCCCGATGGCGGCGCCGAAGTTGGAAAAATCCGCTCCGGTCGCTGCGCCAACGTCGGGACGTTACATACCGAGGCCTCCGTTAAGAGAAGACAGAGGCGACAATCCCAAGACGACCGGGGCAGCAATTACGACACGTGGCGTTCCCAAGCCTCCCAGCGCGACTGGTGCTCCGGAAATCCGCGAGTCGCATTCAGGAGCTATCCATTCCGTACCGCGTCCTCCAGAAAACAGCCGTTCAGAGGGCGAGGGCCGGATCGGTATGCCAAATTCCCGAATCTCGCGCACGGACACATCTGACCTCGCAGGACGGGGAACTTCGGCGGCGCCTGCCATGCGACCGGTACCGCGTCCACCGACTAGCGAAAACCGTCGGGATATTTCTGGGGACTCGGACCGATCGCCCTCAGGCTCACCGGCGATGCGGCCTGTCCCGCGTGCACCGGCTAATGACAACCGTCCCATGTCGCCGAACACGGATATGAATCGCGGATCACGTCCGTCGGGCATCTCAGTGCGAGGTGCAAGTCCCGATTTCTCGCGACCGTCCGGTCCAGTCGCACCTTCACATTCGGATCAGGTCGGCCCGCGTTCGGCACCGCGGGAGAGCGCGCCGTCTCAGAGTGGAGGTTCTCCACGAAGTTATGGCGGGCCTTCGCAATCCAGTGCTCCAGCGCCCAGCGCGCCGGGTCCGAGCCGTGGCGCTTCCCAAGGTAGCCCAAGCCACGGCTCAGCAACTCCGCATAGTGATCCGGCTCCCAAAGGCGGGCGCGACAACTAGTCACGAATGAAACTGAAAACGCCGCCTTACGGGGCGGCGTTTTTTTTTGCTGACCGATGATCTCGTCACTCCTTCTGCTTCACGCGCACTACCGTGATCTTCCCAAATCCTTCTTCAAATGTTGGCGGACGCAGCTTCGTCGCCATGCGCCGCATGACATCTTCCGCAACCACCCGCTCCCGCCGCTGATTGCGTTCCAGGCAGACTTCCACGGGCACGTCAAAGAACACCGCATGCACTTCATATCCGTAATCCTTGGCCAGTTTGATCCAGCTATGGCGCTCGTGTGGAGTGAGGTTGGTTGCATCCACATAGTTGGTGGGACGGCGCGCGATCAGCCGCGCTTTCAGCATGGAACGGAGGTTGGAAAAAACCAGATCCTGAAATCGCTGCTCCGTAGCATCGTCAAACAACAGTGCTCGCAGCAAATCGCTGGAAAGCGGCGTGATGTTATGCCGCTTGAACCACGAACTCTTTCCCGAGCCCGGTAGTCCGATGGCTAAAATTACAACTCCCTTCGGACGCGCACCAGCAGCAGGCGATGTCCCAGTTGCTCTCGGTGCCTGTGGGGCACTAATTGCTTCAGGGGCATTCTCTTTTGAAGGAGAGGCGGTTGCAGTTTGTGCTGAAGCTGTAACAGGCCGCGCTCCACTACCGCCCCGCCGCCCCCGACCACCTCGGCCTCTCCTGCGTCTTCGACGACGGTTCGCGTCCGCTGCAGGCGACTCCGATTGAACGGGCTGTGATTCTCGCCCACCTCGCAGCCCTTCCATTTGCGGTTCCGGCAGAGACGATTCGGCCGATGGCGATTCAGGCTCTTGCGCTTCTCGCGAAGGTGAAGACGCGGGAACATCGGCATCGAAATACGCCGGCTGCAATGGAGCTTGAGCAGATTCGACTTTGCCTTTTTCCGGAGGTTTGCCGCGGCGCTTCATGCGCTCGCGCATCCATTTGCGCATGTCTGGCTTGTAACACAGTCAACGCCCTAGGAGCAACGCTACGTACCAAACCAGACAGCCAAAGACTGGCTGTGGCCACGGAGAACTGGCAACTCAGAACTGATAACTGACAAATTAGTTAATCAAACCACCACAATTACGCGCCCAAACAAATGGGGGAACTAAACCTCTCGCCAAGCCCAGCTACTCGAGCCTCAGTCCCCCAGCCACGCTCCCAAGCCGCGCAAAGAATCCACATAATCACAAATAATCTTAGTCGCTCCCACGATAGGCACCGCCAATATCAATCCCATGGCTCCCCAAATCCACGCCCAAAATAAAAGCGCCAAGGTCACGGCCAGCGGATTCAAGCGCAAACGCTTGCCGACAATTTTTGGATACAAAACATTCATAGTCAAAACATGCAAACCCACGACGGTCACAAAAATGACGACCACGCTAGTTGTGTTCAGGCCCCCAACCGCTCCCGTTAAAGGCGGTAATAACGCAAGAAACACTCCCAGATATGGCACCAGGCTAACAAAGCCGCTGATTACGCCGATAAAATAAAAATAAGGAATGCCCAGCCACCAGAACACCAGGCTGCTGAGGGCCGCGTTCAACAGGCCCACCACAGCGTTCGCCACAATAAAACTGCGGATCATGCTGGATATCTTCCCCACCGTTCGATGAGCCTTGACGCGATGCTCTGGCATGAACAGGCGAACTGTGGCATCCAGCGCGTGGTCCTTCCACGTAAGCATGAAAAAAACCAGAAATGGGATGAAACCAATCGCCAGGAAAACTTCGCTTCCTTTCGACACCACACGAGACAGCGCGGGCGCCTCCTGGACTTCGACTGGTACTGCCTTGGGCCCGTCTTTTGGCGCCGCGATTACGGACCGAGTGCTGTCTTCGATCTTTTTTGTCTCGGTCCTCACCTTGGCCAAAGTACTGCGGATTTTGCCGGAATACTTGGGTAAGTCGGTGGCGAAGTCTACCGCGCGCTGGTAGAAAAAATAGCTTAGCGCCACCGCTAGTGCGAGCGTCAACAGCACAGCTATCAGGGCTCCGGCGGGCCGGGGAAGCCGCAACCGCCTCAGCCCGCTCACCAGCGGTTCCAGAATAAATGCCAGCAACAAGGCGGTGAGAGTAGTGACCATCACTAGCTTTAGCAGGTAGATCAATCCCACTACCGCAATCACCGCCACCACGATCTGCGCAACTGATCCTGCCTTGATCGACGCGTGCAGAACCTCCGCTTCCTCCTCGCTCGCCGGCACGATCGCAGGTTGTGCAGCGTCCGATGGCGAACTGGAGATTGGATATACCTCGGGCTTATGCTGGTCAGGTTGACCAGTTGAGGAGAAGTCGACCGGACTGGGTTCGGCACGCATAGCTTGACTTGCGCTTTATGAGTGCGCGATTGCCAGAACCGTTGCCTTGAACAAGGCCTTTTGTGGATGACGAGTAAAATACCCTATGAGCAACCCCATCCCGCCCGAAATCCATGGCCAGAAATACATTTGTCTCACCACCTTCCGTAAGAGTGGCCAAGGCGTATCGACTCCAGTCTGGTTCGGCGAGGACAACGGCAAACTTTACATTATGACGCGCAGCGACTCGGGTAAATACAAACGCATCCGCAACAATCCCCGGGTTCAAATTGCGCCTTGCACTATGCGCGGAAAAATCAAGGGACCGCAATTCCCTGCCACGGCTCGCATCCTTCCTCCAGAAGAATGGGCGCATGCAAAGCAGACCATTCACCGGAAGTATTGGTTGGCGCGAGTCCCATTCTTGTGGAGCAAGAATAATGTGTATTTAGAAATTGTTGTGCGGGACAATCAGACTTCTTGAGCCGCCAAGCACTGAAACTAGCACACTAAGCACCAGTTCGTTTCACTAGCTGGCGCAGTCTATTTTCGCCCCGGTGCACATAGCGGCCGATTGCATTGGATGTCCAGAAAATATCCCCGGCGGTGAGAGAACCTACAAGCTTTTTATTTCCGACGGCAGCCAGCCCCATCGAAGCCATACAACCGCATCGCGAGCAGTCAGGATCACCGCCAAACTGGCAGGGTTCCACACGCGTGGTGAAATCCGCTGAGAGCGTGCGCGTTGTTTGGGCGAAGATGCAGCGGTCAGGCGACAGCGGAGGAGATAGAAATTCCTTGATCATCCCCTCGGGCATGTCGAGCTTGGTTTCATCGTGCCGGAGTTGCAGCAGGGTTTGCACCACGCTCTTCCGCTCATCGGCGTTGAGGCATTCGACGTTGGCGGCGCCACGCTGGGGTGTGAAGATGCTCATCCAGATTTTCTCGACCGCCGGATTCGCCGACCAGAAAGCGACGAACTCGGGAATGTAGCCGCTACGCTTCACCATCGCGCTGGTGATGGTGCAGTGGACCGCAATGTGATGACCCTCGATATTGCGGAGGACTCGATCGTACGTGGCTGGCTTGCGGCGCGCGTCGTGTTCCGGTTGCAGGCCGTCGATCGAGACCGACAACCGCAGATTCGGCAACGCGGCCCACGACAATGGGATCGGACGGAACGCGCTGGTGACAACCTGTACGTGGGCACGCTTGACCAATTGCGGCAGAAGAATTTCGAGTTCCCGATAACGGACTAGCGGGTCGCCTCCAACGATCGACAGATGGAGAGGTTTATAGCGATCCATCACATCGAGAACGCGCGCGATTAATTCCTGTCCTTTGAAATCGGACAGGCTGCGCAAGTTCGTGGTCCCCAGATGCGCGTCTTCGTACGCATAACAGCCAGGACAACGTAGCGGGCATTCTTTGGTGATTTCAATAGAAAGCGACGGGACTCGCCCTCGTAAGGTGCGGCCCCAAGTTTGCAAAACTGGCTTGACCCGAAGCAAACTCATAACTGTTTGTTAGATGCTCCGCACGAGAGAACGCCGCCTTATAATCTGAAGAGCTCATTTCACTCTTCACTTCTTCTTTGTGACTTCTTCCTTCTGCCTTGCTTTTCCCCACATTTGCCGCTTCCTCCATCCCCTGTTACCATTTTCATTCCGCTGATCCTTAGCTCTGAATCTTTTCCAAGCTTCTTTTCATCTTTCTTTCGGAGGCGACATGGCAGTAAAAGTAGGTATCAATGGGTTCGGACGTATCGGGCGCAACGTGTTGCGCGCTTCTCTCAACGATCCCAATCTGGAGTTCGTGGCAGTCAACGACCTTACCGATCCCAAGACCCTAGCTCATCTTCTTAAATATGACTCGATCCTCGGTAACCTAAAGCACAAGATTTCCGCCACCGCCGACAGTATCAAGGTCGAAGACCGCACCATCCGGGTATTTGCTGAAAAAGATCCGGCCAAACTGCCCTGGGAGTCGGTTGGCGCGCAGGTAGTGATCGAATCCACGGGACGCTTCACCGACGCCACTGACGCCAAAAAGCATCTGCGCGGACCGGTAAAAAAGGTCATCATCTCCGCTCCCGCGAAAAATGAAGACTTCACCGTGGTGCTGGGAGTGAATCACCAGGCCTACGACCCGGCCAAGCATCACATTATTTCCAACGCCTCCTGCACCACCAACTGTCTCGCCCCGATCGCGAAAGTGGTGAATGACGAGTTCAAGATTGTCAGCGGAACCATGACTACTATCCATTCCTACACCAACGATCAAGTGATCCTGGACTTCCCGCACAAGGATCTGCGCCGCGCCCGGGCCGCGGCCGTTTCCATGATTCCGACCTCCACCGGCGCAGCCAAGGCGCTGCATCTAGTCATTCCTGAGCTTAAAGGCAAGCTTGATGGTTTCTCGATGCGTGTGCCCACTCCCAATGTTTCGGTCGTGGACATGGTCACATTTGTGGAGAAGAAAACTTCCGCCGAGGAAGTGAATGCCGTCATGAAGAAGGCTTCCGAAAGCGGACCGCTGAAGGGATACCTGGGCTACGAAACAGAGGAACTGGTCTCGGTGGATTACCGTGGCGATGCCCGTTCTTCCATCGTTGACGGCCCCATGACCAGGGTAGTCGCCGGCAATTGCGTCAAAGTAATCTCGTGGTATGACAATGAATGGGGATATTCTTGCCGTGTCCGCGACCTGATCAATTACATCGCCAGCAAAGGACTCTAAGATTGTGTGGCGCGGGCGCCCCGCCCGCGTACCCTGATGAATAAACTTTCCATCCGCGATCTCGAGCTCAACGATCACCGCGTCTTCATACGCGTGGATTTTAATGTCCCGCTCGAGGGTGGACGGGTAATGGACGATACCCGTATCCGCGAGACTTTGCCGACGATCGAATACGCGTTACGTCACGGGGCGCGCGTGATCCTCGCTTCCCATCTCGGCCGTCCCAAGGGCAATCCCGATCCCGGCTTGAGCCTGAAGCCCGTGGCTGAGCGTTTACGCATGCTGCTGGATAAGCAATTGGCCCTCGGCGAAAACGTGGGATTCTGTCCCGACTGTGTAGGACCCGAAGCCGAAGAAATGGCTGGCAAGCTGGAAAAAGGCCAGACCCTGCTACTGGAAAATCTCCGCTTTCATCCTGAGGAAGAAGCTAACGATGAGAAGTTCTCGAAACAACTTGCCAAACTCGCTGACTACTATGTGAATGACGCATTCGGCGCCGCGCATCGCGCCCACGCCTCCACGGTCGGTATCACTAGGTTTGTTCAGAAAGCCGCTGCCGGCTTACTGATGGAAAAAGAACTCGAGTATCTTGGCAAAGCCTTGCACCATCCTGAGCATCCTTTCGTCGCAATCTTGGGTGGCGCTAAGGTCGGTGACAAAATCGGCGTCATCCGAAATCTGATGAATAAGGTCGACGTCCTCATCATCGGCGGAGGCATGGCCTACACGTTCCTCAAAGCGCATGGCGAGCAGGTTGGAAAATCACTGGTCGAAGAAGATAAGGTCGAACTCGCTCGCCAGCTCTTGCAGGAGAGTAAAAACCACAGGCTCAAATTCCTGCTACCGGTAGATCACGTGGTAGCCGAAAAAATCGACGCCAACGCTAAGCCGCAGATCATCAGTAGTGGTCAGCCCATCCCTTCCAACATGATGGCGCTTGATATCGGCCCACGCACCATCGAAGCCTTCGCCGAGGAAATTTCTCGCGCCCGCACCATCATCTGGAATGGTCCCATGGGAGTGTTCGAGGTTGCACCCTTGGCCAAGGGAACTTTCAAAATCGCCGAGGCGATCGCAGAAAATCCCGGTGCGACTTCCATCGTAGGCGGCGGTGACACAGTTTCTGCCGTACACGCTGCTGGCGTGGCCGACGAGATCACACATATTTCCACCGGTGGAGGCGCATCCCTGGAATTTCTGGAAGGCAAGAAGTTGCCCGGCGTCGAAGCTCTCACTCCAAAGCGCTAGTCTTCTCCCGTCTATTCGTGAAAGGAATCATGCGCAAGAAATTAATGGCCGCGAATTGGAAAATGTACAAGACGCCCGACCAGACGCGTGACTTTTTCCGCGACTTCCTCCCCCTGATTGCAGACCACCCCCGGGATGAAATTGCAGTCTGCCCCTCTTTCGTGTGTCTGGCCGCAGCCGTGGAGGCTGCCAAAGGATCCCACGTCGCGATCGGAGGCCAGAACCTGCACTGGGAAAAAGAGGGCGCATACACTGGCGAAATTTCCGCGGGGATGCTGCTGGCCGCCGGTTGTACCCACGTAATCATCGGACACTCGGAGCGGCGCCAATATTTTGGTGAAACCGACGACACCGTGAATCGAAAGTTGAAGACTGCGTTGGAAGCTGGGCTCACTCCAATCGTCTGCGTCGGCGAAGTTCTGGAAGAACGCGAAGCCGGACTTACCGAAGATGTCCTTCGTCGCCAATGCCTGAGAGCCTTTCACGCGATTTCCGGGAAGAAAGCAGGAAAGCTGGTGATCGCCTACGAACCCGTCTGGGCCATCGGCACCGGCAAAACTGCAACTCCTCGGCTGGCTGCCGAAGCGCACGTCCTGATCCGCGGCGAGGCCGCCAAAGCCTTCGGCGACAAAATGGCCGAATCCCTCCGCATCCTGTATGGCGGATCGGTGAAACCAGAAAATGCCAAGTCCCTAATGTCCGAAGAAGAAATCGATGGCGCCCTTGTCGGCGGCTCCGGCCTTAACGCAACATCCTTCGCCGCGATCATCAAATATTAGCTTTGCTATAATTGAAATTTCGCGGAAGTGGTGGAACTGGCAGACACACCATCTTGAGGGGGTGGCGCCGAAAGGCGTGGGGGTTCAAATCCCCCCTTCCGCACCATAGTCCGAAAAGAAAATTTATGGTCATCTTAATTACGATTGTTCATATCATTGTTTGTTTCTTCATCATCATTGTGGTGCTACTGCAGAGCGGCAAAAGCGGGGACGTCGCCGCAGCTTTTGGTGGCATGGGCAGTCAGACAGCATTTGGTCCCCGGGGGGCGGCAAGCGCCCTGTCCAAAGCGACAACTTGGTCGGCGATCATTTTTATGGTCACCTCAATTACTCTTTCGATCGCGGCTTCGCGCAGAGGGGGTCCCAGTTCCGTCCTCCAGGGATTGAAACCTTCGCAGACGAAATCGCAGCCAGCTACGCCGGCACCGCAGCCTGCGCCACCTGCGCATAAATAGCAGATTTCAGATCTTAAGCCGCTGGTCTCAGGGACTTAGCTCTGAGCTATCTGTTCCCAGTTCTCGGCACAAGTTGCTAAACGCTGACTTCTTTTCACCTCGTATGATCCACGAGATCCTCCCCGTCGGGCCGCTGCAATGCAACTGCTCAGTCATTGGAGACGATGCTTCACGGGAAGCTATCGTGATTGATCCGGGGGACGACGTCGCAGAAGTCCTGGCAATTGTCCAGAAACACAGTCTCAAAGTTCAGCAGATCATTATTACTCACGCCCATATTGATCATGTGGGGGGCGCCAAGAAGCTGCAGGCGGCTACCGGCGCTGCCATTCTGCTCAACCAAAATGATTATGCTTTACTGAAAATGCTGGACGTACAAGCTGCGTGGCTGGGTATGACATCGCCGGGCAAAGTGGAGATCGATCAGAGTGTGGGACAGGCCGACAAAATCCGGGTGGGCTCGCTTTCAGCGGACGTGTTGCATACTCCGGGACACACCGAGGGCAGCGTCTGCCTGTATTTTCCATTAGAGAAGAAATTGATCGCCGGGGACACGCTATTTGCAGGAAGCATCGGCCGCACCGACCTGCCTGGCGGCTCGTTTGAAAAGATAATCCAGTCACTGCACGAAAAAGTGCTGGCTCTGCCTGACGACACCATTGTCATCCCCGGTCACGGGGAGCTGACGACCATAGGCGAGGAGCGGGAAGGCAATCCTTTTTTGACCAAGCGATAGGGACGGCGCAGTCGGAATGGACGACTGTCAACTTAGGATTTACGACTTACGATTCTCGATTCACGACTGTTAAAAACCTTGGTTCTTAAATCTTAAATCGTAAATCGTAAATCTCACATTTTACGGGTTGAGTAATTCCAGCACTCGCCCAATTCCCTGCCCGAAGTGTTCTGTCGGCGTGATCAGGCTGACTACCAGATATCCGTCGCTGGGGAAATCATAAAAGTGTCCCGGATGGACCAGCACCGACAATTTGCGCAGGATATCTATAGCTAAGTCTTCATCGGATCTGGTTACAGGAACACGCAGCACGGCATACCATCCACCTTCCACATCGAGGCGCCCGCAATTTTTCTGGCTTTCGAGTTGGCGATCGAGCTCCTTGAGATTTGTGCGCACTCGATTCAGCAATTGTGGCTGAAGGCGCTTGCGCTGTTCCAAGAGTACCGGCGTGGCCAACTGGATGGGAGTGCTCATCGAGAGGTACGTATCGGCAATCACCTCCAGCCGTGCTAAAGCCGCATTTACCTTTTCTTTGGCCTTATCCTTGGGGCCACTGGTGGCAACCCATGCCATCTTCATCTGCGGCAGTCCGGAGATTTTTGATAAACCGCTCAAGGTGAACGTCAAGGCGTCTTGATTTGCCGCAAATGTCGACCTCGGCACGCCGTCATGGGCGTAATCGAGAAAAACCTCGTCCACGATCAACGATAAATTGCGCTCACCGCAAAACTCATTGAGCGCCGATCGTTCGCTCTCGCTGATGTAGGATCCGGTGGGATTGTTGGGGTGCACAACTACGACTGCGCGGGTCTGATCTGTTGCTGCTCTATGGATCGACGGAAAATCAAGCTGCCAGCCATGATCGTAAATCAGCGGATAGGGGACGAGTTTGACGTCCTGCAAGTCGGCAAGAAATTCGAATAGCGGATAGCTGGGTTTGGGCACCAGAACTTCGTCACCGGGATTGCATAAGAGGCGAAAAACGTAGGAGTAGCCTTCGCTGGTGCTGGTGGTAAGAATGAGGGACTCCGAGTCGATATCTGATGTGTGCTGATCGCGATAGTAAGTCGCCACCGCTTCGCGCGCGCTATGCAAGCCTTTGGACTGCGGATCGTAATCGAGGGCCCTGGGATTCACCAGCGACTTCAGGATGAATTCTTCGTCGTAGCGCAGACCGGCACGGGTAGGGTTCGAAATCGTGAGGTCAAGCAGTTCCCTGCCCGCAACGGCAATCTCCCGCTGTGCTTCTGTGAAATGGTTGGGCGTGAGTTTCCAGTCTGTGCGCCGGGAAAACATAGGCGATCATGATACGCGGAGAGAAAAGCGCATATCGGGCGACCAACCCTGGGCGCAGTGCTTAACTAAAATTATTTCGAACGACAGGCCTTCATCCTGGCAAAAAGCCTCCACTCTGGCGGGTTTTGGCTTGACAGCGAGAACCCTTGCAACAATAATCAATTCCTGCCGCTTTGCAGGAGCGTTTTTCTAAAATCTTTTCGACCAATCCGTTTTAAACCCCCAACTTCCCAATGGAGGATTCCCCTATGAGGAAATGGTATTCGTCCATTTTCTTGGTCAATGCAACGCTCGTTTTCGTAATAGTGGTTAGTTCCAGCTTGCTTGCGCAGAGCCAGGGCTCACAACACGCCGCTGTTCTGGTGCCTGATAGCACGGTTGAGCGTCCACAAGATAAAGGTATCCGTGCTCATACCAATCACTTGATTCGACTCCAGGCAAACCCCACACCCAATGCCCTCTCGCCCTCCGGGGAAACACCGCAGACGATCCGTCCTGTCTACAAACTGCCTTCGACGGGCGGATCGCAGAAAATCGCCATTGTCGACGCCTTCGATTACCCGACCGCTGAAAATGATCTCAAGGTTTTCTCGGCCAGATTTGGCCTTCCCCTATGTACCACAGCAAACGGCTGTTTCAAGAAGGTCTATGCCAATGGCACGAAACCCAGAGCAGACTGTGGATGGGCGCAGGAAGCAGCGTTAGATATCGAATGGGCACACGCCATGGCGCCCAATGCCAAGATCATTCTGGTCGAAGCTGCCAATAACAGCTTCGCCAACCTTTTCCGGGCGGTGGATGTTGCCACCAGTCAGGTCACAACCGGTGGTGGAAAGGGTGAAGTTTCGATGAGCTGGGGCGGCGCCGAGTTTTCGACTGAATCCAGCTATGATGGGCATTTTCAGAACAACAATGTCGTGTACTTTGCTGCTAGCGGAGATCTTGGGGGGGTGAACGGTTATCCTTCAGTTTCGCCCTATATCGTTTCAGCTGGCGGAACCACTATCAATCGCAATTCCTCTGGCGCATTCACCTCAGAAACCGGATGGAGTGGCAGCGGCGGTGGTCCCAGCAAGTATGAGACTAAGCTGTCGTACCAGAACAATGTTGCCGGCACTAGTTCAACGAAGCGTTCTGCTCCAGATCTCTCCTTCGACGCCGATCCGAATTCGGGCGTATCGGTCTATGACAGCACCCAATGCCAAGGCCACAGTGGATGGTTAGTTTTCGGCGGAACTAGCGTTTCTTCGCCGTCCCTAGCGGGGATAGTGAACCTGGCTGGACACTTTGCGGCTAACACTGTCAGTGAGCTGGGTACGATTTACGCGAACCGCGCGAACACTGCCGATTTCCGGGACATCCGCTTGGGAACTGCGGGAAGCTTCAGCGCCAAAGCGGGATATGACTTCGTCACCGGTGTGGGCAGCGATCTAGGACTGAGCGGGAAGTAATTCCTAAAAACACATTAACCCGAACCGGGGAGATATCCTAGTTCGGGTTTTTATTTGCGCGCCTTAGCTTGCAGATCCAACGCAAAACCCAGTGGCCTAACCCTCACTTGAGTTTGATGGACTGTGGGTGCCGGCACGTAGTGGGTGCCGGCACGTAGAGTCAACGGCCACGGGCGGGGCGGCCGCGCCACCACAGAATGAGGCAGCTTCGGGGCTGTTAAAATCATCTGAGGTTGTAATTCCCACCTTCGCGGGGGAAGTTCATGGAGGCAAGCTGTGCTCAATGATCTGCTTTCCCGCTGGCCACTCATCCGGCAAATTCAGACTGGAACCGACGGCACTGGCTCTGAAGCCATGTCAGAGAAGACGCGGAATCTGCGGCCCAAGCACGACGGAGCTGAGGTCACGCGTTCTATTTGTCCGTACTGCGGCGTCGGCTGCGGACAACTCGTTTATCACAAGAACGGAAAACTGATTTCCATTGAAGGCGATCCGGAATCGCCGATCTCGCGCGGGCGTTTGTGTCCCAAAGGCGCGGATACTTACGAGTTGCACACTCATCCAGGACGTCTTACGCGAGTGAAGTATCGACGTCCGTATTCGCGGCAGTGGGAGGATCTTGATCTGGAATCGGCAATGGACATGGTTGCGGATCGCGTGTGGGAGAGCCGCGAGCGCAGCTTCCAGGAAACCCGCGATGGCGAAAAGTTAATGCAGACGACGGCTATTGCACATCTTGGCGGAGCCACTCTCGACAATGAAGAAAATTATCTGATCAAGAAGCTGTTTACTGGTGGGCTGGGAATGGTGCGCATCAGCAACCAGGCTCGTATATGACATAGCTCCACTGTCCCCGGTCTGGGGACATCTTTCGGGCGCGGCGGCGCTACTACCGCACAGCAGGATTTGAAGAACGCGGACGCGGTTCTGATCATGGGATCGTCGATGGCGGAGAACCATCCCGTGGGCTTCCAGTGGGTGATGGAAGCGCGTGAGCGCGGCGCGAAGATTATTCACGTCGATCCGCGATTCTCGCGTACATCGGCGATGGCGGATATTTGGGTCCCGTTGCGGGCCGGGAGTGACATTTTATTTCTTGGCGGACTAATCCACTATGTTCTGCAGCACAAGAAGGAATTCAGGGAGTACGTAGCGCACTATACGAATGCGTCCACGCTTCTGCGCGATGACTTTGGCGATACGGAGGATCTCGATGGCCTGTTCTCGGGCTGGGATGCGGAGAACAAAAAATACAATCCTGAAAGTTGGCTTTACCGAGGTTCTCCGCAAAAAGAGAGTAACGAAGAGACACCTGGTCATAAAGAAATTGAGGGCGGGCACTCGAAGGACCGTGGCGGAGAGGCGCAAGACGCTGCTCGATTCGAATCTGATCCGACGCTGGAAAATCCTCGATGCGTCTTCCAGGTTCTGAAGAGCCACTTTGCCCGCTACACTCCGGAGATCGTGGAGCGTCACTGCGGAGTGCCTAAAGAAGCGTTTCTGAAAATCGCGGAAACATTTACCTCAGCCTCAGGACCGGAGAAAACTGGCGCGATCTGTTATGCACTGGGGTGGACGCAACACTCAAAGGGTGTGCAGATCATCCGGTCAGCGTCGATTCTGCAACTGCTACTGGGCAACATTGGACGGCCGGGTGGAGGAATCCTGGCGCTGCGTGGTCATGCGTCTATCCAGGGGTCGACCGATATCCCCACGCTCTATGACATTTTGCCGGGCTACCTGCCAATGCTCGCGTTCGAGGAAGATTCCCATAAGTTAAAAGATTACATTAAGAAACATTCGTCGCGAACTGGGCTGTGGGCGAATTTTGATAAGTACATTACTAGCCTGCTGAAAGCCTGGTATGGGGAGGTTGCTAATGTGGACAACCAGTTCGGATTCGATTGGATGCCGCGCATCACGGGCGACCACTCCCACTTTGGGTACTGGCTAGAGATGGCGGAGGGGAAACTGGACGGTTTGTTTGTCATGGGCCAAAACCCTGCTGTCGGCGCGCCCAACGGACGTCTGGAGCGCAAGGCGCTGGCCAAACTGAAATGGCTCGTCATCCGAGATATGGTTGAAGTTGAGACGGCTTCGTTCTGGTCCGATTCGCCGGAAGTAGAACGCGGCGAACTCTCGCCAGAGAACATCGCGACGGAGATTTTTTTATTCCCCGCCGCTGGGACAGCCGAAAAGGATGGCACGTTCACTAACACACAGCGACTGCTGCAGTATCGGAACATAGCGGTCGAACCGCCAGGAGACGCGCGTAGCGAGACCTGGTTCATGTATCACCTCGGCCGGCGGCTTAAAGAAAAGGCAAAGCGTGATCCGCGGCCGCGCAATGCGGGACTGAACGCGCTTACATGGAATTATTCCACTCACGGAAAACATGGGGAGCCTGAGGTGGAAGAAGTTTTGCAGGAGATCAATGGGCGCACTGTGGCGGATGGCAAACTGCTGCCGGGTTTCAAGGCGCTCAAGAACGATGGGAGCACGGCATGCGGCTGCTGGATTTATTCCGGCGTGTTCCCGAATCCCGAAGAGAACAAGGCCAACAAACGCCAGCCGCAAGGCTATCTAGGACACGGTTGGGGATTCGCGTGGCCCAACGATTGCCGCATAATTTACAACCGGGCGTCGGCGCGTCCGGACGGAAAGCCGTGGAGCGAACGTAAGAAGCTGGTCTGGTGGGATGAGCAAGAACGAGAGTGGACTGGGCTCGACACTCCCGACTTCGAGAAGACCACTTCTCCAGACGCCAGGGAAGATTTGCAGCACGGTCACGGGGTGGAGGCACTTGGCGGCGCGCGGCCATTTGTTCTTCATCCTGACGGCGTGGGCTGGCTGCACGTTCCCAGCGGATTGAAGGATGGGCCGCTGCCTACGCATTACGAACCGCTCGAGTCGTTGTTGGGAAATCCGTTGTACGCGCAAGGGCCAAATCCAGCGGCACAAAAGAAAGAGCGTCCGGATAATCCTTATGCAAACTCTCCGGGCGACGCTCGCTTTCCGTACGTGCTCACGACTTATCGCCTGACTGAACATCACACAGCGGGAGGAATGACTCGCACACTTTCGCACCTGGCAGAGCTGCAACCGGAGTTGTTCACTGAAGTCTCTCCGGAGTTGGCGGAAGAAGCCGGGCTTGAGCACGGAGCGTGGGCTACGATCACTTCGCCGCGCGGCATTCTGGAAGCAAGAGTACTGGTCACGCGGCGAATGCACTCGCTCTGGGTGGGCGGAAGCCGCGTGCACCAGGTCGGACTTCCCTATCATTGGGGCTATCGCGGGCGGGTGAAGGGAGATGTAGTCAACGATCTGGTTGCTATCAGCGAAGAACCTAACGTACGCATTATGGAAAGCAAGGCGCTGGTATGCAACATCGTACCTGGACGGCGAGCTTCTGGTCCCGAGGCGCTAGAACAATTGGCAGCGAATATGGAGCCAGCATGAGTCGCACCGCATTTCTCACGGACTCAACCTTGTGTATCGGCTGCAAAGCCTGCGAAGTCGCGTGCAAGGAGTGGAACGGAGTCGGCGAGGACGGCCTGGAATGGAGTGGATTCTCTTACGACAATACCGGGGCCCTCGGCCACTCGACGTGGCGTCATGTGAAATTTGTGGAGCACGCACCCGAGCCTGGATTCGGGGGCAACGCGCCGGAATTGAACTCGTGGGCGTTCTCCTCGGATGTCTGCAAGCATTGCGAAAATGCCGGATGTCTGGAAGCGTGTCCTACGGGCGCCATCGTGCGCACGGAGTTCGGTGGTGTCTATGTGCAGCCCGACATCTGCAACGGGTGCGCTTACTGCGTGATAGCGTGTCCATTTGGTGTCGTCCAACGAAATCCGGATGATGGACGCGCTTTCAAGTGTACCTTCTGCTACGACCGGCAGAAAGCTGGATTGGTTCCCGCCTGCGCTAAAGCATGTCCAACGGAGTCGATCAAGTTTGGAGAAATTGAAAGCCTGCGGGTTAAGGCACAGAACCGAATGGAAGAATTGCATCAGCGTGGTATGAAGGACGCGACGTTTTATGACGCGAGCAACACCAGCGTCGGCGGTACGCACGCGATGTTTATTATGCGCGGTGATCCACGGAGTTACAACCTCCCGCCCAAGCCGGAAGTACCGACTATCTACCTCAAAAGAGGCTGGACTTCTTCGGCGATTGGAGCAGCTCTTCTGCTCGGCGGTACGCTGCTGGCTTTTCTCGCGGATGGCGAGCGATGAGGAAAACCCCACACGATGGAAGGCCGGCGCGAACACCCGCCTTAACCAGCGAGCAGCGTTTGGCAGAGATCCGCGGTGAGGCGGAACAACGCGGCGAGGTGAAAGCTGCGGGCATTCGGCCATCTGGTTCTCCATTTCCGATGGCTTCCCCGGAAACTGGCTACTACGGTATTCCTTTATTGAAGGAGCCCGCGTGGACATGGGAAGTCCCGCTGTATTTTTTTGTTGGAGGGGCGGCGGGCGCTGCGGCGGTGGTGGGCGCCATCGCAGATTACACGGGAGCGGATAGAAAGTTGGTGCGCGATGCGCGCTGGATTGCAGCGGCCGGAGCGGTGATTTCGCCCGCACTGTTGATCGCCGACCTCGGGCGTCCTGAACGCTTCTTAAACATGATGCGGGTGTTCAAGCCGCAGAGCCCGATGTCGGTAGGAGTCTGGACATTATTGGGATTTTCGGCGGCGGCCACGGCCACGGCGTTTGCGGATTTCATGCGTGAGCGCTACGGTCCATCGCTGCCGTTGCGCGTCCTGGAGAATACGGGGCAGGCGGCATCGTTGGCTTTCGGACTTCCCTTCTCGAATTACACCGGAGTGCTGATCGGTGCCACCGCCATTCCAGTGTGGAATCAGAATGTCGCGGAGCTGCCGATTCACTTTGGTGCGTCGGGCCTATCCGCAGCAGTGGGGATTCTCGAATTGATGGGACACCGCAAGAGCCGAGCCCTGCAGATGCTTGGGCTCGGAGCTGCGATTTTTGAATCCTGGGAAGGATGGCGAATTGAAAACCGTCAACAGCCTGCGCTGGATCCGCTTCGACGGGGGACGAGCGGTTGGGTCGTGCGAACTGGCGGCATGCTTTCGGGACCGGTGCCCGCCGCGCTCAGAGCACTTGGCTTCATTAGCAGCAACGAACGTTCCCGTGCTTTGCGGCGCTGGGCGGGAATTTCGGCGGTGGCGGGATCCCTTATCACTCGCATCGCCTGGGTTCATGCGGGGCACGTGTCGGCACGAGACTGGAGAGAGCCGCTGGGGATTCCGCATCCGTTGTACACAGAACAAGGCGTTTCGCGCGGTCGCGATCCCCGTCAGCAGAAATGAAGTACGGGACATTATCTGCGCTGGTTGGAGACGACTTCTCTCGCGCTATGGTCGTTGGTGATGCGCTTTTCGATCCTAGTAACGAACTTCGGTGAATGGCGTTTCAGCCCTTGCCGAATGCCGGGCCAAAACTCGTGGAAAACATTTATCCCTGCGTCACTGCCAATGGTTGAACCTAAGTCTTTGAATGTGCTCGAAGGGGATCGAGCCCAATAGGGTCGATAAGCAGCGGCGACTGCCGCCGAAGTCAGCACCCCGAGGAGATACGAGGTGTTCACTGTCCTTTTTCCGGAGTCGTTGTGGGTGATCAAAACGCGCGAAGCTGCGTAGGTGGCCCGGCCCATAATGGTGTCGCTGGTCGAAGCGTGATAACGAGGGTCCTGCCTTAGCAACATCGGATACAAATACTTGCCAAAAAAAACGCTGGATTCCTTTTGAAGCACTGCCGCTCTATAAAGTGCGGTAAAGCTAGGCTGCATTCCGGGAGCGAGGTGTTCCTCTTCCTCGCGCATTATCCGCACGTTGATGGCGACCGCGCCAAGTGTCAAAGGCGAGCGCGCTTCCTCGACGAAGGCGTGAAACTTTTCTGCTCGGGTGGAACCCTGTGCCGACGGTGCATCAGGGAGTGATCTCCACGTAAGCATCTCCTGGCGCTGTACCTCCGGTGAACTTAAGCCAAACTGTACCTCCTGGAGCAAATCAGCTGAAGGATGTTCGCTCTGGCACCACGCCCCGCAAACAACCAATAGAAGAAAAGAAATGACCCGGATTGGTGCAGTTTGACCCACCATGGCTCGGTCCCATAAAGCGGCAAACGACTTTCCTGCTCCTCGGCGATTAGGATGGGAGCACACCTCAGGTTAGCACCCCACCTGGCATTCGTCTGAGCAAGAGTGCTCATCTTCCGTTGCCCTTTTGACCGCCAGGTTCTGCTCAACTACAATCGCCAGCTCCTCGGAATGCAGACTTCGCGATAGCCTCGGAAGATGAATGCCAGCAATCAATCGTGACCGCCTGAAGTCGTTGATGCAGTCCGAACAGAAGAAGTTCATCGACGAGCGGCCGAAATCCAAGGCCCTGTTCGAGCGCGCCCGCAAATCCCTGCTGGGCGGAGTGCCCATGAACTGGATGGCCAAATGGGCTGGCGCCTTTCCACCGTTCGTGCGCGAGGCTCACGGCGCCGAGTTTTTCGATGTGGACGGACATCGCTATGTCGATTTCTGTCTCGGCGACACCGGCGCCATGACCGGCCACTCGCCTCCGGCCACAGTGTCTGCGGTGCAGGAGCAAATCGCTCGCGGAATTACGCTGATGCTGCCCAGCGAAGATGCCGTCTGGGTCGGCGAAGAACTGCGGAGGCGCTTCCGCCTGCCCTATTGGCAGTTCGCGCTCAGCGCCACGGATGCCAATCGCTTTTCCATTCGGCTTGCCCGTCAGATTACTGGCCGTGACAAAATCCTGGTTTTCAACTGGTGCTATCACGGTAGCGTGGATGAAACCTTCATCACATTGGAAGATGGTGAAACCAAACCGCGGCGCGGTAACGTGGGCCCACCCGTCAATCCCTCAGTCACTACAAAGGTTGTGGAATTTAACGACATCGATGCGCTCGAGAAAGCACTACAGCCTGGCGATGTCGCCTGCGTCCTGGCCGAGCCGGCAATGACCAATGTAGGGATCGTGCATCCCGATTCCGGCTACCATCGCCGGTTGCGCGGGCTCACGCGCAAGCACGGAACTCTGCTCATCATTGACGAAACCCACACGATTTGTGCGGGACCCGGTGGCTACACTGAAGTCGAAAACCTTGATCCCGACTTCCTCATTTTCGGAAAGCCTATTGGCGGCGGCGTTCCCGGCGCGACGTACGGCTTTACCCAAGATGTTGCCGAGGCGATTGAGGCTCGCCAGAATCTTGAGGACTGCGATGTGGGGGGCATCGGCGGCACGCTCGCAGGTAGCGCGCTCTCACTTGCCGCCATGCGCGCCACCCTCGACAAAGTTTTGACTCAAGGAGCGTTTGATCGAATGATTCCTCTCGCTGAGCGCTGGACCGCAGGTGTCGAGCAGGCCATCGCGGAATTCGATTTGCCTTGGCATGTCAGCCGCCTCGGTTGCCGGTCCGAATATCTTTTTTCGCGCATTCCACCGCGCAACGGCAGCGAGGCTCACGATGCTATGGACTTCGAACTCGAGCGCTTCATGCATTTGTATGCTATGAATCGCGGCATTCTGCTAACACCTTTTCACAACATGGCGCTGATGTCACCAGTGACAAAACAGGAGGACATCGATCTCCATACGAAAGTCTTCTGCGAAGCGCTGCGGGCACTGATTGCTTGAAAGTCGAAACAATTAGTCGAACCTGAGTCGGTTAAATCGAATCGATGAACTTTTCCGGAAAAGTGGCGCTGATCACCGGCGCGGGAAGCCCGCAGGGGATAGGCTTCGCAACTGCTCGTTTGCTGGCCCAACAAGGATCGAAAATCGCAATCACTTCCACGACCGAAAGAATCGAAGAGCGCGCCCGCGAACTCGCTGCGGAGGGCGCCGATGTCTTCGCTTTCCCCGCCGATTTGCGAGATCAGGAACGCACCCACGTGCTGGTGCAGGACGTCATCGCCCGCTATGGCCGGCTCGATATCCTGGTCAACAACGCCGGCATGACTCAGGTCGGCAGTCCTACCGAGACCAGTTCGTTACCTCTTGCCGAGCTTTCTGAAAAGGAGTGGGATTACGGTATCGCCATCAACCTCAAGACGGCTTTCAACATCACCAAAGCCGTCCTTCCCTTCATGCTGAAAGCGAAGTACGGGCGTATCGTGAACGTTTCTTCTGTCACCGGGCCAGTCGCCAGCAATCCTTGCGAAACTGCTTACAGTGCGGCCAAAGCCGGCATGGTCGGACTTACTCGCAGTCTGGCCCTCGAGGTTGCCCGCCAGGGGATCACTGCGAACGCAGTGGCTCCTGGCTGGATTGAAACCGCATCCTCAACCGGGCAAGAAACCGTCGCTGGTAGAAATACTCCGGTGGGCCGCGCTGGCCGGCCCGACGAAGTTGCCGCTGCTATCGCCTTTCTCGCCTCTGAATCCGCTTCCTACATCACCGGCCAACTGATCATTATTGACGGCGGCAATGCGATCCAGGAGTACAAAGGCGCGTCCGAGCTGTACTACTGAACGTGAGCCTGGCGATAACCTTTCGAAATCCCTAAAACGCTGAATGCGGCTAAACTGTTGGCGGACAGTTTCTCCCAAAGCAGCATTGCCTGCAGTTTTTAGTTCCAACTTTGTCGGCGCCGTCTACTACATGCCTGAATCGCTTCAATCGGCTTCCATAAACGCCCCGCCGCGGTTGATCCGCGGAATTGGCTTGGGGGGTGCGACGGCGTTGAACATGATTGACATGATCGGTGTCGGACCGTTTATTACCATTCCTCTGATCGTGGGCGCCATGGGTGGTCCGCAGGCGATGCTGGGCTGGGTGCTCGGTGCGGGCTTTGCCATCTGCGACGGACTGGTATGGGCGGAACTGGGAGCAGCCATGCCGGGGTCGGGCGGATCGTATCGTTATCTACGCGAAATTTATGGTCCGAATCGGCTGGGGCGGCTCATTTCGTTTTTATTTATCTGGCAGCTGTCGTTCAGCGCGCCGCTGTCGATTGCCTCAGGATCGATCGGTCTAGCGGGTTATGCGTCGTATTTCTGGCCACGATTAGAACATCAATACATGGCTCGTGATTGGAACTTGCAAATTCCGGTCCTGGGCAATTTGCAATTCCGCTGGCTGGTTTCGGGAGCAACGTTTCTGGCGATTGGGATTGTCGTCCTGGCGGCAATGCTTCTGTATCGCAAGATCACGAGCATCGGATGGATGTCCAAGCTGCTGCTGGCCGGCGTTCTGTTGACGATTGGCTGGATCATTGTTGCCGGATTGACCCACTTCAATGCCGAACGTGCGTTCAGCTTTCCGGCCGGTGCGTTCACTTTGTCGCACAATTTTTTTCTGGGACTGGGATCGGCCATGCTGATCGCGGCTTACGACTATTGGGGTTATTACAACGTCTGCTTTCTGGGCGATGAAGTAAAAGATCCTGGCAGGACGATCCCGCGGGCGCTGCTGCTATCCATTTTGTTAGTGGGTTGTCTATATGTGGTGATGAACATCAGCATTCTGGGTGTGGTGCCGTGGCAGGAGATGACACAATCGGGCCAATCCAACCGGGGCTTGTATGTGGTTTCAATTTTTATGCAGCGGGTTTATGGGACGTGGGCGGCAAACCTGGTTACCGCGATGGTCATGTGGACGGCCTTTGCTTCCGTGTTTTCGCTGATGCTGGGCTACTCCCGCGTTCCCTACGCAGCCGCGCTGGACGGAAACTACTTCAAGACGTTTGCTCGAGTGCATCCAGAACACCGGTTTCCTTACGTCTCGCTGCTTGCGCTGGGCGGCGTTGCGTTGTTGTTCTGCTTTTTCTCGCTGGCGGATGTGATCGCAGCGCTAGTCGTGATTCGCATCACACTGCAATTTCTGGTACAGGCGATTGGCGTGATCGTACTGCGTATTCGTCGGCCGGATTTGCCGCGTCCGTTTCGAATGTGGCTGTATCCGTTGCCGGCGTTAATCGCTTCCGTTGGATTCGTGTTTATACTTATTTATCGCACCAATTCCCTGACTCAAATTCGTTACGCAGTGGTGATCCTGATTACTGGCATGATCATCTACATGATCCGCGCCTGGCGTAATCGCGAGTGGCCGTTTGGAGTGGGCGCACCTGCATCGGTGGAAGAGGTTCCGAGCAACTGAACATGGCGGATTCGGTGAACACCCCGGTAGCGGAGAGCTCGCATCCGCAGACTCAAGGTTCGGCATGGACTCCTCTAGGCGAGCCATTGTTCCGGTCACTGTGGCTTGCGGCGGTGATTTCGTATATCGGCACGTGGATGCAGAATGTAGGCGCAGGCTGGCTCATGACACAGCTCACCACGTCGCCTCTGATGGTCAGCCTGGTGACGGCAGCCACGACTCTGCCGGTGTTTCTGGTGATCCTGCCCGCAGGAGCGCTGGCGGACATGGTCGACCGGAGGCGCTTTCTGCTGGCCACGCAAGCTTGGATGGTAGTGGCTGCGGCGTTGTTGGGAATCCTTACCTTGAGACATGAGGTCACGCCCTGGATGCTACTGGTGTTTACGTTTGTATTGGGATTGGGCGCTGTGATGAACGATCCGGCGTGGCAGGCAATCACGCCGGAAATCGTTTCGGCGCACTCTCACGAGGCGGCGGTAGCCTTGAACTCGGTAGGCTTCAACGTTGCACGTGCAATCGGTCCCGCGCTGGGAGGGCTCGTAATTGCGGCGGCGGGGTCGGGAGTGGCTTTTCTGCTGAATGCTGCGTCGTTTTTTGGTGTGATCTTTTTTCTGTACCGTTGGAAGCGTCCACATTATGAACACGTCGAGAAGGGGCGGGTCACCGATGCGATGTTGACTGGACTTCGCTTTGTGCGCGACGCGCCCGTGGTGCGCTGCGTGCTGATCAGGACCGGCGCATTTAGTCTCGCGGCCAGTTCCATGCCTGCGCTGTTACCAATTCTTGCTCGACCTCATGGCGCTACGGGATATGGGTTGTTGATGGGTTCTTTTGGGCTAGGCGCCTTAGCCGGAGCCGCAGCCTTACCTCGTTTACGCAGCAGATTGTCAGTGGACGGACTGGTGGTGTTTGGCACATTGCTGTTTGCCGCCATGAGTTTTGCAGCCGGAAGAGTTGAAACATTTCCGGCGCTGAGCCTGGTGTTGTTCACGAGCGGAATAGCGTGGATCGGAATTCTGGCCTGCCTGAATGTCGCGGCGCAGACGATGTCTCCTCCCTGGTTACGGGCTCGCGCGCTATCCATGTACCTGTTGGTTCTGCAGGGAGGGATGGCGCTTGGCAGTGCGGTGTGGGGCGGCCTGGCAACCAGAGTGGGGGTACCCTCGGCGCTTCTGTATTCGTCAGTTGCCCTCGTCGCCGGACTGTTCACCGTGCTGCGCTATCGGCTCACGTCCCAAGGATTGCGCCTGGCGCCTGCCGTAGTGCGCGATTAGCTCTCGAGTTATAAACCCACAAGGATAACCGTCATGAACAGGGCGAAGTGTTCAAAGT
>Ga0070698_100001178_pt1 | contig 29022 bp, 28 predicted proteins | sample KBSK1502metaG_FD_65477 | JGI IMG/M metagenome (GOLD analysis project Ga0070698, IMG submission 65477) | Corn, switchgrass and miscanthus rhizosphere microbial communities from Kellogg Biological Station, Michigan, USA - KBS K1-50-2 metaG | ecosystem: Host-associated > Plants > Roots >...
CCAACTCTGACATCTGGCCGCGAGATCGTACGGCTTGCGCCTCTCGTCGCCCACCGCGCCGGGCATGGAAATATGTGGAAATCGTCCTGACGGCTTCACGTGATCCGCGCGTGCCGACGGCACGGCGCGCGCCCGTCGAGCCCAAGCTCGCCGACCCCGCGCCCAAGGCGATCGCCGGACCTTTTTGCTTGCTCGAGCAGGGTTGCGCAAGGAGGTGCACCTTCCCACCTCATCTTCGGACCAGCAGAGGAGCGGACGATGGCAGAATCCAAAAGGCCGCGCGTCGTGGGCTTCAACCATGTGGCGCTCGAGGTGGACGACATCGAGGAGGCGCTGGCGTTCTACGGCCGGCTCTTCGAGTTCGAGCTGCGCGGCAAGAGCGACACCATGGCCTTCATTGATCTCGGCGACCAGTTCATCGCCCTTCAGAAAGGCCGCAAGCAGGCTCCCGACGACGGCCGCCATTTCGGTCTCGTGGTCGACGACAAGGAGGCAGCGCGTCGGGCCCTCAAAGCCGCAGGCGTCGCCACCCTGCCCGGTCCCTTCCTCGATTTCCTCGATCCCTGGGGCAACCGCATCGAGATCGTCGGCTACGACAACATTCAGTTCACCAAGGCGCCCAACGTGCTGCGCGGCATGGGGCTGACGCGTCTCGCCAAGAACGAGAACGCGAAGAAGGAGCTGGCCCAAAAGGGCATGGCCATCGAGTAACGCGAGCCGCAGCGCTCCGCGCATAACTCCCGTCATGACGGGATAAATGTTACCCCCGCCACCGGTGCTTGGTTATTCGGCCCTTGCTTTCGGCCGGCCGCTGTCATAGTATTACTTCAGATATGTCGAAATTTCACTTCGACTCGTCATGGCCTGCCCACACCTCGTCGGTCACCGCGGGAGGTCGGGTCAAAATGGGTAGCGGAAAGTGCGGAAAGTCAAAATATCAGGAAAATCAAAGGCTTGGAAAGGCGTCCCCTCGCCGGGCGCGGGTAGCGCAAACCTGCGGAAACCCGGCAGGTCAGTTGATCGGCCCCATGATCTTGCCCGGATTCATGATGTTGTCGGGGTCGAGCGCCTTCTTGATCGAGCGCATCAGCGACATCGCCTCGCCATGCTCCTCGTAGAGGAACTTGATCTTGCCCAGGCCAACGCCGTGCTCGCCGGTGCAGGTGCCGCCCAGCGCCAGCGCGCGCGCCACCATGCGGTCGTTCAGCGCCTCGGCGCGCGGCAGGTAGGTCGGGTCGTCGGGATTGACCATCATGGTGAGATGGAAGTTGCCGTCGCCGACATGGCCAACGATGGGGGCGTAGAGGCCGCTCGATACGATGTCCTTCTGCGTCTCCAGGATGCATTCGGCGAGCCGCGAGATCGGCACGCACACGTCGGTCGCCCACATGCCCCAGCCCGGCCTGGCGGCCTTGGCCGCCCAGGCCGCGTCGTGGCGCGCCTGCCACATCTTGCTGCGCTCCTCGGCCTGGCCGGTCCAGGCGAAGTCGCCGCCGCCATGGTCGGCGGCGATCGCCTGCACCATTTCGGCCTGCTCCTTGGTGCTCGCTTCGGTGCCATGGAACTCCAGCAGGAGCGTGCTTTTCAGCGGCAGGCTGAGCTTGGAGTACTTGTTCACCGTGTCGACCGTCTCGGTGTCCATGAGCTCGATGCGCGCCACCGGAATGCCCGACTGGATGGTCTGGATCACGGCGTTGACCGCGCCCTCGAGCGACTCGAAGGCGCAGGTGGCCGACACCATCGATTCGGGAATGCCGTAGAGCCTGAGCGTGATCTCGGTGATGATGCCGAGCGTGCCCTCGGAGCCGATGAACAGCTTCACGAGGTCGTAGCCCGCCGAGGATTTGCGCGAGCGGCGGCCGAGCCGCATCAGGCGGCCGTCGGCGGTGACGACCTGCAGCGCCAGCACGTTCTCGCGCATCGTGCCGTAGCGCACCGCGTTGGTACCCGAAGCGCGCGTGCTGGTCATGCCGCCCAGCGAGGCGTCGGCGCCGGGATCGATCGGGAAAAAGAGCCCGGTGGCGCGGATGTACTCGTTGAGCTGCTTGCGCGTGACGCCGGGCTGCACCACGACGTCGAGGTCGGCCTCGTTGACCTGCAGCACCTTGTTCATGCGGCTGACGTCGAGCGAGATGCCGCCGTTGGGCGCGCTGATATGGCCCTCCAGCGACGTGCCGGTGCCGAAGGCGATAATCGGCGTCTTGTGTTGGGCGCAGAGCCGCACGATCTGCTGCACCTCCTCGGCCGACTCGGCGAACACCACGGCGTCGGGCAAATGCGCCTCGTGGAAGGAGATGTCCTTGCCATGTTGCTCGCGCACGGCATGCGCGGTGCTGACGCGGTCGCCGTAGAGCTTCCTGAGCTCGGCGATGGTGGCGTCGACATAAGGGGGGCGTGCCTGGGCCGTTGCGGCCATGTCGGTTCTCCTAGCGCGGGCCATTTGGATACGCTCAAATGCCGCCAAAGCCAACCGAGGGAAGAGGCCCCAAAGGAACCACAATGCGCGACGTCTACGTGATCGGCGCCTACACCACGGCCTTCAAGAAGCATCCCGGCATGAGCTTCGCCGACCTCGCGCGCGAGGCCTATCTCGGCTCGCTCGCCGATGCCGGCATGAAGACCGGGGCCGACATCGAAGCGGGCTGGCTGGGCAATTGCGGCATGGGCTTCTGGGGCCAGAATTCCATTCGGGCGCAGGCGCTGTTCCAGCCGCTGGTCGAGGAGGGGCTGCGTCGGTGGTGATTTTGCAGCGGGATTGATGTATCACATTGACTGTATACCGGGATGCGGTATAGATCACAATGATCAGGTCGTTCGGCGACCGTAAGACCCGGGCTCTTTTCGAAGACGAAATCGTCCGCGCGTTCCATGGCTTTGCAGATCGCGCCAAAAGAAAGCTCGTTGCTATCCATGTCGCCGGCCGCTTAGAGGATTTGCGTGTACCGCCGTCCAACCGCCTCGAGAAGCTACGAGGCAATCTGGAGGGCCTCTATTCGATCCGAGTTAACAGTCAGTGGCGGATCGTTTTTCGATGGAACGACGGGGATGCGCATGATGTGCGGATCGTCGACTATCACTGAGGGTACGAGATGACGAAGGGCCAATATGCACCTGTAACTCCCGGCGATATGCTCAAGCATGAGTTTCTTGCCGAGTATGGGTTGTCACAGAACGAGTTGGCACATGCGATTGGCGTTTCGCCCAACCGTATTGCCGAGATCGTCAATAATCGGCGTCGAATTACCGCCGATACGGCTGTCCGACTGGCTCTGTTTTTCGGCAACAGTCCCGAGTTCTGGATGAACTTGCAGAGCTGGTACGACTTGAAGATCGCGACCAAGGACCTGCCGGCGGCGGAGCGTCGCCGGATCGCCGCGGCACGCGCCGCATGAGGATGCCTATGCCGGTTAAACCCATTCGTACACGGGCCGACCACCACCGGGCCTTGGTCGAAATCGAGCGCCTGATGGGCGCGAGGCGTGGATCGCCGCAGGCTGATCGGCTGGAGGTCCTGGCGGCGCTGGTTGCTGCATACGAAGCGACACATGATCCTATCGATCTACCGGAGCCGATCGAGGCGATCGAGGCTCACATGAACGATCATGGGTTGGGTCAAGCCGACTTGGCGCGACTGTTGGGATCGCGATCACTGGCATCGGCGATCCTCAATCGCAAACGGGCGATGTCGCTGTCTGTCATTCGCAAACTCGCAGGAGAGTGGGATATTCCGACCGACATTCTCGTGCAGCCCTGTCGACTCGAAGGCGACCGTTCTCCACGGGCTGCGTAGGCGATGGGCCGGTGCCTGTCGACGAGGTCGCGAGGGTTGAAACGAAAGCGTTGCGAACAAACATAAGCGGCTCGACAAGCACAAGGCCTTAGGGGAGACCGGGGAATGACCATCCGCTTCGACAACCGCGTCGCCATCGTCACCGGCGCCGGCAACGGGCTGGGCCGCGCGCATGCGCTGCTGCTGGCCGGCCGCGGCGCCAAGGTGGTGGTGAACGATCCCGGCGGCGCCGTCGACGGCAAGGGTGGCGACCATGCCGCGGCTGACAAGGTGGTGGCCGAGATCAAGGCGGCGGGCGGCCAGGCCGTGCCGAACTACGATTCGGTCGCCGAGCCGGCGAGCGCCGCCAACATCGTCAAGACGGCGCTAGGCTCGTTCGGCACGGTCGACATCGTGGTCAACAACGCGGGCGTTCTGCGCGACAAGACCTTCCACAACATGACGATCGAGGATTTCGACTTCGTCGTGAAGGTGCATTTCCTCGGCACCGCCTATGTCACCCACGCCGCCTGGCCGATCATGCGCGCCAAGGCCTATGGCCGGGTCGTCGTGACCTCGTCGAACTCCGGCCTCTACGGCAATTTCGGTCAGGCCAACTATGGCGGCGCCAAGCTCGCCGTGGTGGGCTTCATGAATGCGCTGAGACTCGAGGGCCAGAAGTACAACGTCCTGGTCAATGCGCTGGCCCCGGTCGCCGGCACGCGCATGACCGAAAGCCTGCTCTCGCCCGAGATGCTGGCCCGGCTCAAGCCTGAGTTCGTGTCGCCGATGGCGGCCTATCTCTGCAGCGAGCAGTGCCAGCGCACCGGCGAGATTTTTAGCGCCGGCGCCGGCTACTTCGCGCGCATCGAATATCACGAGGCGCCGGGGCTGCGCATAAAAGGCCGCGCGCCCACCGTCGAGGACGTGGCCGACAATATCGACAAGATCGCCGATCTTTCGACCAGCAAGGTCTACCGGACCTCGTCGGAGGAGGTGGCGGCGGTGGTGGGCTCCTGAACGCCGGGATCTCCGCCGGCGACCGCCTGGCGTCGCTCGCCGACTGGCTGGCGCGCGAGGGCCGGCTTGTGGCCACGCCGTCGGCCTTCGTCGAGCAAGTGGTGAACCGCGTCCTGCAGGCCGGCATACCGCTGTGGCGCACCTATATCGGCCTGCAGCTCATCCACCCCCAGCTGCAGGCGATCGGCTATATGTGGCGGCGCGGCGAGAAGGTGCAGCAGATCGCCCGCGGCTACGGCATCCAGTTCACGCCGGCCTATATCGGCAGCCCGATGCAGGAAGCGCGCGAGCAAGGCCGGGCGGTGCGTTATCGGCTAACCGATCTCACCGAGCACCATCATGCTGTGCTGCACGAATTGAAGGCCGACGGCGGCGTCGACTACTATGCGCTGCCCATGCGCATCCGCCGCGAGGGGCCGCTGCCGATCGTCACGTTTGCCACCGACAGTCGGTCGGGCTTCTCCGACGAGGACATCGCCGACCTGACGCGCCTGGTCGACCTGATCGGCGCAGTGGTCGAAATGCACATCGAGCGTAGCGTCGCCGAGATCGTCGCCCACACCTATCTCGGCCCGGTGATCGGCGAGCGCATCCTGCACGGCGCCATCCGCCGCGGCGAAGGCGAGGAGATCCGCGCCGTGCTGTGGTTCTCCGACCTGCGCGACTTCACCGGCATGAACGAACGCTTGGAGCCGGCCGAGGTGCTCGAGTTGTTGAACAACTATCTGCAGCTCGTGGGAGACGCGCTGAGCGCCCATGGCGGTGAGATCCTGAAATTCATCGGCGACGGCGTGATGGCCTACTTCCCGGCCGAGGACGCGCTCTTCCTGCCCATGGTCACCGGCGCCGCGCTCGGCGCCGCGCGCCGCTTGATGGATGACATCGAGGCGGCCAACGAGGCGCGCGCCGCCGGCGGCCGCGAGCCGGTCCGTTTCGGCATCGGCCTGCATGTCGGCCCGGTGACCTTCGGCAATGTCGGCACCGAGGACCGGCTCGACTTCACCGTCATCGGCTCCGCCGTCAACCGCGCGGCGCGGCTGGAAAGCCTGACCAAGGATCTCGGCGTGCCGGTCTGCGCATCGGCCGAATTCAACGAGGTCTGCATGACGCCGATGAAGCCTCTCGGCAAGCACGTCCTGCGCGGCATCCCCGAGCCGGTCGAGGTCTTCACCTTGCCGTCGTCATGACATCGCTGCCCGCGGCCCTCTTGGCGCTGATCGTTGCCGCCCTGGCGGCGACGCAAGCGTTTGCCACGGACCTCGACTACGCCACGTCTGGCTCGTTCACCGTGCGTCAGGTCGACGCGACCTGGACCGACGACGCGCGCCGGCGCGACCTGCCTCTGCGCATCCGGTTGCCGGAGGGCGGTCGGCGCCTGCCGGCGATCCTGTTCTCGCACGGCCTGGGGGGCTCGCGGAGCGGCGGAGCGGAGTGGGGCGAGCAGTGGGCGAGCCACGGCTTTGCGGTGATCCACGTGCAGCATCCCGGCAGCGACGGGTCGATCTGGAAGGACAGGCCGCCGGGCGAGCGGATGGCCGGGCTCAAGGGCGGCGCCGACCTGCAACAATTCCTGGCGCGCGTCGCCGACATCAAGTTCGTGGTTGCCGAGCTCGGCCGGCGCTGGTCGGCCGGCGATCCGATCGCGGCGCGCCTGAACCTCGACCGGCTGGGCATGAGCGGCCATTCGTTCGGCGCCATCACGACGCTCTATCTCGGCGGCCAGCGGCCGGCCGCCGCCGTCGTCGATCGGCTGGATGGCGAGCTGTCCGAACCGCGGTTCACCGCATTCCTCGCCTTCAGCCCTCAGGCCTTGGGCGCCGATCCCGTGCATCAGTTCGCCCTCTTTACGCGGCCCGCGCTCCTGGTCACGGGCACGCTCGATGGCCAGCCGTTCCCGGGCATCGGCGCATCAGCCGCACAGAGGCTGGTGCCGTTCGAGGCCATGGCAGCGGCGGGTAACAAGTTCCTGGTGGTCGTCGATCGGGCCGACCACATGTTCTTCAACGGCACGCGCGGCCTGCGCGACGTTGGCGCCAGCGGGCGCGACGGGATCGACTTCGGCGCGGTCGAGCAGCGGGGATACAGGGTGATCAAGGCCGTCTCGACCGCCTACTGGAAGGCCTATCTGCAGGACGACGCCGTCGCCATGCGCTGGTTGAAAGACGGCGGCGCTGCAGCGCTTGCCGCGAGCGATGGCTACCTGAAGGTCAAGTGAGAATCTCGATCAGACCAGGGACTTCCAGCCCTCGATCCAGCCCAGCGCCTCTTCGTCGGGCAGCGGCTGGCTGGAGGCATCGACTTCCAGCCTGTCGCCGACCTTGGTGGCGCCGCACAGCTCGAGCACCTTGTCGACCTTCTTGCCGCCGCCGCAGAACGTGTCCTGATAGGTCATGTCGCCGAGCGCGATGACGCCATAGCGGTGGCCCGACAGGTCGGGCTGCTCGCGCTCGAGCGTCTCTGCCAGTGGCAGGATGTTGGTCGGGATGTCGCCCGAACCATGGGTGGCGCAGACCACGAGCAGGACGTCGTGGGCCTGCAGGTCGGCGACGCCGGCCGCCTTGTCGGTGACGTCGACTGCATGGCCCGTGTCTTCGAGCACCGGCTTCAGTGCATCGGCCACCATCTGGGCGTTGCCCGATTCGGTGCCGACCAGGATCAGAATGCTTGCCATCGGAACCGACATACGGGGCAGCGTGCCGCGATGCGACGCGACCGGATGGCGCGGGCCGGGCCTGTCATGCCAGTCTCCGGCGCCATGGATAGAACGCCTGTCATCGCCGTGCGGGAAGCCGGCGTCCTCACCCTGATGCTCAACCGGCCGCAGCGGCTCAACGCCATGAGCCCGCAGTTGATCGAAGCCATGAACCACGAACTGGCGCGCGCCGGCGACGACCGGGACATCCGCGCCGTGCTGTTGACCGGCATCGGCCGCGGCTTCTGCGCCGGCGCCGATCTCGCGGGGTCGGGCCCCGGCGATCCCGACGCCGACGGTCGACCCGATCTCGGCGCCGAGATGGACCGCATCTTCAACCCCATGATCCGCGCCATGCGCGCGCTGCCCAAGCCGATCGTGGCGGCGGTGAACGGCGTGGCGGCGGGCGGCGGCGCCAACCTGGCGCTGGCCTGCGATATCGTGCTGGCCGCGCGCTCGGCCCGCTTCGATCAGGCCTTCGTGCGCATTTCGCTGATCCCGGACTTGGGCGGCACCTGGTTCCTGCCGCACACCGTGGGCGATGCGCGCGCCCGCGCACTCGCCATGCTGGGCAGCTCGGTGCCGGCCGACGAAGCCGAGCGCATGGGCATGGTCTGGCAGGTGCTCGACGACGCGGTGCTGATCGACGAGGCGAAGAAGCTCGCGCATCGTCTCGCCGCCGGCCCGACCCTTTCCTACGCCGCGATCAAGAAGGCGATCAATGCGGCCGCCACCAACACGCTCGACCAGCAGCTCGACCTCGAGCGCGACAGCCAGCGCGTGCTGGGCCGCAGTGAAGACTTCAAGGAGGGCGTCGCCGCCTTCCTCGCCAAGCGTCCCGCCAACTTCATGGGCCGCTGAGACGATGAGCTACGACAGGATCGCGATAGCCAAGGATCAGGGCCTCGCCACGCTGACGCTGAACGCGCCGGACAAGCTGAACGCCGTGTCGCGCAAGATGATCGGCGAGCTCAAGGACTGCTGGGAGAAGCTTGCTGTCGACTCCTCCGTCCGCGCGGTGCTGCTGACCGGCGCCGGACGCGGCTTCTGTGCCGGCGCCGATCTCAACGATCCCGACCGCGACCAGGGTGTGGCCGCCGATTCGGGCGCGGCGCTGGAAAAATTCTTCAATCCCGTGATCCGCCTCATGCGGTCGATGCCCAAGCCGATTGTCGCGGCGGTCAACGGGCCGGCGGCGGGTGTCGGCATGAGTTTCGCGCTGGCCGCCGACATCGCGATCGCCGCCCGGTCGGCCACCTTCCTGCAGGCCTTCGCGCGCATCGGACTGCTGCCCGACGGCGGCAGCACCTGGTTCCTGCCGCGCCTGGTGGGCGAGCAGCGGGCGAGGGCACTGGCCATGCTGGCGCCGCAGATCACGGCCCAGCAGGCCAAGGACTGGGGCCTGATCTGGGACGTCGTCGAGGATGGCGCGCTGATGAAGACGGCGACCGAACTGGCGCGCCGCCTGGCCGACGGGCCCACCCTGTCGCTGGCGCGCATCAAGGAGGCGCTCGGGCGCTCGAGCGGCAATAACCTCAGCCAGCAGCTCGACATCGAACGAGACTTCCAGCGCGAGCTCGGCCGCAGCGAGGATTTCAAGGAGGGCGTCGCGGCCTTCCTCGCCAAGCGCAAGCCCGCCTTCCAGGGCAAGTAGGGAGACAACGACCATGACGACGCCGCACAAGGAAATCACCTCGGGCCTGAAATTCCCCGAGGGCCCGGTCGCCATGCCCGACGGCTCGGTGATCCTGGTCGAGATCGCGCGCCAGACGCTGACCCGCGTCATGCCCGACGGCAAGCATCACGTGATCGCCAAGCTGGGCGGCGGGCCGAACGGCGCCGCCATGGGCCCCAAAGGCAAGATCTACGTCACCAACAACGGCGGCTTCAACTGGATCGAGCGGCCCGACGGACGGCTGTTCCCGGGCACCGTGCCGGCCGACTACAAGGGCGGCTCGATCCAGATCGTCGATCCCGAGAGCGGCAAGTTCGAGACGCTTTACGATTCGTGCGACGGCCGCAAGCTCAACGGGCCAAACGATCTGGTGTTCGACAATGCCGGCGGCTTCTGGTTCACCGACCTCGGCAAGACGCGCGAACGCGACAACGACCGCGGCGCCGTCTACTACGCCCGGGCCGACGGCTCGAAGATCGAGGAGAAGATCTTCCCGCTGGAGCGGCCCAACGGCTGCGGCCTGTCGCCCGACGAGAAGACGCTCTACGTCGTCGAGACGCCGACCGCACGCTGCTGGGCCTTCGACCTTTCCGCGCCGGGCGAGATCAAGTCGGCCAACGGTCCCTATCGCGGCGAGAAGGGCCGGGTGATCGCGGGCTTGGGTGGCTATCAGATGTTCGATTCGCTGGCCGTCGATTCGGCCGGCCATGTCTGCGTCGCCACCCTGATCACCGGCGCCGTCTCCGACATCTCGCCCGACGGCAAGTCGGTGACCCAGTACAAGCTGCCCGACCCGATGGTCACCAACGTCTGCTTCGGCGGCAAGGAGCTGCGCACGGCCTACGCCACGCTCTCCATGACCGGCAAGCTGGTCAGCTTCGAATGGCCACGGCCGGGCTTGAAGCTCAACTATCTGAATAAATAGCATCGGTCGTCCTGAGCGTAAGCGAAGGACCTCATCGCCGCTTGCAACCGGCATGAGATCCTTCGCTGCGCTTCAGCGCGGGGATTACCCCGCGCGCGATGACAAAGTCACCCCCGCGCCAGCGCCCGCACCTCGCGGCTGGCGATGACGCGACCATTGGCATAGGCCTCATGGTTGGCGTCGACGTCGGAGAGCTTGTAGCGGTAGTTCACCATCATGGCGTAGGACTGTTTCAGCCCGTTGGCGCTGGTGTCGGCGAGCCAGTTCAGCCGCTCGACCACGGCGCCGTTGCCGAGATGGAAGTGCGCCACGCGATCGAGCGCGCGGCCTCGGTCGTCCGTCGTGGTGAGGTAGCGCGCGGCGAGCCGCGACAGGATCGGCCGCAGCGCCTTGTTGATCGCCGGCACCTCCCACCAGGTTGGCCGGTCCAGGAGCTTGCGCACGGCGGCGGCCCCCGCGGCCTCGTTGGTCACCGGCACCAGCGAGGCGATCTCGCCCGCCGTCAGCGCGCTGTCGCCCTCGGTCTTCAGCCGACCGTCGACGTGCTGGCGCAGGCCGGGGATGGGCGAGAGGGTGGCGAAGTCCTTGATGTTGGGCAGGTCGCGCGCGAGCTGCTCGGCCACCCGCTTGATCAGGAAGTTGCCGAAGCTGATGCCGGCCAGTCCTTGTTGGCAGTTGTTGATCGAATAGAAGATCGCCGTGTCGGCGTGCCGGGGATCGGACGTCTCGGCACGCGCATCGAGCAGGCGCTGGACGTTGCCGGCCAGCCCATCGACCAGCGCCACCTCGACGAAGATCAGCGGTTCGTCGGGCATGCGCGGATGGAAGAAGGCAAAGCAGCGGCGATCCGAGTCGAGCCGGTTCTTGAGGTCACGCCACGAGCGGATGGCGTGCACGGCCTCGTAGGCCACCAGCTTCTCGAGCAGTGCCGCCGACGCGCGCCAATCGATACGCACCAGGTCGAGGAAGCCGACATCGAACCAGGCGCTGAGCAAGGGCCGCAGATCCTCGCTCAGCGTCCGTGCCGCCGCGTCGGTCTTGCCGAAGGCTAAAAGCTCGGCGCGCAGGTCGACGACGAATTTCACGCCCTGCGGCACGCCGACGAACTCGCGCAGCAGGCGCACCGCCGGCGGTTCCAGCGCGCGGGCGAGCGCGCGCGGCGGCTCCTTCGAACCGCGCCAGCGCTCGACCACCGCCATCGCCGCTTCGCGCGGCAGGCCATAATCGTGGGCGAGCGTCAGCAGGAACTTCTTGCGGCCGGTCGCCGACAGCGAGAGATAGGCCTGCCCCAGCTCGGCGGCGCGGCCGCGCCGCGCGGTCTCGCCGCCTTTGGCCTCCAGGCAGGCGTCGATGCGGCTTTTCAGCCGCGGGATGTCGTCGTCGGGCAGGTCGGGTCGGAGCGGCGCGCCCACCACTTCGCGCGCGCCGCGGGCGGTTTCGATGAAGGCGTTGCGCAGGCGTTCGAGGGTGCGGTCGACGGTGTTGGAAAACGGAAGGGCCATGCGCCGATTATGTCATGGCGAACGTGTCACTCCAGTGGCGCGAACGTCGCGACCTTATGGCCTGTTCAGCGTCTGCCACAAATACCAGCTCGCCACCGTACGATAGGGCCGCCACCTTTCGCCGTGCTTCTCCAGCACGTCCCGCGCGGGCAGATCGCGCTTCTTGAACGCCGTCGCATACGCCTTGCGCAGGCTGTAGTCGTCGAGCGGCAGCACGTCGGGCCGGCCGAGATAGAACATCAGGAACATCTCGGCGCTCCAGCGGCCGATGCCGTGCACGGCGATCAGCCGCTCGACGATCTCGGCGTCGGTCATGCGGCGCGCTGCGGCAAGGGTAGGAACCTCGCCGGCGACGGCCCGGCGGGCGAGGTCGCGCAGCGACTTCAGCTTGGGTCGAGAGATCCCGGCGCCGCGGATCCGCGCATCCGAGAGCGCGAGCAGCCGCTCGGACGTAAGCCCCGCCGCGCCGCGCGGAAAATGGCCGCACAGCCGGCCGAAGATGGTGGCGGCTGCCTTGTTGGAAAGCTGCTGATAGACGATTGCTTCGGCCAGGGCTGCGAACACGCTGCGCGCCGTCTTGAGTTCCATGGCGAACGGCCCGGCCGCGTCGATGATCGGTGTCAGCGCCGGGTCGGCGGCGCGCAGATGGGCGATCGCCTCGGCAGGCTCGAAGCCGAAGGCCGCCATGGCTATTTCAAGCGCTCGAACAGCGGCCCGGCACCGACCGCCGACGCGCCCTCGATCTCCAGGATGCGCCGCTTGGTGGCGACGCCGCCATTGGCCGAGAAGCCGCCCATCTTGCCGTCGGCGCCCAGCACGCGGTGGCAGGGCACGATGATGGCGACGGGATTGCGGCCAAGCGCCTGGCCGACCTCGCGCGATTCGTGCGGCACGCCCAGTTTCCTGGCGATCTCGCCGTAGGTCATGGTCCGGCCCGGCGCAATGGTGCGCGCCACCTCGTAGACCTTGCGGTGGAAGTCAGGTGCTGCTTCGAGGTCGAGCGGGATGTCGCCCAGATCCACCGCCTTGCCTCCGAGCAACGCCAGCACCTGCTCAATGGCGCGCTGCACGTCCGGCGGCGGCGAGGTTTCCGTGGCACCTGACCAGCGTCGCCGCAGGCGCGCCCGCGTTCGCTCGGCGGTCGCCTCGGGCAACTGCAAACCGACAATGCCGCGCGCACTCCAGGCGATGCCGCAGGCGCCGATCGGCGTCTCGAAAAGGGCGAAGCCTTGGGCTGCAGGGCAAGTCATGATCCATACCGTCGACCTAACCGGTCATGCGGTCAAGTGGAACGGCGACCTTTCATTGACAAAGTAGCTACGCGTAGCTACTTATGTGCTATGCGCATTGTCGGCATCAAAACCCTCAAGAACCAACTCAGTGAATATGTTCGGGCGGCCGCGGCCGGCGAGACTGTCCTGGTCACAGACCGCAATCGGGTCGTCGCTGAACTGGTTCCGCCGTCGTCCGGTCGCAGCGCCACGCCGAGCGATGCACTACTCGCCGACGCGGTGCGCCTGGGGTGGATCACGCCGCCGCTGTTGCCGGCGAGCGGCGTGCCGCCGCGCCGACCCGTCGCCCGCTTCGACGACATCTTGCGGGACCTGCGCGAGGATCGTGACGCCCGTTGATTTATCTCGATACATCGGTCGCTCTCGCTCACATTCTTGCAGAGGATCGTGCGCCACCCTCGTCTCTCTGGCAGCAATCGCTGGTCGCCAGCCGCCTGCTTGAATATGAGATATGGACGCGCCTGAACGCCCGCGGGCTTGGCCGCTCGCAGGGCGAGGAGGCGAGAAGCCTCATCGGTCGCGTAGCGCTGATCGAGCTTGCGCCACCTATCCTGGCCCGTGCCCTCGATCCGTATCCGACACCCGTACGCACCCTCGATGCCTTGCACCTGGCCGCGATTGAATTCCTTCGCGCGCGTGGCCAGACGGTCGATCTGGCGACCTACGATGAACGCCTGCTGGCAGCAGCGCGGGCTCTGGGAATAGCCGCTTTTCCTCTCTGACCAGTCAGGCCGCCCGCTGCAGCCGCGCCAGCTCGCCTTCCATCAGCGCGCGGTAGGGGCCGCCGCGGCGCAACAGTTCGTCGGGCGAGCCATCCTGGACGACGCGGCCGCGCTCCAGCACGACGATGCGGTCGAAGCTGCGCAGGGTCGACAGGCGATGGGCGATGGCGATCACGGAGCGGCCCCGCATCAGCCGATCGAGCGCCTGGCGGATCAGTTCCTCCGATTCGCCGTCGAGCGAGGACGTCGCCTCGTCGAGCAGCACGATCGGCGAATCCTTCAGGAGCGCGCGGGCGATGGCGATGCGCTGGCGCTGGCCGCCTGACAGCCGCGCGCCGCGGTCGCCGACGATGGTCGAGAAGCCGGCGGGAAGCGCCTCGATGAAGTCGCGGCAGCGCGCGGCCTCGGCCGCCGCCATGACGTCGCGATCCGACGCGTCGGGCCGGCCGTAGCGGATATTGTCCAGGATCGAGCGGTGCAGCAGCGAAATGTCCTGCGGCACGAAGGAAATGGCGCTGCGCAAACTTTCCTGGGTGATATGCGCGATATCCTGTCCGTCGATCAGGATGCGTCCCCGTTCGAGGTCGTGGAAGCGCTGCAACAGCGCCAACGCGGTCGACTTGCCGCCGCCGGACGGGCCGATCAGGCCGGTGCGCCGGTCGGCCGCGATCCGGAGGCTGAAGTCGGCGAACACCTTGCTGCCGTCGGGGTAGCCGAAAGAGACGTTCTCGAAGACCACGCCTCCGAACACCCCGCCCCCGCGCAGCGGCACCAGCGGCACCGCCTTGGGGTGCTCGCGCATGCTGTGCGGCTGAAGAAGGGTGGCAATCGCCTCGGCGAGGCGCGCCATATGCTGCGTGACGTCGACCAGTGCCACCGCGAGATCGCGCGTGGCATGCAGCACGGTGAAGCCCAAGGTGCAGACCAGCACGACGTCGCCGGCGCTTGCCCGGCCGCGCTGCCACAGCACGATCGCCCAGGCGAGCACCGCCACCGTCAGAACGATGGTGAGGGCGGCATGCAACAGGCGCAGTTTTTCCAGATATTGCAGGCTGCGGCGCCGGGCGCTCAGTTCGCGCTGGACGGTGCGGTCGAAGCGGCTGTGCTCGCGGCGGATGGCGCCGAAAGTTCGCACCAGCGGCATATTGCCGATCACGTCGGCCAGTTCGCCTTCGACCCGTGCTGCACGGTCGGCGAAGCCGCGATGCAGCGGTGCCCCCTTGGCGGCCTGGCGGAACAGGACCAGCATGACCAGGGTGGAGATCGCGAGCAGCACGGTCGCCATCGGCAGGCTGACGGCGGCGAGATAGGCAATAGCGCCGGCGGTCGCCAGACAGGGCGGTAGGACGTTCCAGATGAACAGGTTTTCTACGGCGAACGCGGCGTTGGAGGTCGCCGTGATGCGGCCGGTCAGCGTGCCCGAAAGGCGCTGCGTGAAATAGCTTGGTGCATGCCCCGTGAGATGACCGAACAGTTCGCTGCGCAGATCGCCGGTGACGGCGACAAAGGCATGGCTTGCGATCCATCCCGCCAGACGCCACAAGAAATTGTCGGCGGCGATCAGCGACACCAAAAGTGCAAATGCCAGCCAGACGTCGCCGTTGCCTGGACCGGACGACAGCGTATCGACCAGGAACTTGACGCCGTACTGCGAGCTCACCGAGCAACCGACGGCGCCGACCACCGCCAGCAGAATTGCCGCGTGCGATACGGCCCGTCGGCGCACGTAACGCAGCAGAAACGCGACCGGACGCTTGGCGTAATCGCTGACGCTATCCATCCCGAAATCCTGGAACATGCCGCCCCGCCCTTCGTTACAGCACCATCGGCAGAACGCCTGTGACAAAGAAATGGTCGCCGTCGGTTGACCATACTTTTCAGTCATCGGGGAACACGCTCGGAATAATGTTGCCCCGGCTTTTGCCGGGGTTCGTCGTGTTTGGCCACGGGGCAGTCCGTGGAAGGAGGGAGATTTTATGCGTATCGCGCAGATTGCACCGTTGACCGAGGCGATCCCCCCGAAACTCTATGGCGGCACCGAACGGGTAGTTTCCTGGCTCACCGAGGAGTTGGTGGCGCTGGGCCACGATGTCACGCTGTTCGCCAGCGGCGATTCGCAGACCTCGGCCAAGCTCGCGCCCATGTGGCCGCGCTCCTTGCGCCTTGACGACACGGTTCGCGATCCGATGGCGCTGCACATGGCCATGCTGGAACAGGTTCGACGGCGTACCGGCGAGTTCGATATCCTGCATTTCCATCTCGACTATTTTCCCTTTTCGATATTTTCGCGGCAGTCCACGCCCTTCATAACCACCATGCATGGCAGGCTTGACCTGCCGGAACATCAGACGGTGTTCAATTTCTTCAATACCGTGCCGGTCATTTCGATTTCCGATGCCCAGCGCCAACCTCTGCCGCAGGCGCACTGGCTGCGGACGATCCATCACGGCTTGCCGGCGCACCTGCTGGGGCCCCGCGCGGCCCAGCCGGAATACCTCGCCGTCCTGGGGCGGATTGCGCCGGAGAAGGCGGTCGACCGGGCGATCCGCATCGCCGTGCGCTGCAAGCTGCCGCTCAAGATCGCGGCCAAGGTGGACCGCGTCGATCGCGACTATTTCGAGCGCGAGATCCGGCCGCTGCTCGACTTGCCGGGCATCGACTACATCGGCGAAATCGGCGACGCCGAGAAGGCCGAGTTCCTGGGCGGCGCGCGGGCGCTGCTCATGCCGATCGACTGGCCCGAGCCGTTCGGCCTGGTGATGATCGAGGCGATGGCGTGCGGTACGCCGGTGATCGCCTTCCGCAGCGGCTCGGTGCCCGAGGTCGTCGAGCACGGCGTGACCGGGCTGATCGTCGACGACGAGGCCGCCGCAGCGGACGCCATCACCAACCAGCTCGGGTGTCTGTCGCGCCACAAGATCCGCGCCCGCTTCGAGGAGCGCTTCACCGCCCGCCGCATGGCCGGCGAGTATGTCGAGATCTATCGTCGGCTGGCGGCCCGGGCGAAGCGCCGGCTGCGCACGGTCAACGGCGCCGGCAAGGGCGTTCACCCTCAGGACGGCCGTCATCAAAATGGCATGGATGGTGGAGTATATGTGGCGGACTGAGTCCATGCGGAGTGGATGGGAGTGCTTGACGCGCAGGCCGAGAGCCATGTCCGCCTGAAAAAGGCTGTTCGGCGCAATCGCGCCTTGTCCCGCGAAGGGCTTTTGGAGCGGCTGTTCGAACGGCTGTTCCGCGGCTTGGTCTATACCCAGATCTGGGAGGATCCCGAGATCGACCTCGAGGCGCTGGCGCTTGCGCCGGATTGCCACGTGGTGGCGATCGCGTCGGGCGGCTGCAACGTGCTGTCTTACCTGACTGGCGACCCCAACCGCATCACCGCCGTCGATCTCAGCCGCGCCCATGTCGCGCTCAATCGGCTGAAGCTGGTGGCCGCCACGCGGTTGCCGTCGTGGCAGGCCTTCTACCGCTTTTTCGGCGCGGCCGACGATCAGGCTAACATCGACGCGTACGAGCGGCTGATCGCGCCGCACCTCGACCCGCAGAGCCGAGCCTATTGGGAGGGCCGCGGCCTGCAGCATTTCGGCCGGCGCCGGATCTCGATCTTCGCCCGCAATGCCTACCGCCACGGCGTGCTCGGCCGCTTCATCGGCATAGCCCATGCCACAGCGCGTGTCCATGGCGTCAACCTTCGCGACCTGTTGAGCGCCCGCTCGCTCGAGGAGCAGCGGCGCTTCTTCGAAAGCGTGCTGGCGCCCTTGTTCGACAAGCCCATGGTGCGCTGGGCGACGGCCAACCGGCTGTCGCTCTACGGGCTCGGCATTCCGCCGGCGCAGTACGAGGCGCTGGCCGGCGGCCGCGCCATGGGGTCGGTGCTGCGCTCACGGGTCGAGCGGCTGGCCTGCGGCTTCAGCCTCGACGACAACTACTTCGCCTGGCAGGCGTTCGGCCGGCGCTATGGCGGGGATGGCGAGGGGCCATTGCCGCCCTATCTGCGGCGCGAGCAGTTCGCCACCGTGCGCGCCAGGGTCGATCGCGTCGAGGTGCTGAACCGCTCGGTCACCGAATATCTCGCCGCCTGTCCCGACGCCTCGCGCGACCGCTACGTGCTGCTCGACGCCCAGGACTGGATGACCGACGCCCAGCTCAACGCGCTGTGGACCGAGATCACGCGCACCGCGCGGCCGGGCGCACGGGTGATCTTCCGCACCGCCGCCGAGCCCTCGCTGCTGCCCGGCCGCCTCGATCCGGCGCTGCTCGCGCGCTGGCGCTACGAGCAGGCGGCCTCGCTCGACTTCACGTCACGCGACCGCTCGGCGATCTATGGCGGCTTCCACCTTTACGTGCTCGAAGACTGACATGAGCGATGCCGCCGCCGCGGCCTTGATGGACCGGATCTACCGCCGCCAGCGGCATTACTATGATTTCACGCGCAAATACTACCTGCTCGGGCGCGATCGCCTGGTCGAGGGCCTGACGCCGCCGCCGGGCGGCCGGGTGCTCGAGATCGGCTGCGGCACGGCGCGCAATCTCGTTGCCGCCGCCCGCGCGTGGCCGCAGGCGCGGCTCTACGGCATCGACATCTCGGCCGAGATGCTGGACACCGCGCGCCAGGTCGTCGGGCGGGCGGGGCTGGCCCGGCGCATCGAGCTCGCCCGTGCCGACGCCACGTCGTTCGATCCGGCCCGGCTGTTCGGCGTGCCCTGCTTCTCGCGCGTCTTCTGCTCCTACAGCCTGTCGATGATCCCCGCGTGGCGCGCCGTGCTCGGCGAGGCACTGCGATGGTTGGCGCCGGACGGCGAGCTGCACATCGTCGATTTCGGCGGCCAGGAGCGGCTGCCGCGCTGGTTCCGCGCCGGGTTGCGCCGGTGGCTGGCACGGTTTCACGTCACGCCGCGTGACGAGCTGGAGGCCGAGCTTGCGGTATTGATGGGCCATGCCGGCGCCTTGCGCCTCTTTGAGCGGCCTCATCGCGGCTATGCGCAATACGCCGTGCTCGGTCGCCACTTGAAAGGCTGACCATCGCCCAAGCCTAGGTCGCCACGACCTCGATCAATTCGATGTCGCCCTTGCCTTTGAGGGCGACTGGCCCTCGGCTGCGGCCGCGACACTCGTCGCGGATCAGCAGCCATGTGTCGGCCGCAACCGTCACGGCCCCCGGCTGGCATGCCGATGCGATGCGGGCCGCGGTGTTGACGGCATCGCCCCAAAGATCGAACTGGAATCGCTGGCTACCCATGATGCCCGCCACCACCGGCCCCTGGTGGATGCCGACGCGAACCTGCCAGGGCGGCTCAAGCTGGCCTGCTGCCGCCACCATGTCGTGCCCTGCCTTGACGCAGGCCAGCACCGGACTTTCGACCGTACGCAGCAGGCCGGCCGTGGCAATGAACGCGTCGCCCACCGTCTTGAGTTTCTCCAGTCCGCGGTGCAGGGCGATATCCTCGAAGCGATCAATCAGGCGGCCCAGCACTTCGACGACCACCTCCGGCGGATTGCCCTCGCAATACGGGGTGAAGCCGACGACGTCGCAGAACAGGATGGCGACGTCGGCGAAGCGTCGCGGCCGGACATTGTTGGTGGCCTTGAGTTCGCGCACCGCCTCGTCAGGCAGAATGGCGCGCAGGAACCGGTCGGCCCGACGGCGTTCCTCCTCGATGCGGCGCGTATGGGCCGCCTCATGATCGCGCAACCGCTTGCGCGCCAGGGAAGCGTCGATGCGGGCCTTGAGAAGGACAGGGTTGAACGGCTTGGGAATGTAGTCCTCGGCGCCGAGCTGAATGGCCTTGACGATGCCCTCCAGTTCCTCCGATGCCGAGATGATGATCACGCCGACATGGCGCAGGCGCGTATCGGCCCGCATGCGGCGCAACACCTCGAAACCATCGATTTCGGGCATCATGATGTCGAGCAAGACGAGATCGACGTCTTCGCTCTCGAGCCTTTCGAGCGCCTCGCGGCCGTTCGCGGCCTCGACAAGCCGCTCGAACCCCTCGCGCCGAAGCCGCCGTGTCAGCGTGTAGCGATTGTCCTCGACGTCGTCGACCACGAGGATCAGGGGTGGCGGTCCGCTCATGGCGTTGCGCCCCGCACCAGCAAATGGTGCATCTTGGCCAGCAACCGCTCGAACTCGATCGGCTTGGTGTCGTAGTCGTCGCAGCCGGCCGACAAGGCGACCTCGCGATCGCCGATCATGGCGTGCGACGACAGGCCGATGACCGGGATGTCACGTGTCGCCGGATCGGCCTTGAGCCGACGCGTCGCCTCCCAGCCGTCCATCACCGGAAGGCTCATGTCCATCAGGACGAGGGCAGGGTGCGTCTTGCGTACCGTCTCGATGCCGGCAGCGCCATCGCCGGCCACGACCACGTCGAAACCGCGCCGTCCGAGCCGGCGCGTCAGGACGTAGACATTGTCCCCGTCATCTTCGACGTAGACGACGCGGATGCGGCCGCTAGCGTCGGACATCGGGTCTGGCCGGCAACCACGCGGTGAACGTGCTGCCGATCCCTGGTTTGCTGACGACGCCGATATCGCCGCCCATCATGCGGCACAGCCTGCGACTGATCGCCAGTCCCAGACCGGTGCCGCCATAGCGCCGCGTGGTCGAGGCGTCGGCCTGGGTGAACTCGGCAAAGAGCTTCGGAAGCTGCTCTTCGGAAATGCCGATGCCGGTGTCGGCGACGGCGAATTTGATGCGGCCCGCGTCGCAACTCACATCGAGCCGGACTTCGCCGCGCTCGGTGAACTTGCAGGCGTTGCCCAGCAGATTGAGGACGACCTGGCGCAGCCGCGTCGGGTCGGCCTGCACGTTTCCGATGTCTGCCGGACAGTCGCAGACGAAGCGGTTGCCGTTGCGCGCGGCCAGCAGGCGAACGGTCGTCTCGATGTCGGCGACAAAGCTGCGCAGCGGTAGATCCTCGATCTGCACCTCCAGTCGTCCGGCCTCGATCTTCGAGAGATCCAGCACGTCGTCGACGAGCTGGAGCAAGTGGCGGCCGGCGCGGTTGATCCGGCCGAGGGGATCGAGCAGATCGTCGAGGCCGGCTTCCTCGGCTTCTTCGCGCATCATGTCGCCGATGCCGAGGATGGCGTTAAGCGGCGTCCGCAGCTCGTGGCTCATGGTCGCCAGGAAGCGGCTCTTGGCATGGTTGGCCTCCTGCGCCTCGTCGCGCGCGACGGCCAGGCTGTCGACCAGACACGACAGTTCCTCCTCCCGCTGCTTCAGCGTCGTGATGTCGGCATAGATCCCGACGACGCCGCCTTCCTGTGTCCGCCGCTCGCTGATCGACAGCCATCGCCCGTCGGAAAGCTTCAATTCGAGCGGCGCCGACTGGCTGAGGTGGACCGACGGCGCCACTCGATCCAGTCCGACGGATCGCGCCCGCCCGTGGTGAGATGGCCGATGCGGACGATTTCGCTCAGCATCTGACGAAAGCTTGCGCCCTCGCGGATGACGTGGGCGGCGGGTGCGTAGAATTCGCGAAAGCGGCTGTTGTGCAGGATCAGTCGGTCGGCCGCGTCGAACAGCACGAAGCCCTCCGAGATCGCCTCGATCGCCTCGGTGAGCTGGATGCGTGCCCGCGCGGCCTCGTCGCGTGCGCCGGCAAGCCGCTCTACGGCGTCGGCCAGCTCACGCTCGCGAAGCTTATGTTCCGTGATGTCGGCATAGACCGAGACGACGCCGCCGCTCGCCAAGGCGCGGTCGCTGATCAGGAGCCATTGATCGCCGTGCAGATGCTGCTCGCGTCGGCCGCTGTGGCTGCGCCGCTGCGCCAGCAGGACGGCGAACCATTCGGCGAAATCCGCACCTGCATTGGGGAACATGCCGCGATCGTGGCCAGCGCGGATGATCGTCTCGAAGCTCACACCCGGCGCCACGAGGCCCTCGACCCCGCGAAAGAAATTGCGGTAGACGCTGTTGCACATCACCAGGCGGTCATGCTCGTCCCACACGACGAAGCCCTCGGAGGCGGCCTCGATCGCTGTCTGAAGTCGCGCCTCCGCTTGTGCGAGCGCCTCCGCCAATTGCTTGCTTTCGGTGATGTCGCCGGTCGAGCCGATCAGCCGGATGGCCCGTCCCCCGGCGTCGCGCACGGCAAGCCCGTGCTGGCGCGCCCAGCGCCACGTGCCATCGCCGGCGCGGTAACGGGCCTCGCACTCGAAGCGAGGGGTGACGCCGCGCAGGTGCTCGCGCGTCGCCGCCCGGAAGCGCGGCAGATCGTCGGGATGGATATGTCGAATCCAATCCTGCGGCGTCTGAAGCTCGGATTCGGGGATCAGGATTTGCCGATGGACACCCGGTGAATAGAAGGTCACGTCTTTCTCGATGTCCCAATCGTAAAGCCCTTCGCCGATGGCCTCGAGCGCGTGGACGTAGCGGTCTTCGCTCGCTGCCAGCGCCTGCTGCACCTCCTTCTCGGAAGTCACGTCGCTGACGGCGCCGACCAGCCGGACCGCGCGGCCGTCGGGGCGCCGCACCGCCGTCGCGCGATCCTTCACCCAACGGACTTCGCCGGATCCGATGTGGATGCGGTACTCACACTGGAACCGATCGGTCCGCTGCACGAAGTAGTCCCGCAGAGCGCGCCGATAGCGCTGGTAGTCCTGTGGAACGACACGATCGTTCCATTTCTGCGACCGCAAGTCGCCCGGCTCGAAGGCGAACATCCGATTGAGCTGCGGCGAGACGTAGAGCGTGTCGTTCACGATATCCCAATCGTAGAACCCTTCGGTTGCCGCCTCGGTGACCAGCGCGTAACGCTGTTCGCTGGCGCGCAGGGCCGCCTCCGCCCGGCGCGTGTCGGTGACGTCGGTGTAGGTAAGCAGCAAGCTGCCGCCGGCCAGTTTCTGGTAGCGCACGACGAGGCGGCGCCCATCGGCACCATTGCGCTCGCCCGTGCGCTCGTCCGCCGCGCCGATCTCGGCCAGGCGCCGGGCGGCGACGTCTTCCGCCGCGCCGGGGGCGTCGTCGCCTCCGTCATCGAAGCGCAGCAAGGCGGCGAGCATCGTACCTGGGCGGCACAATTCCGATGGGTAGCCGGACAACGCGCGGAACGGCTGATTGCACGTCACGAGCCGTAGCGCGTCATCGAACATCGCGAATCCCTGGCCGAGGGCATCCAGACCGGCACGCAGCATTTCATCGCCTGCCGGCGACCGCGCTATTCCGCCCAGGTTGCGTAGAACAGGCATGCCGCGCTCTCCAGCCGATGCCGCCGAATGGCCGTAGAAGGTCCGTCGTCTCGCCCTCCCGGCACTGTGATGTCACCGGCGAGCCGCGTACAAGCCGGTCCGTCAAGCCATCGCCGGATTCGGGCGCACAGCGGACAGCCTGGGCGCAGATCGGATGGTCGGCGGTTCTCGGTCTCCAGACGACCCCTGTCACGCCCCCTCAGGCGGCGTTGCGCATTCCCGCGCTTTCGAGGCCTTCGGCAACCCGGTCGAGGAACCTGGCCTCGAACGGCCAGCCCGAATTGACCTGCGTGATCGTCATGTCGCGATGGACGCGCGTCCATTCGCTGACGGTTCGTCTCGCTTCGTCTTTGCGGTTGGCCAGAGCCTGCGCCGACGCGAGAAAAAAAGGCGACATCCCGACGGCGTCGGGACGCTCGGCAATCCCCCGCTTGATCCAGCGAATCGCGTCGCCGTAGCGGCCGGCGCGGAAATGCGAACTGCCGATGCCAAAGCAGCTCGTCGCACTCGACACCGGATCTGCGGGGCCGAGGGTCCGAGCGAGTTGAAGGCGCTCGATCGCCTTGTCCTCCTCGCCATTGTAGACGCTTATCCAGCCGCTGCGGGCCCACGCCCAGGCCGACCCGCCATTGAGGATGAGGGCGCGGTCGGCATGGACGGCCGCCATCTCAAGGTTGCGGCCCAGCGTGTAGCCGGCGGCCAGAACCGTCTCGGTCAGGGCATCCGCCTTGTTGAGAATCGCGGCGCGGTCGGCAAGCCGGCGCGCTGTCTCCTGTTCTTCCTTCGACTGCGTCGTGAAATGAAGGCACCCTCGCACGCCGTGGCACCAGGCGGCGAGCGACACCGGCAGCGGATCGTGCGGCGCCATCTCCATCGCCCGCTCCAGCAACTCCAGCGCCCTGGCCTCTGCGGGGGCTTTATACGAAAGCACGCCCGGCAGGGCGCGCATCGCCAGTTCCCAGGCGTTCAGGTCGGCCGTGTCCTTGCCGCTTATCCCATCGATTTCCGCGTCGCGCAGCACCAGTTCGATCGCTCTGGCGACCCTGCCCGCGACTCGCTGCTCGAACTGGAACGCATCGTCGCTTGCGCCGTCCCAATGGTCGGCCCACAGATGGCGGCCGGTCGACGCGTCCGTGAGGATGACCGTGATGCGCAGCCGCCCTCTGCCGTCACCGCGTACCTTGCCGCGCAGGCGGTAGCGCGAACGCTCCGGCGTCGCCACGCCGATCCAGTGAAGACGCATCAGCGCGGCGGCGATTTCCTCGGCCATGGCGGAGACTCGCCGCGTCTCCTCGCCGACCAGGTCGAAGGGGAGCACTGCGATGGAGGGCCGCTCCAGCGAAATCGGCAGGGACGGCAGAAACCGCACATGATCGGTGCGGCTGAGTTGGCTGCGGCGGACGGTCTGCGAAGGTGTTTCGTTGAAGCGTTCGCGATAGCCGATGGCGAACCGCCCGAGGTGACTAAAACCGCAGCGCGTCGCGATCTCGGTGACCAGCACGCCGCGAGGTGCCTCGAGCAATGTCTGCCTCGCCTTGTCGAAACGCAGGTCGCGCAAATATTCGAGCGGTGTCTTGCCGACGAAGCGGCGGAAATGCTTCTGCAGGGTACGACGCGCCACGCCGCAGGCTGCGGCGATCTCGCCGACGGTCCAGGCCCGGGCCATGTCGGCTTCGACGAGATCGAGCGCCTTTCGCAAGTGGCGCGGATGCACGTGCCCGACCATGCGCCCTCCCAAGCTCGCCCAAATGCATAGCACGTGCAAGATGCCGGTTCACGCCGAATCAGGCGTCTGGCGGATGGTTTGGGCGCGAATTGGATTGCTGGCGTCGCGCGGGAATCCGAAGCTGGGCTCACCTCGTTCACAAGGGCTGCAGACAGGAGGTTCGTCATGGCGACATGGACACCCGATCCCAGTTTCTATCCCTCGCCGCGGATGGCGATGAAGGCCGCCGCCGAAACCCTGGCCTACGTGGCCGCCTTCGATCCCGAGCGCAAGCAGCCGGACGCGATCGCCGTGGTCGACGTCGATCCGCGCTCGGCGACCTACTCGACCATCATCGGCAGCACGGCGATGCCCAACGCCGGCGACGAACTGCATCATTTCGGCTGGAATGCGTGCTCGTCCTGTCTTTGTCCCAATGCGCCGCACCCGCACGCCGAGCGCCGTTACCTGGTCGTGCCGGGACTGCGCTCGTCGCGCATCCACATCCTCGATACCAAGCCCGACCCGCGCAAGCCCGCGATCGTCAAGGTCATCGAACCGGCCGAAGTCGCCGAACGGGCGGGCTACACGCGGCCCCACACCGTGCATTGCGGCCCCGAAGGCATCTACGTTGCGGCCCTCGGCAACCGCGAAGGCAAGGGGCCGGGCGGCGTTTTCCTGATGGACCATGAGACGTTCGAGGTGCGCGGCCAGTGGGAGATGGACCGCGGACCACAGCATCTTGCCTACGATGCCTGGTGGCATCTTGGACATGACACGCTGGTGACCAGCGAGTGGGGCACGCCGGACACTTTCGAGAACGGTCTGGTCCCCGAAATCCTGCTCGGCGCCAAATACGGGCGACGGCTGCATTTCTGGGACCTGCACAAGCGCAAGCACCTGCAGACCATCGACTTCGGCGACAAGTACCAGCTCGTCTTCGAGCTGCGCCCGGCGCACGACCCGACCAAGGCCTACGGATTCGTCAACTGTGTCATCAGCCTGGAGAACCTGTCGTCGTCGATCTGGACCTGGTACCGCGACGGCGACAAATGGGCGGTCAAGAAGGTGATCGAAATCCCGGCCGAACCGGCCAACGAGGACCAGTTGCCGCCGGTGCTAAAAGGTTTCAAGGCCTGCCCGCCGCTGGTCACCGACATCGATCTGTCGATGGACGACCGCTTCCTCTACGTCGCCTGCTGGGGCACCGGCGATTTGCAGCAATATGACGTGTCCGACCCGTTCAATCCGAAATTGACCGGCAAGGTGCGCATTGGCGGCATCGTTGCCCGGGCCGGCCACCCCTCGGGGTCCGGCGCGCTGAACGGCGGCCCGCAGATGGTCGAGATCAGCCGCGACGGCCGGCGCGTTTACTTCACCAACTCGCTGTACGGCGCGGTCGATCCGCAATTCTACCCGGACGGCATCGAGGGATGGATGGTGAAGCTCGACGCTCAGCCATCGGGCGGTATCGCTTTCGATCCGAAATTCATGGTCAAGTGGCCGAAGTCGCACCGGCCGCACCAGGTTCGGCTTGAAGGCGGCGACTGTTCGTCCGATTCCTTCTGCTATCCGTGAGGTGTCCTCGCGGCGACGGGGCGCGCGGCCGTGAGCGATGTCTGGCCCTGGCTTGCAATGGCGGGGCTGGGGGCTTTTCACGGGCTCAATCCCGCCATGGGCTGGCTGTTCGCCGTGGCGCTTGGCCTGCATCGCAACGACCGCCGCGTCGTCTGGCTCTCGCTGCTGCCGATCGCCGTGGGCCATGCGCTGTCGGTTGCCGCGGTCGCCGCAGCGATCGTCGCGCTGGGCATCATCGTCGAAGGCCGCGGCGTGACGGTCGCCGCGGGGCTGATCCTGATCGCCTGGGCGCTCTATCACTGGCGCTACGGATCGCGCCATCGCGTGCGCGTCGGCCTGCAGACCGGCCTGGCGGGCCTCGGCCTGTGGTCGTTTCTGATGGCCACCGGGCATGGCGCCGGTCTCATGCTATGGCCCGTGCTGATGCCGCTCTGCTTTCCCGCCGGCGTCGCAGCGGGCACCGTCGATCGGTTCGTGCCGGCGCTGCTCGGCGTCGGCCTGCATACGCTGGCGATGCTGGCGGTCACCGCCGCGATTGCCGTCACCGTCTACGAATGGCTCGGGCTCGCGATGCTGCGGCGCGCCTGGATCAACCTTGACCTGATCTGGAGTCTGGCGCTTGCTGCGGCGGGCGCTGGGCTGCTGATCGCCTGACGACGCGATACCGGGTCACGCGACCTGGGCGGCGCATGGCCCCTCTGTCCGTACGGCATTGGCCAGCGTGCCGGTCCGATGGTAACCGGGCAGACGCCAAGTGTCGGGAGTAACCCAAGATGACCGAAGCCTTCATTTGTGACGCCATCCGGACGCCGGTCGGCCGCTACAATGGCGGGCTCGCCGCCATGCGCGTCGACGATCTCGCCGCCCATCCCATCAAGGCGCTGATGCAGCGCAATGCCGGAGTCGACTGGGGGGCGGTCGACGACGTGGTCTATGGCTGCGTCAACCAGGCGGGCGAGGACAACCGCAATGTCGCGCGCATGGCGGGCCTTTTGGCCGGCCTGCCGGTCGAAGTGGCGGGCACCACGGTGAACCGGCTGTGCGGCTCGGGTCTGGAGGCGGCCGGTCACGCGGCACGCGCCGTGAAGCTCGGCGAAGCCGACATGATGATCGCGGGCGGCGTCGAAGGCATGACCCGCTCGCCCTACGTCATGGGCAAGCCCGAGGGTCCGTTCGACCGCTCGATGAAGCTCGAGGACACCGTGCTGGGCTGGCGCTTCATCAATCCGCGCATGAAGGCCGTCTACGGCGTCGACACCATGGGCCAGACCGCCGAGAACGTCGCCGGCGAGCATCAGATCAGCCGCACCGACCAGGACGCCTTCGCCTACCGCAGCCAGCGCCGCTGCAAGACCGCCCAGGATCGCGGCTTCTTCGCCAAGGAGATCGTCAAGGTCTGCGTCAAGAAGGGCAAGACCGAGACCGTCGTCGAGGCGGACGAGCACCCGCGCGGCGACACCACGATGGAGATCCTGGCCAAGTTGCCGGCGGCATTTCGCGACGGCGGCTCGGTGACGGCGGGCAACGCAGCCGGCATCAATGACGGCGCCTGCGCCATGATCATCGCCTCGGAGGCGGCGGCCAAGGCCAACGGGCTCACCCCGCGCGCGCGCATCCTCGGCACGGTGTCGGCCGGCGTGCCGCCTCGGGTCATGGGTATCGGCCCGGTGCCGGCCACGCAGAAGCTTTTGGCCAAGCTCGGCATGACGTTGCGCGACTTCGACACGATCGAGCTCAACGAGGCCTTCGCCGCCCAGGCGCTCGCCGTGTTGCGCCAGCTCGGCCTTGCCGACGATGCCGAGAACGTCAATCCCAATGGCGGCGCCATCGCGCTCGGCCATCCGCTGGGCGCCTCGGGCGGCCGGCTGATGATCACGGCGCTCAACCAGCTCGAGGCCACCGGCGGCAAGCGCGCGCTTTGCACCATGTGCATCGGCGTCGGCCAGGGCATTGCGCTGGCGATCGAACGGGTCTGATCGTGGAGCGCGGACCTCCAGGTCCGCATTCATAATTCATGAGCGGGCCTGGAGGCCCGCGCTCCGCATGAGCTACGCCGCGGCGTTGAGCTTGATGCCGGCCTGGCGCATCTCGGTCAGCATGCGCTTCTTGCTGCCCTCGAGGTCGATCGCGGCGGTGGCTTCCTGCACCACGGCAACGTCGAAGCCCGCCTGGCGGGCGTCGATCGCCGACCAGGCGACGCAGTAGTCGAGCGCCAGCCCGCAAAACACCAGCCGGGTGAAGCCGCGCGCCTTCAGATAGCCGTCGAGGCCGGTGCGGGTCATGCGGTCGTTCTCGCGGAACGCCGAGTAGGAATCGATGCCGGTATGGAAGCCCTTGCGGATGACGACCTCCGCCTTGTCGGTGTCGAGCTCGGGATGGAAGGCGGCCCCCGGCGTGCCTTGCACGCAGTGGTCCGGCCACAGGGTCTGCGGCCCGTAGGGGAATTGCACGGTGCTGAAGAGTTCGCCGCCCGACCAGGCGCTGGCGAACGAGGCATGGCCCGGCGGATGCCAGTCCTGGGTCAGCACGACGTGCTCGTGGCGGGCGATCAGGCGGTTGACCATCGGCACGATCGCAGTGGCCCCCGCGACGGCCAAGGAGCCGCCCTCGCAGAAGTCGTTTTGCATGTCGACCACGATCAACGCCTCGTTGGGCATGTCGTCAAACTCCGTCACAAAATGGCGGAATGTCTCCGCGACTTTGTTCTTCCTCGAATGCGGCGATCCAGTGGCCGAGTGTGCCGGCTTCGATGGCGCCCCGCAGTCCGCGCATGATGTCCTGGTAATATTGCAGATTGTGCCACGTCAGCAGCATCGACGCGAGAATCTCTTCGGCGCGGATGAGATGGTGCAGGTAGGCGCGGCTGTGGTGCCGGCAGGCCGGGCAGGCGCAATGCTCGTCGATCGGCCGGAGATCGTCGCGGTGCCGCGCATTGCGCAGGTTG
>Ga0070698_100001182_pt1 | contig 28929 bp, 24 predicted proteins | sample KBSK1502metaG_FD_65477 | JGI IMG/M metagenome (GOLD analysis project Ga0070698, IMG submission 65477) | Corn, switchgrass and miscanthus rhizosphere microbial communities from Kellogg Biological Station, Michigan, USA - KBS K1-50-2 metaG | ecosystem: Host-associated > Plants > Roots >...
GAGCCTCTTGTCGAGCTCTTTCACGCCGATGCTCATGCCCACGAACGGAGGCGCGATCACGATGGCGGCCAGACCGGCTGTCGCGACGATCACCGGCACGAGCAGCAGGAGCGCGATCGGCTTATACGCCCACCGGTCGGTGACCGGACGCGTTGGGATCCGATGGGAAGGCGGCGACGAGGTGCGCATGGGATCCAGCCGAGGATACCCCGGAGCTGGTCGGTACGATGGCACGGTCCATGCGCGCGCGTTCGCCCCTCCGGCTCGCTCTGTTCGTCGGCGTCCTGGCGTTGTCGATGGCACCGGCCCTGGCTGCGGATGCGCAACCGACGGGGCTGCCCACGGTCGACGTCATCAAGGTCGAGGGAGCGCTGGATCGACCGCTCCTGGGGTTCGTCAACGGCATGCTGGATGACGCCTCGGCGAGGAGGGCGACGGTGGTGCTCGAGCTCGACAGTGCGGGTGGCATCGGCCAAGGCGCTGTGGGCCTCGCCGATCGCATCGTCGGCATGCCCGTGCCCGTGATCGTTTGGGTCGGCCCGGTCCCGGCGCGGGCAAGCGGGGGGGCGATGCTCCTGATGCTCGCGTCCTCGCTGGCGTCGGTCGCGCCCGGATCTCAGACGGGACCGCTCGATCCGGTGGACCTGCTGCATCCCGACGCGCCGGTCCCGGGGCTCGACGCGCAGATCGACGGGTGGCTGCGGGCGCGTGGTCGAACCGCCGATCGCACGCACGAGAACGAGGCGCTCGACGCCGCGCAGGCTCTGCAGTACAACTTCGCCTCATCGGCGTACCCCTCGGTCCTGGACCTGCTGAACGGCATCGATGGCACGACGGTGCCTACCGCCTCGGGTCCGGTCGTGCTCCACACCCACATCGCCTCGACCGAGGCGGAAGCCCAGGCCGGGCAAGGGGTCTCGATCCGATTCGGTGAGCTCGGGCCCGTCCGGCGCGTCGAACACGCCGTGGCGTCGCCCTCCATGATCTACGTCCTCCTGGTGTTCGGGCTGGCGTGCCTCGCGTTCGAGACGACCCAGCCGGGGTTCGGGTTCGCCGGGTTCGCGGGTCTCTTCCTCCTCGCCCTCGCGGCCTACGGCATCACGGTCGTCCCGCCCACCTGGCTCGGCCTGGGTGTCCTGCTCGTCGGGATGGGTGCCCTCGCGCTCGATGTGCGATTGCGACGGTTCGGGATCCTGACCTGGGGCGGCACGGCCGTGTTCGCGCTCGGCTCCGTCCTCATCTACGGACGCGTGGCCGACCCGATCCGGATCTCGCCCTGGCTGATGGCCGGCGCGACGATCGCCGCCTTCCTCTTCTTCGGTTTCGGTCTCACCGTGGCGATCGCCTCGCGCGACCGGATCGTCTCCACGCAGCGGGGGCTGATCGGACTGGTCGGCGAAGCGCGGGGCAAGATGGCTCCCGACGGCCCGGTGTTCGTCAAGGGTGCGCTCTGGCGGGGACGGAGCCTCGGCGAGCCGATCGCGACCGGCACGCGGGTGCGGGTCCGCGGCGTCGACGGGCTCGTGCTCAAGGTGGAGCCGGAAACCGGGCCCTTGGCTCCCAACGACTGATCGGGTTCCGCCACCCCGCCGAGGGTGTGAAGTTCCCGTGATGATGGCGCGACGGGAATCTCGAACGGTACCGTTCGCGAACAACCGGGTAGATGGACGTGGCTTTCGGATCGTGGTGGGAGCGGGGCGTCTGCCGGGGGCAGGACGCGGCCTACTTCTTCGCTCCGTCCTACTTCGAGAAGCGGGCTGAGAAGAACGCCCGGGAGGCGATCGCGAAGGCGCTCTGCGTCCGCTGCCCGGTGCGAGAGCCCTGCCTGGAGTTCGCCCTGGCCACGCGCGATCCCCACGGGGTCTGGGGCGGGATGAACGAGATGGAGCGACGGGCCCTCTTGCGGGCTCGGGACAGCGAGCCCGCGGAGCAGCGCGAAGCCGTCTGACCGGGGGCCCCGGGCGTGCGAGGATGCCCGGCATGAACGACCAGTCGATCCTGGATCGGCTCGGTGAGCTCGAGATCGAGCTCCCGCCGCCGCCCGCCGCCGTTGCCGTGTACCTCCCGTGCGTCGTGCACGGCTCGCTCGCATTCGTCGCCGGACAGATCGCGATGAGCGACGGCGTCGTCCTGCACCCGGGGTCGCTCGGGGATCAGGTGAGCGTCGACGAGGGGGTCGACGCAGCGCGACGGGCCGCCCTGCAGGCACTGTCGGCCTTGCGCGACGCGCTCGGCGGTACGTTCGAACGGCTCGAGCGGATCCTCCAGATGACCGTGTTCGTCGCCTCGGCGCCGGGTTTCGTCGAGCAGCCGAAGGTCGCCAACGGTGCGAGCGAGCTCCTGGCGGAGATCCTCGGAGATGCCGGCCGGCACGCGCGCGGAGCGGTCGGCGTGTCGTCGCTGCCGCTGGGTGCTCCTGTCGAGCTGCTGATGACGGCGGCCGTGCGGGCCGCGTAGCTCAGTCCTCCCGCGGGAACCTGACGTCACCCCGTCGCCGGGTGATCCCCTGGCCGTCGAGCCATTCCGCCAGCGGGACCGCGAACTTCCGGCTGGTGCCGAGCGCCTCGCGGAGCGTGCTCACGGTGATCCCGTCCACGGCGTGCTGGTGGACGAGCGCGATCGCCCGGTCGACCAGCGACGGCGCGACGACGAGCTCGGGCGAGATACGGACGACGGTTCCCGCGCGTGAGGCGGCCTCGATCACGTCTCGAGGGGTGCCGGCGTGGAGGAGATCCTTGACCGTCGGGGGCAGTGCCTCGTGCTCGCCGGAGATGCGCTCGAGGAGCGTGCGGACGTCGTCCGCACGCTCCTCGAGCGCAACCCGATGTGTGGCGAGCCGCACGGTGGTCGACGTGCGGACGATCGATCCTTCCGAGGCGAGCAGGTCCAGCAGGGTGTCCGGCAGGCCGGCGGCGCGCGGCGCGCCGGCACGGCGCAACGCGTCGCCCGCGGCCTGCCGGACGACGCCGAGCGGCGCGCCCTCTTCGAGCGGTTCGACCCGGTGGAACGCGCCCAACAGGTCGTGAAGGGCGTCGCGCACCGCGTGCCGAACGGCCGGCGCGATGCACCACCCGTCGTGCGGGTCGGGGGGTTCCCCGCCGGTGAGGAGCACCACGTCCTCCGCGCGAACGGCGCCACGCTCCTCGACCATGAGATGGGGCAGGTCGCCGCGGGGCGCCGCCGCGCGCCGCGCGAGGAACGACCGATGCCGTGGGTCGGCGGCGCGCGGCGGCCCGACGTCCAGGACGGTCCCGCCGCCGACCGTCCGTTGCCGCCCTGATTCGCGCACCACGAACCGGTCGAAGACGTCAAGCACCAGCGGTTGGGCGGTGCGCACGCGCGCGAACGGCTCGTCGAGCATCCGGATCCTCGCGTCGACCTCGGCCGCTCCGGCGTAGACCTTGAACGCCCCGCGGGCCGGGATCCGCTCGAGGTCGCGCACCGGCCGGATCGCGACGTCGAAGACGGTCGTCGGGCGCCACGATCCCGGTTCGGCGAGGACGTCCCCGCGGGCCAGGTCGTCGCGTCCGGCACCGGTGAGGTTGGCGGCCACCCTCGTCACCGGGCAGACCTTCGACTGGTCATGCTTGTGGGTCTGGAGGCCGCGCACGCGCGTCCGCCGTCCCGCCGGATAGGCCTCGACCGTCTGGGACGCGCTCAGGCAGCCGCCGGTGAGCGTCCCCGTCGCGACCGTGCCCGCACCCTTGATCGTGAAGGCGCGGTCCACGAACAGCCGTGTGCGCGCTGGCTCCGGCGGAGGCGCGGCCGCGAGCATGGTGTCGAGCGCCGCGACGAGCGTGTTCACCCCCGCGCCGGTCTCGGGGGAGACGGGGATCACGGGAGCCTCGGCGAGCACCGTTCCCGCGATGCGCTCGAGCACCTCGTCGGTCGCGATCGCGAGCGTCTCCTCGTCGACCAGATCCCGCTTCGTGAGCGCGACGACTCCGCCGGCCACCCCGAGGACGTCGAGGATCTGCAGGTGCTCCTCGGACTGCGGTTTCCATCCCTCGTCCGCCGCGACGACGAACAGGACGAGGCGCACGGGCCCGACCCCCGCGAGCATGTTCCCAACGAACCGCTCGTGCCCGGGCACGTCCACGAACCCGATCTCGCGCCCGCTCGGGAGGGTGCACCAGGCGTACCCGAGGTCGATCGTGAGGCCTCGGCGTTTCTCCTCCGCCCACCGATCGGGGTCCATCCCGGTCATCCGCATGATGAGGGAGGACTTCCCGTGGTCGACGTGGCCGGCGGTCGCGATGACGCGCAGCTCTCCGCTCACGTCAACCCTCGTCGTCGAGGTCGTCGCCTTCCAACGCGTAGAGGACCGCGCGGGCGAGATCGTGCAGCTGCTCGTCCGTGACGGTGCGGACGTCGAGCACGACGTTGCCGTCCTCGACCCTGCAGAAGACCGATGGGGAGCCGCTGCGGAGACGGGCGGCGAACGCCGGCGGGTCGGGAGCCTTCATCCGCACGCCCCACGACGGGAGCGCGAGCCCGGGGAGCGACCCTCCTCCGACGACCGAATCGCACCGCACGACGTGCGCTCCTTCGAGGTCGCCACCGATCGACCGGGAGAGGCGATGCGCCCGCTTCGCGAGGACCTCGTCGTCGGCGTGCATCATCGCGTGGACCGGGACCTCGTGGTGTCGGCCGGTCGCGTGCAGCCGGAGCGTCGCTTCGAGCGCCGCGACCTGGAGCTTGTCGACGCGCATCGCCCGAGCGAGCGGATGCGTCCGGAGCCTGCGGATCAGGTCGGCCCGCCCGAGGATGCAGCCGGCCTGCGGACCACCGAGGAGCTTGTCGGCGCTGCACGTGACCAGGTCGGCGCCGTCCGCGAGCGCGCCGCGGACGGTGGGTTCGTCACCCGGGAAGTTGCGCTCGCGCTCGAGCAGCCCCGAGCCGACGTCGTAGAGGAAAGGGATCCCCTTCTTCCGGGCGAGGGCCGCGAGGTCCTTCGCGGAGACCTCGGCCGTGAAGCCGACCACCTTGTAGTTGGAGGGATGGACCTTGAGGATCGCCGCCGACCGGTCGTCGAGCGCATCCCGGTAATCCGCCAACCTGGTCCGGTTGGTGGTGCCGACCTCGACCAGCCTCGCTCCGGAAGCCTTCATGATGTCGGGGATCCGGAACTCCCCGCCGATCTCGATCAGCTCGCCCCGCGAGACCAGCACCGATCTCCCTTTGGCGATCGCAGCGAGCGCGAGGACCACCGCGGCCGCGCAGTTGTTCACGACGAGGGCATCTTCCGCATCGGTGAGCGACGCCAAGAGCAGCTCCGCCCGGCCCGACCGGCGGCCCCGGACCCCGCTCGCGCGATCGACCTCGAGGTCGGCGTAGCCGTTCGCCGTTCGGGCGATCGCGCGGATCGCGGATGCGGCGAGCGGTGCACGTCCCAGGTTGGTGTGCAACAGGACCCCCGTCGCGTTGATGACCGGGGTCAGTCCGAACGCGGTGTCCGCGGCCCGCCCGATCGCGACCGTGAGGATCTCGTCGTCCGACGGAGGCTCGGTGCCGTCCGCCGCGATCGCACGGATCTCGCTCAACGTGGCGAGGAGCGTCCGCTTCAACAGGGGGCGGCCGAGGGTCGCCGACGCGCGTTGCCCGGGCTCCGACCGCAGCAAGGTGTCGACCGACGGCACCTTCCTGCGGACATCCCCCGCCATGCTGGCGAGCCTACAGCGGTAAGATGCCGCGCGATGTCCGACACCGACGTCCGCCCGGCGTTCCAGAGCTCGGACCTCATGAACATGGTGCGCGGCGGTGGGGTGGACATCGTCCCCGCCGGCGAGTTCGCCACCGAGGAGATGATCCTCAACATCGGTCCGCAGCATCCGTCGACGCACGGGGTGCTCCGGATCGTCGTCGAACTGGACGGGGAGGTCATCACGCGCGCCGAGCCCGTGATCGGCTACATGCACCGCGGGGCCGAGAAGCTCGCCGAGTTCCGGGACGCGCGGCAGACCCTCGTACTGATGAATCGCCACGATTGGCTGTCCGCGTTCAACAACGAGCTCGGCTGGACGATCGCCGTCGAGCGACTGGCCGAGATCGAGGTTCCCGATCGCGCGCAGTGGATCCGAACGATGTTCGCCGAGTTCAACCGGATCATGAACCATCTCGTGTTCATGGGCTCATACCCGTTGGAGCTGGGCGCGATGACGCCGATCTTCTACTCGTTCCGCGAGCGCGAGATGGTGCAGGACCTCGTCGAGTCGGCGACCGGGGCGCGGATGCATCACTCGTTCGCTCGCGTCGGTGGGCTGAAGGACGACCTTCCTCGCGGGTTCCTCAAGCGTGCGGGAGTGGTGCTCGCCGCGCTCCGGCGCCTGCTGAAGGAGTACGACCAGCTGATCATGGGGAACGAGATCGTCTTCAAGCGGTGCCGCGACGTCGGTCCGATCCACCCGAGCATCGCGATCGCGTACGGCTGCTCCGGCCCCACGTTGCAGTCGACGGGCGTCGCGATGGATCCGCGGAAGGACACGCCGTACGAGAAGTACGCTGAGGTCGAGTTCGAGGTTCCGGTCGGCGAGCACGGGGATTGCTACGACCGACTGTGGGTGTTGGTCCAGCGCGTGCGGCAGTCGTGCGACATCATCGAACAGTGTCTCGACCGGCTGCCCCCCGGTCCGTTCCGGACGAGCGGCCTGCTCAACAAGGCCATCAAGATCCCCGAGGGCGAGATCTACGTCCGCACCGAGAACCCGCTCGGCGTCCAGGGCTACTACGTGGTGGGCAACGGGAAGAAGGAGCCGTACCGCCTCAAGATGCGGACCGCGAGCTTCTCGAACGTGAGCGTGCTCCCGGCGATCCTCCCGGGCACGCTGGTGCCCGACCTCATCGCGATCCTCGGCTCGATCTTCTTCGTGGTCGGCGACATCGACAAGTAGCGCGACCACGCTGTCGGCTTCGCTGTTCGGAAGGTAGGTTTCCTCCCCTCATGGGCCTCCCTTCGTTCTCCGACGATTTCCCCGCCTGGTACCAGGAGGTCGTGCGTCAGGCGGACCTTGCGGAGAACTCGCTCGTCCGCGGGACGATGGTGATCAAGCCGTACGGCTACGCCCTCTGGGAAGCGATCCGCGATGCCCTCGACCTCCGGTTCAAGGAAACGGGGCATCAGAACCTGTATTTCCCGCTGTTCATCCCGCTGCGGCTGCTGGAGCGCGAGAAGGAACATGTCGAGGGGTTCGCCCCCGAGTTCGCGATGGTCACCCACGCGGGCGGCGAGGAACTCGGCGAGCCGCTCGTCGTCCGGCCGACCTCCGAGACGATCATCTGGGATACCTACGCGAAGTGGGTCCAGAGCTACCGCGACCTGCCCCTGCTCTACAACCAGTGGGCCAATGTGGTTCGGTGGGAGCTGCGGCCGAGGCTGTTCCTTCGCACGACCGAGTTCCTGTGGCAGGAGGGGCACACCGCGCACGAGACCGAGGAGGAGGCCTGGGAAGAGGCGAGACGCATGCTCGAGGCGTACCGGCAGGTCGCGGAAGACGTCATGGCGATGCCGGTGTTCCTCGGCCGGAAGACCCCCGCGGAGCGGTTCCCGGGTGCCGTCGAGACGTTCACGATCGAAGCGTTGATGCGCGACCGGAAGGCGCTGCAGGCAGGCACCTCGCACTACCTTGGGCAGAACTTCGCCAAGGCGTACGGGGTGCGATACCTGGGCCGCGACGGCGAGCAACACTTCGTTGAGGGGACCTCATGGGGGGCGACGACCCGGCTCGTCGGCGGCCTGATCATGGCCCACGGCGATGAGAGGGGCCTGCGGCTGCCGCCTGCCGTGGCGCCGATCCAGGTGGTGGTCATCCCGATCTTCCGGAACGACGACGAGCGGGGCCGCGTGCTGGGCGAGACGGAGCGGCTCGCCGAGAGCTGGCGCGCCAGCGGTCTCCGCGTCAAGGTCGACGATCGGGATGATCTGCGACCGGGATACAAGTTCGCCGACGCCGAGCTCCGCGGCATCCCGGTTCGGGTGGAGATCGGCCCGCGTGACCTCGACGCATCCCAGGTGATGGTGGTGCGCCGGGACACCGGAGCGAAGTCGGCGGTCGGCATCGAGGCGGCCGCGATGGCGCTCACCACGTTGCAGGACGAGATCCAGCGCTCGCTCTTCGACGACGCCCTCGCCTTCCGCGAGGCGCACACGACGCGCGTGGGTTCCTACGACGAGCTCCGCGACGCGATCGAGGATCCGGGGGGGTTCGCGTTCGGCGGCTGGTGCGGGGACGCGGCGTGCGAGGCCAAGGTCAAGGCCGAGACGAAGGCGACGATCCGATTCTTGCCGTTCGAACCCGAACCGACGGGCGGCCTCTGCGTGGTGTGCGCCCAGGCGGCCGTGGACACGGCCGCCTGGGCGATCGCCTACTGAACGCTACGTCTGCCGGTTGACCCAAACCCCTCCGGGTCCGGTGTACGAGTTGCCCTCGCCCCACGTCGCGACCGTCTTGCCGGTGTTCGTGACGGCCGTCTCGCCGTAGTCGCCGTAGGGCTCGAGGAACCCGTTCGCGGTCTTGTACGATGCGCCGCTCGTGACGTCGGAGATCTTCACCGGTGTGGTCCACGTGGCCCCGCCGTCGGTCGAGCTGCGGTACCAGACGTTCCATGCATCGAAGTTGCCACCGTTCGTCTGCATGTACCAGGCGCGGACGTCGCTCGTTCCGCCCATCTCGACGGACGGGAAGTCGCCCATCTCGCCCCCGGTCGAGAGCGCCACCTTCCCCGACCACGTCGCGCCGCCGTCGGACGAGCGCTGTGCGTAGATCGTCTCGTTCCCTCCTGACACGGTGGCGCCGTCGTAGAGCAGGACCAGGTTCGAGTTCCCGAAGCCCGCGATCGCGCTGTGCCCCGGGTAATAGTCGGCAGGACACCCCGCGGCCGTGCAGACCGGCCCGATCTGGACCGTGTCCACGAGCTTCGTGGTCCAGCTGGCGCCGCCGTTCGTCGACCGGTAGACGTTGACCTGGTCGTCGCCGGTCAGCGCGCCACCTCCCCCGTAGAGCAGGCTCGTCTCAGAGAAGACCACCGTCCCGTTGGGCAGCACGTCGCCGTCGAACGCGTAGATGTAGCGCTTCGAGTCGACGATCTTCGTCTGCGTCCAGGTGGCGCCGGCGTCATGGGACTGCGCGATCCACGGGTCGCCACCGGTCGGGCCGTTGAACGCGATATAGACGTCGGTGCCGTTGTCGGACACCGCGAGGATCGGCTTGTCGTTCCAGGCGACGTTGCCGTAGACGGGCACGGGCGCCGTCCAGGTCTGTCCGTGGTTCGTCGACTTCGAGAACACCACGTTGAAGCCGTTCATCCACGCCGCGTACACGGTCCCCGTGTTCGGCACGACCTCGATCTGGGGATCGAACTGCCCGCTCACTCCTCGGCAGGCGCACAGGTACTGGTCGGGCCCCCAGGTGGCGCCGCCGTCCGTCGAGATCTTCAAGACGTGATACGGCAGCGGACACTGGTTGCCGCATGCGGTCGGGCCGGTGTATCGGGTCGCCAAGAGGTACACGTACGGCGCGTTCGGATCCGCGGCGATCGCCGGCTCCCAATCGTCGGCCGTCGGACCGATCACCCGCTCGCCCGCCCAACCGCCCGGAGGTGCGGGCGGAGCTGCCTTCACGCGAAGCGTGCCGGCCGCCATCGCCGCACGCCAGGCGTCGAGCCGCTCCTGCGTCTGCTGCGTCTGTTCCTCCGCCTCGGCGTTCCCCCCCTTCGCACCCTCGCGCTCCCCTCCGGCTCGACCGCCGGGTGCAGCCGCGGTGCCGCCGACCGTCAGGAGCCCGGCGATGATGAGGGCGACGATGGACGACACGATCGCGGCGACGGACAGGCGACGACGCTGCATGGCAAACCTCCTCCGGGGGGACGTCCGGGGAACCGTACGGCCCGCGACGTTGCCGCGCAACTGAACGGCGTTCAGGAGCCGACGCGGTCGGCCGACCGAGCGGACGCTCGCGCCAGCCACGACGGCGCGGCGAGCCCGGGCGTCGCGAGCAGCATCCACCGGAGCCGTCCGAGACCTCCGGGATCGATCAGCAGGCTTGCCCGGCTGCGGTCCGAATACGTCCTCACGGCTTCGGTCCCGCGGCCGGCGTCCATCGATCGGTGTTGGCCCTCGAGCTGTTCGTGCATCCATCGGTCGAGACCGAGCGCGAGCAGCGCGTGGCGCTGCGTGACCGATGGGAACGTTGCGAAGCCGAGCGATGCCGCGTAGGACGCGATCAGCTCGAAGTCGACCCCTGCTGTGATGTCCGTCGCGCCGGGTTTCGCCAGCACATCCTCGACGATCGCCTGGTCCCGGTACCCGTGGAGCGGACCGCCGGTGGTCCCGAGCCCGCCGTAGTCGATCAGCAGCGCGTAGCCCCGCTCGAGCGTGCGGCCCAGCGTGTCGATCAGCGCGATCGCGCCGACGGGCGCGATCCGCTCGTGCTCGGTGTCGGAGGAGGCGAGCAGCCCCGGCTCCGCCGGGGCGAGCACCTCGACGAGGTGTTCGCCCCGCAGTCCGATCCGAACCTCGCGCTCTCCTCGGAGGACGCGGAATGGGAGGTTGTCGAGCAGCTCGTTGCCGAGGACCACGTCCACGGGTGGAACCAGCTCCGTCCGCACCTCGATCCCCTCGATCTTCCAGAGCGCCGTTCGCGCGCCCGCGCTCCGTTCGATCGCGGTGTACGCGATGGGAAGGTCGCCGGTTCCGGCCAGGATGCATCGTGCGAGGGTCCCGTCGCCGGCTCCCATCTCTGCGACGCGCAACGGGGTCGGCCGTCCGAGGCCATCGCGCAGCTCACGGAGCGCCGCGGCGAGGAGCCCGCCGAAGATCGGATGGACGTGCGGACTCGTGACGAAGGCGCCGCGAGCCCCGATCGGTGGCGTCGCGTAGAACCCTCCGCGACCGTAGAGCGCGAGCTCCATGAACTCGGCGAACGTGATGGGGCCGTGAGCCTCGATCGCGCCGCGGATCGCCTCCATCGGAGTCGCTGCGTCGCCCACCATCGCAGTATGGCGGGGCTCGCCGGCTGGGAGGATAGACGCGGTGGATACGCGAGCGATCCGGGAGGCTGCGTCGGCGATCTGCGTGCGCGATGGTCTGTCGGGTGAGCCCGAGGTGCTCGTCGTCCAACGCAGCCAAGAGAGCCGGTTCCTCCCCGGCTACGTCGCGTTCCCCGGCGGCGCGATCGAGCCGGGAGACGATGCGCGCGCCATGCGCTGGTTCGGCTCTGCCTCCGAGGGGAAGCGTGCGGCCGCGCTCCGCGAGCTGGTCGAGGAGGTCGGTCTGGCGGTGACGTCCGGCGGGGTGGTCACGAGCCAGGGGATGGCCCCGATCGACGAGTTCCCGCCGGAGCCCGACACGATCCCCGAGGTCTGTCACTGGGTGGCGCCTCCCGGGGTGCCGGTCCGGTTCGATGCCCGCTTCTTCGCGGTGTCGGTCGATCCCGGCGTCGAGCCGATGGTGGACGGCCGCGAGGTCGTGACCGCCTGGTGGACCTCCCCGCGGGCGCTCCTGTCCGGCTGGACCGCGGGCACGCACAAGCTGTACTGGCCCACCTGGTTCACGGTGAGCGAGCTGGCGGCGTGCGCGTCGCGACAGGAGGTCTTGGGGCTGCGCTTCGCCACGCGCGAGCCGACCGCCGACGAGGAGCAGAGTATGCCGCGCCACGTGATGGAGCACGAAGCGTGACGCTCGCGGTGATCCGGATCCTCGCCCCGAACCCGAGCGTCGCCACGCTCGAGGGAACGAACACGTGGATCGTGGGCCACGATCCGACGATCGTGATCGACCCGGGGCCCGCGATCGACGAGCATCTGGGAGAGGTCGCACGTGCCGCGGGGCGGGTGGCGCACGTCCTCGTGACGCACGATCACGAGGACCACGCGGCCGGCGCCGTGGCGTTCGCGCGGCTCGTCGGCGCGAACGTCTCCGCGTGGCGGCTCCCGGGCTCTTCGAAGGTGACCGACGGAGCGCGCTTCACCGCCGGAGAGGTCGAGCTGGCCGCGTTGCACACGCCCGGCCACAGCGGGGACCACGTGGTCTTCTCGGATCCCGGCTCGGGCGCCCTGTTCACGGGCGACGCCGTCCTCGGCCGCGGCACGAGCTTCATCGACGAGCCCGACGGCGACCTGGCGAAGTACCTAGCCTCGCTCCGACGGATGCTCGAGCGCGACCCGCGCACGATCTATCCCGGTCACGGCCCTGTCGTCCTGGACGCGAAGGCCAAGCTTCGGGAGTACCTCGAGCACCGCGCCGAGCGCGAGGAGCAGATCCTCGCCGGGCTCGCCGCAGGCGACTCTACCGTCGAGGCGCTGGTCGAGCGGATCTACGCCGAGCACCCTTCGGACGTGCGAGAGCTGGCCGCTCGGTCGGTGACGGCACATCTGCACAAGCTCGAGACGGAGGGTCGCGTGGCGAAGGCGGGCCGCGTCGCCGAGCGGACGTGGACGATCGTCGAGCCGAAGGCGTGCGCGCGCTGCGGCAGGCCGGTGAAGGGTCGCGCGCGGTACTGCGGGTCGTGTTCGCTGGCCTTGTTGCAGGGCGACACCGCAGGCTCGGCGTAGCGCCGGACGTTCACGGGCGCAGTAGCCGCAGGGGCGAGCGAACCACGTATCGGCCGCGCCGCTCCACCTGGACGCGGCCGCGTTCGATGAGACGACGGAGCGCGCGGTTGGCGGTCTCGCGCGACGTGCCGGCGAGCGCGGCCAGGTCCTCCTGGCGCAGCGTGATGGGGATGGACGTGCCGCCGGGGACCGGCCGGCCGAACCGGGCGGCCAGATCCTGCAGGCGCCGCTCGATCCGGGTGGAGACGTCGAGCCACGCGACGTCGCAGGCCAGGATCGACGCGCGGCGCGCGCGCTCCGCGAGCGCCGCGGTCAGCTCGCCGACCGCGGCGGGCCGAAGGCGCGCCGGCCGCAGCGTCAGCAGCGTGCAGCCGGCGACCGTTCCGTGAGGCTCGCCGGCGACGTCTCCCGGTCCGAGCAGGTCGACGACGAGCTCGCGACCGTCCGGCGTCACGAGCGACGCGCGGAGGATCCCGCTCTCGACGAGCCACGGCCCGGCACCCGGCTCGCCCTGCCGGACGAGCGTCCTGCCGGAGCGCACGATCGTGAGGGGGAGTGGTTCGACGACGGCCACCGAGCGCTGCTCCACTCGCACCACCCCGCGGCACCGTAGCGAGCGCCACCGACATCGGACGGGATAGGCTGGGTTGCTCGCTCGCACCATCGCGCCGCAACACGCGGCCGGGAGAAGGGATCCGACGTGGCAAACCCGAAGCTCGAGACCGTCCTCGGATACGTCCCGATGTTCCACGAGCTGTCCAAGCGTGAGATCCGCAAGGTCGCCGCGCTGTGCGATGTGGGCGATTACATGGCCGGCGCCGCGATCGTGAAGCAGGGCGAGCCCGGTGACGCGTTCTACGTGGTCCTCAAGGGTCAGGCGAAGGTCTCCACGAACGGTCGCTTCATCGGCCGGATGATCCCGGGGGATCATTTCGGCGAGATCGCGGTCCTCGACGGCGGCGAACGGACGGCCACCGTGACCTCCGAGACCCCGATGACCCTCGTGATCCTGCGCCGGAAGGACCTCCTGAAGGCGCTCCGCTCGGATCCGAACCTCGCCCTGCACATGATGACCGAGCTCGCGAAGATGATCCGGCGGATGAGCAAGAGCACCACCCAGTAGCGATGCGGGTCGAGTTCGCTTCCCCCGACGACGAGCAGAAGGCGACCCTCGCGACCGCCGAGTGGCACGACGGAGCGGTCACGATCTCGTCCGAGGACGATGAGCTCCGGACGAAGCTGGCGCACGCCTTCCGGCGCACCCCGGTGGTCGTCGACGACCCGTCGTTCCGCCGGCTGGGCACCTCAGGCCCGGCGATGCTTCAGCCGGGCGACCTCGCTTGGTTCCGTGCGGTCGCGCAGGGCAGGGCCGTGGCGGAGACCGGTCTCGAGGCGCGCTTCGTCCCGGGCGCGTCCGTCGGCGGCTTCGACCCGGCAGCCGGGTACCTCCCCTTCGCGGAACAGGTCGAACGGTTGGACGCGCGCGCGGCGCGCTAGCCGTTGGCTGCGAGCCAGGCGCGGCCCGCGTCGCAGAACCCCTTGAAGTCGCAGTGGGTGCACCACGCGCCGGGGATCGGTTCGAACGCGCCGGCCCCGATCGCCTCGAGCGACGCCTCGACGCGGGAGCGGACCTCCGCGGGATCGCCCATCGGCTGCGAGACGACCTCGTCCTTCGCGAGGTAGCAGTAGCTGAGGGTCACGTCCTCGGGAGCCTTGCCCCAGATCTCGACGCACGCGAGTCCGTACAGCTCCAGCTGCATCGGCGCGGCGATCCCGGCCCCCGTCTTCCAGTCCACGACCTCCCACGGCCCGGCGGGCTCGCCGTAGATCGCGTCGATCCGGCCGCTCACCGTGAAGGCGCCGACCCGAAGGAGGAACGCTCTCTCCGCGAACAACGGGACGACGCCCGCGAACCGTGACGCCAGGAACGACTGGCGGAGCCGATCCACCCGGCCCGGGTCGCCGGCCAGCTCCTCGTGCGTGAGGTCGATCGCATCGTCGGTCTCGAGCAGCTGGCCCTGGCCGGACGCACGCCGCTCGATCCACCGGTGGATCTCTGTCCCGATCCGGGCCGCCGGCCCACTGAAGCGCGGGAGCGGCCGGACGCTGGTCCAGTAGAAGCGCTTCGGGCATGTGGTGTAGTCGACGACGCCTCCGACGCTCACGGTGGTCGGCGGGCGCTCGCCGCCCGGCCGGGCATCGAGGGCCTCGCGTTCGCGCAGATGGGCGGCGAGCGCCCGCCGTTCGGCGGCGAGCCCTTCGAAGGCCGCCCGGTCGGCCGCGGGGAGAGCGTCGACGAGCGACGGTTGGATCCCGTCGATCGCCGCCGCCCGCCACCCGCCGGCGAACAGCGTGTCCGCGTCGTCCGGCCGAGCCGGACCCGGCCACGGCCGGACGAACCCCTCACGCAACCCGAGCATCGGGTTCTCGCGGCCCGGCTCCTCCGGTCCCTGCTGGACCGACGCGGAGCCGGTGGACGCGCCCCACGCCATCAGCTCGTCGAGGAACAGCGACGGCTTCTTCGGCGTGTTGTTATCGCCGTACCAGAACGCGCCGCTCACGCTGAGTGTCCTGCGCGCTCGCGTGAGCGCGACGTAGGCGGTCCGCCGCTCCTCCACGATCTCCTGCGCGGCGAGCGCCGTCTTGAACCGGCTGACGTTGCCGTCGAACGACGGCAGCACCTTCGCGTCTCCCCGGAGCTCGAAGTCGAGCGATTTGCCCCGCTCCGCCGGGTTCTGCGGGATCGTCGGGTTGGGCAGGTAGCCGTGAGCCACGCCGGGGACGAAGACGTGATCGAACTCGAGCCCCTTGGCGACGTGGATCGTCATCACCTTGACGGAGTCCTCATCGGACGGTTGGACCGGCGCCCAATCCTGTTTGTCGAGCTCCTCGACGGCGTCGACGTAGTCGAGGAATGCTCGGAGCGTGAGCTCACCCTCCACGGGTTCGAACGCGTGGACCTCGTCGAGGAACGCGGCGAGGTTCCGCCGAGCGCCGAGCGCGCGGGGGCGATCGAGGTCCGCGTCGAGCTCGTCGAGGATCCCGATCCGCCGGATCACCTCCCCGAGGAACTCCCCGACGGGTTTGCGCGCTTCCTGGCGCAAGACACGGAGCTCGTCGCGGAAGGCGGTGAGTCTGTTCCGCGCCTCGTCGGACAGGCCCTCGACCTCGTCGAGCCGCTCGAGCGCCTCGGCGAACAGGAAGGGCTCCGCCTCGACGTCGTCCTCGGTCATGTACTCGAGCATCAGCTTCGATTCCCGCGTCGCGAGCCGGGCGACGAGCGCGAGGTCCTTGAATCCGACGCGGTACCGAGGGCCGAGCAGGATCCGCGCGAGCGCCACCGAGGCCTTCGGATCGTGGACCGCTCGGGCGTACGCGAGCACCTCCACCACCTCGGGCTGCTTCAGGAGCCCGGCGAGGCCGACGATCTCGACCGGCACGTCGTGCTCATCGAACGCGCGCTGCAACAGACCGAACAGGCGGGACGTCCGGCACAGGACCGCGATGTCGGACCACGCGGCACCGACCGCGCGCAGCGCCACGACGCGCTCCGCGATCGCGCGAGCCTCGGTCCACTCATCCATGTGCCGGGCGACCGCGACCTCGCCCTCGCCGTTGGCCGGGTCGGGGCGGAGCTCCTTGTCGGGATCGGGCCGCTGCGCGTCGGGGATGGGCCCGATGATCGTGTCCGCGGCTGCGAGGATCCGGGCCCCCGAACGGAAGTTCGTGTACAGGGGGAGTCGGGCGGCCGGTGTTCCGTCCGACCGGGGGAACCGCTCGGGGAACTCGAGCAAGTTGTAGAGCGAGGCTCCCCGCCACGCGTAGATGTTCTGGTCCGGGTCGCCGACGGCCGTCACCGGATGACCGTCACCGAACAGAGCGTGCATCAGGTCCGCTTGTGCGACGTTCGTGTCCTGGTACTCGTCCAGGAGCACGGCGCGGAAACGCGCACGGTGATCCGCGACGATCTGTGGGTACCGTTCGGCGATCTCGATCGCGCGATCGATCTGGTCCCCGAAGTCGATCACCCCCAGCTCGCGCTTGAGCTCCCGGTACCGCGCGCACGCCTCGGCGAGCTCCAAACGCTCCTCAGCGGCCTCGTACACCCGGTTGGATCGCGCGTTCTTGAGCAGCTCGAGCCTGGCGGCCACGTGCGCTTCGATCTGCACCGGCCGCACCCGATGGTTCTGGGCCTGTTCGTCGAGCTCGAGGATCTTCGAGACGAGCGACGGCTGCCACGTGGCGGCGGCATGGTCGAAGGTCATCCGGTCGAGCACCCGCGAGCAGAGCTCGCTCCGCTGGGCCTGCGTGAGGACCCGGGCCCCCGGCTCGAACCCCGCCAGGACGCCGTAGCGCTCCAGCAGGGATGCCGCGAACCCGTGGTAGTTCAGGACCTCCGGTTCTTCCCCCTCGGCGAGCTCCAGGGTTGAGAGCGCCCGGCGGACGCGCAGCCGGAGGTTGTCCGTCGCCTTGTTCGTGAACGTCAGGCACAGGACGTTGCCGGGGAGCACGCCCTGGTCGGGGTCGACGCCGTGGATCCGATCGAGGGCCGCGAGCGCCAGGTAGACGACCCGAGCGGCCATCACCGAGGTCTTCCCCGAGCCGGCGCCCGCGATCAGCACGCACGGTTCGAGCGGCCACGAGATCGCCCGCCACTGCTCGTCGGTGGGCTCGGCGCCCATGGCGGCCGCGATCTCCGCCGGAATGACCGATGGACGGACGGTGCTCACCGCTTCCCCATTTCGAAGACCTGCCGTCCCTCGGGCCAGATCGGGCAGAGCGTGCGGAAGTCGCACCAGAAGCAGTCGGCCTGAGGGTTCGGACGGTAGACCTCGTCGACGATCAAGCGCTTCTGCTCGGCGATCAGCGCCGAGAGCGTCTCGCGCACCGCGGTCTGATACTGCTCGGCGCTCCGGTGCGAGACCTGCCACGCCTTCACGACGATGTCGTGCGGCGGCTTCCAGTGGCCCTTGATGAACGCGAGCTCGACCGCGCGGACCGGGCGGAACCGCTCGAGGGTCGCGGACTCGTTCACCGCCAGGTAGTAGATACCGAGCTGCAGGCTCTCCTCGGCCTTCGGCGCGTTGTCGGGGTTGCCGGTCTTGAAGTCGGTGATCCTGGTGCCGCCCGACGCGAGCGGACCGATCCGGTCGATCACGCCGACGATCGTCACGCCGTCGAACTCGAACTCGAAGAACTCCTCGACCGCCAGGGACTCGCCCTCGCCGTAGTTGAACCACCAGTTCCGGAACATCCGCTCCTCGACCAGGCGTCGGTACGCCACGGAGACCGCCCTGGAGGGGAACTCCTGATCACGCCAGCGTTCCGTGATGGCGCCCAGGATCGACTCCTTCGACTTCTCGAGCTCTCCCTTCTCGCACTGCTCGATCAGGCCGTGCACCAGCTTGCCGACCCACGCCTGGTAGCCGGCGGTGCGGCCGAGCCCGAGCTCGTCGCCGAGCACGTGCTGCAGCTCGCAGTTCTCCAGCGTGGACAGCCGCGAGTAGCTGAGGCGCAGCCGCTCGTGGAGCGGCTGCCCGGTCTCGGTCCAATCGCGCTGGAACCACCAGGTGGACGGGTCGGCCCCCAGCGCGTGGAGCCCGTCGAGCGCAGCCAGCCGGCGCCAATCCTCTGCGGAGGGATCGGCGAGCTGGCGCCGCCACAGCGCCGTTGCCTCGCGGGTGGAGATCGGCTCGTCGAACGGCGATCCTGGAGCCGGCCGCCACGTGGCGCCCAGCTCGCCGCCGAACCGTGTGCGCTGGGTCAGCTCGTCGGCATCGGCGTGGGTGTCGGAGCACACGAGCACGACCCCCCGGCGTGCCCGGCCGACCACCACGTGGAAGAGGCGGCGTTCATCCTCCAGCCGAGCGCGGACCGATTCGGAGCGCGACGGCGTCCGCTCGAGCGACGCCAGGTCGAACATGGGCTCGGGGCGCCCGAGCGACGGGAAGTTGCCCTCGGCGGCGCCCGCCACGATCACCGTGTCGAACTCGAGCCCGACGGTGCCGTGGGCCGTGAGGACGGCGACGGCATCGGGGCCTGCGCGGTCCCACGCCGTCCATCCGGGGCCGTGCTCCCCGGCGTCCAGGGCTTCGAGGAACCCCTGCACACCGGTGTCGCCACCTTCGCTCGCCTCGGCCACCGCGTTGGCGAACGTGACCACCGTGTCGAGGTCGCGTCGATCGTCGGCACCCTCCAGGCCTGCGGCCTCGACGAGCCGCCGGGAACAGGGCAGCTCTTCCCAGAGCACCCGGAAGGCGTCCTGGACCGACATCCCGGCGAAGAGCGATGCCTTCGCGAGGGTCTCCCGCGCGGCGACGACGGCGTCGGCCTCGGCCGGGTCCAGGCCCTCCGTCACGCCGAGCGCCTCGGCGGCGGCGCGCCCGTCCACGCGTGCGCGACGGATCAGGCCTCGGGCCGCCGCCGGTGACAACCCGATCACGTCGGACGTGAGGAGCGGCTCGACGAGCTCGTCGCGCTCGGGTCCTCCCGCCACGAGCCACCGGAGCGCGAGCACGTACGGGTGGGTCGACGGCGCGGTCCCCAACGACAGGCCTCGTTCGGGAACGACGCGCGGCACCTGCGCGTCGTCGAGCGCGCGGAGCAGGTTGCCGACGTGCGCGCCCTGGCGCCGGACCACGACGGCCAGATCGCTCCAGGCAACGCCCTCGTCCACATGGAGCCGCCGGAGCTCACGCGCGATCGCCGCGTGCTCCTCCGAGGTGTGCGGCGCGATCCATGCCGTGACCGCGGGTTCGGTGACGGATCGATGACGCGCGGTCAGGCCGATCCGCTCGGCTCCCGGGAATGCCTCGGTCGCGAAGCGGTCGAGCGGCAGGCGCGTCGTCCCCTGGAACGAGAAGACGTGGGCGTCGGGATCGGCCGCCACGACGAGGTCCGGTGCGGCGAGACCCCGCAGGATGGCCTCCGCCGCCAACGTCGTGTCCTGGTAGTCATCCACGAGGATGTGGTCGAACAAGGGCGGGCCCTCGGTGGCGGCGAGCGCGGCGCGCTGGAGGAGCCCGGCGAAATCGACCTGGTTGGCGGCATCGAGCACGCCGAGGTACTCCGCGGCGAAGCGCGCGAGTTCCTCCCACCCGCCGAGACCGGCCGCCGCCGCGGCTGCCGAGAGCTCCTCGGGGGTCCGGAGCGACTCCTGCATGCGCGACAGGAGCTGCCGAACCTCGTCGGCGAACCCGCGGAGACCCAGCAGACCGCCGTAAGCCGGCCACGCGCGGGGGTCCTGGGCACCGAGCAGTTCGCGAACCTTCGCGAACTGCTCGGGAGCCGAAAGGACCTCCGGGGGCTCGCCCTCGCGCTCCTTCAGGAGCGCGAGGGCGAGCCCGTGGAACGTCAGCACGCGGAGACCCGGGAGCGAGGCGTGGAGCCTGGCGAGCAGGGTCGCGCGCGCGTCATCGCGCGCGCGACGCGACCCCACGACGAGGGCGACGCGTTCGGGCTCGGCCCCGGCCTCGATCAGCCGCGCGAACCGTTCGCGGAGCACAGCGGTCTTGCCCGTACCCGCAGGGCCGGTGATCAACAGGGTCCCCCCCGCGTGGTCGAGGACCTGCGCCTGCGAGGGATCGGGGGAGAAGGACGGGGCCTCCATGAGGCGGATGCTACCGGCAGCCGCCGACAGCCCGAGGCGACGGCCGCGATCTACAGGTCGGGCCGCGGCGGAACCTCGCCGGTTGCGGTCGGGACGCCCCGGCTCCGCTCGCGGAACCACCGGTCGATGTCCGAGGTTCCGATCGCTCCGACCAGGACCCCGCCGTCGAGCACCAACCCGTCCCGGCCGCCGATGATCTCCAACACGTCGTAGAGGCGATCCGTGGGCGCCACCACCGGCGTCTGGGACAAGGGAGCCATCCCGTCGCGGACCGGCCGGAGCGGGTCGCGTGAGCCGACCTTCCGAGCCGACCCCATCGACACCGTTCCGACGACTCGGCCCGCGTCCACGACCGGGAACGAGCGCTCGGGGTTCTCTCGGAGCCAGCGGTCGAGCGCCTCGGACAGGCTGATCGTCGCCGGGATCCGGTCGTGCATCGGTCGCATCGCATCCGCGGCGGTCCCCACCGAAAGGAGATCGCGGAGCGCGAGGCGTTGCGTCGTGCCTCGTCCGGTCGAGAGCATCACGAACCCGAGGTACCCCAGGAACAGCCAGAGGCCCGTGCCGTTCGAGAAGCTCAGGACGGCTGCGCCGATCATCAGCGCCCCGACCGCGACGGCTCCGTAACCCGCGACCTTGACCGCCGTTCGGCGGTCGTGGGTCGCGCCCCACGTCGCCGCCTGCAGCATCCGGCCGCCGTCGAGCGGGAACCCTGGCAGCAGGTTCAGCGCGCCGATCAGCAGGTTGAGCCCGGCGAGCTGGCGCACGATCTCGCGCATCAACCCTGGCCCCATCGCCATGGCCACCGCCGCGAAGATGCCTGCCAGAACGAGCGTCGTCAGCGGCCCGACGGCGGAGACGACGAACTCCGCGAGCGGCCCCTTCGCGTTCGCCCGCGTCTCGGTCGCGCCGCCCCAGAACACGAGCGTGATCCCCATCACGGGAAGACCGAACGCTCGCGCGGCGATCGCGTGCGCGGACTCGTGGAGCAAGATCCCACCGAAGAACAGCACGCCCTCGAACAGCGTCAGCCCCGCCGCCCCGGCAGGTGTCGGTCGCCAGATCGAGTTCGTGAAGCTCGTGTAGATCAGGAACGAATACAGGGCCGCCACCCAGAGCCACGACGTCGCAACGTAGATCGGTGTGCCTCGGACCGAGGCGACCTTGAACCGATTCCCGATCGGCATCCACCGAGGGTACTTCAGCGTGCGTCGTTCACCTTGCGGGACCTGTTGTCGCTGCTTCGGGCGGCCGGCAGAACTACTCGAGATCCAGCCCGAGAAGGTCGCCGAGCTCGCGCCCGTTCCTGACCGCGAAGTCCTGATAGCAGTTGTTCATCAGGACGTGCGTCTCGCGCGATTGGTCGGCGAGTGACTCGATCCGCGGAACCCATTCCTGGAGCTCTTCCTTCGGGTAGTCGTAGCGGAAGCGGGCGCTCGCCGTGTCGCTCTTCGCCTGCCATGTCTCGCGGTTGCGTCCGTGGAAGCGAACCATCGCCAGGTCTCTCGCCGTCGCCGCGGCGATCGGCGGGATGCTGGAGTCGAAGCCTTGCGGCATGTCCACGCAGACGTAGGGAAGGTCGCGTTCCTCGAGGAAGCCCAGCGTCTCCTCGACATTGCGTTCCTCCATCCAGCTCTTGTGACGGAACTCGACGGCCACGCGGAAGTCCGGGAGCCGCGCGACACACTCTTCGATGTACGCCTTCGACTTCTTCGAGATGACGAACCACTGCGGGAACTGGAACAGCACGGCCCCCATCTTGCCCGCCGAATGCAGCGGCATCAGAGCGTCACGGAAGCGTTGCCAGACCTCGTCCACAACCTCGTCGGGCAGCTGCTCCCGATAGACGTTGCGCTTGCCCTCTGGGATCGCGGGTTGCAGATCCTTGTAGAGCGAATCCGGACGGGTCGGGTGGTTCGTCAGCAAGGAGTAGGCCTTGATGTTGAAGGTGAAGTTCTTCGGCGTGCGCTCGATCCACAGGACCGAATTGCTCTCCGAAGGAGGGAAATAGTAGGTCGAGTCGACCTCCACCAACGGGAACTGCGACGCGTAGAACTGCAAGCGTTTCTCCGCGGACCTCGCGTCGGGCGGGTAGAAGTGACCGTCCTTGATCAGCGTCTTGTCTGTCCACGAAGAGGTGCCGATCAGGATCGAGCCCGTTGTCATGAAGGCACCTCAGGACGAGGGCGTTCCGCCGCTGTCCTTCTTGCGAAGCACCGCAGCCTTCGCCTGCCCCGCCTTGCGCTTGGCAGCGCTCAGGAGACGTTGAGCCCACACGTATTCCGTCGCGAGGATCGTGAGGCCGATGAAGATCAGGAGCCACCCCGGTCCTGGAAGCACGAGGAGAGCGATACCGGCGAGCAGCACGGCGAAGCCCGCGATGGTCACCGCGACGCGCTTGCCGCTGCGCTGGATGAAGCGCGCAACCGCCTTGATAGGTACGAAAGCGGGGTGCTCGTGCCACCGACGAGCAGCTTCCGGCTCGATGACCTCGAGCTCGGCAACGGTCTCGGATGCATCCACCTCTTCGGGGTCGTCGCCCCATACGTCCCGACGGCGGATGTGTCCGTCCATGTGAGCGAGTTTCTCACGGCACGGTCGAACATAGGAAACCCGTTCGATCGTGTGACATGCGTGTTCTTTCGGCTTGTCACTCTTTCAACGCCGTGCACCTTGCCTGTGGATAACCGGCGGGCGTAAGAATCGCCAGGGGATCTGCGCCGCGAACCGCGGCCGGGAGGGGAATGGCTACGACTACTGCATCCGGTGATTTGGAGAGCTCCACAACCCGCGGTGTAGATGATTCTTTCGCGATTCGGGTGTTCCAGTTGGCTTCGTCGCTCGGCATTCTCGTCCTTTTGGGTCTGCTCGCGATTTCGGATCATGCGGACCTCGAAGGGGAGTTGCCGGAGATCGCACTCTGGGCAGCTGTTGCGCTCGCAGCTGACCTAATGCTCGTTCGGGTCGGAAAGGGAGTGACTTTGACCATGTCTCTCCCAGTTTCCCTCGCTGCCGCCCTTCTTTTCCATCCGGCTTTCGCGGCACTGGTCGCGTTCGCCGGCTGCCTGGATCCGATGGAGGTTCGCGGAGAGTCTTCACTCTCGCGTGCCATCTTCAATCGTTCACAGGTCGCGCTAGCCACTGCAGCGGCCGCCCTCGTCTTCTATTTCGGGGACGTCAACCCGGCCGCGTGGCCTGCGGTCGCCCTTTGGTCGTTAGTGGCGCTCGCGGCCGACTTCGCTGTCAATGCAGCCTTTGTGGTACCGACGATAGTCCTTCGAGATAGAACGTCGCCTCTCGCGGCGGTACGGCTCCTGTTCGGATCGGCTCCCGCCGACAGCACAATGCTTTACATCTCGATGGGGCTGGTCGCCCCACTGATTGTTGCCATATACGTGACCGCGGGTGCGTGGGGCCTCCTCTTTTGCCTCGTTCCCCTTGCCTTGGCGAGGGGAGGGCTCGTTCGAGCCGAAAGGCTTCATGAGGCGAGGGAGCGGGTCGCCACTAAAGACGAGGCATTGCGAAGGACAACGGAATCGGTTGGGGAGGAGCGGCGCGACGAACGAGTCGCTCTTGCGGGCGAGTTGCATGACGAGGTGTTGCCGCCCCTCTTCAAGGTTCATCTAATGGGTCAGGTGCTGAAGGAGGATCTCGACGCCGGGCGACTACTAGATCTCGATTCGGACCTCCCTGAGTTACTCGCTGCCACTGCCGCATCGCAAGCTGCTGTCCGCCATGTGGTGGATCAGCTACGGCGGTCGTCGCTGGGTCCTGACGGGCTGGTGGGAACCATTCGCCTGCTAGCTGAACATCTTCAGTCAAGCGGGGCGCCGCCCGTTGACCTATTTCTGGAAGATCTCGACGGGTCGGATGAGGCTCTGCTGGTGCTGTATCAAGTCGCAAGAGAAGCATTGACGAATGCCGCGAAGTACTCGAAAGCGAGAAGGATAACGGTCCGGATGTGGGAGGAAGAAGACCACAACGGGCGGCTGATCGTGTCGGACGCTGGAGTTGGATTTGAGACGTCGAACGTCGATTTGCGGAATCACTTCGGCCTGCAATTGATGAAAGAAAGGGTGGAGTCGCGCGGGGGGAAGCTCGTCGTGGAGTCGCGGCTCGGGGATGGGACCACCGTTGCGGCCAAAGTGCCACTCAGAGCCGAGCCAGTCTAGTAATGCCCTGCCTGGGGAGGCGTGGCTCCAGAACATGAAGAGGCCCCCGGCCAGATGGCCGGAGACCTCGCTAGGTTGAATTTCTTAGGTCTTAGCCGACCCGCCAGTGAGCTCCACCCGCCAGGGCGAGAGCCGTCACCGACGCTAGAGCCAGAATCACGCGGCGCGCGATCTTCATCCCTCTTCCTCCTTCGTCACATCCCCGCCCGGGGGACACGCTGGTCACTATCGGGGGACCCCCGTCCGGGGGACAAGCCCCCGCATCGTCGTACGACCTTTGCAGTACCTTTCTCCTACTCGAAAGGCTTGCCAGACCCAGTCATGATGGAGACCCATGAACGAACCGAGGAACCGGGAGCGGCTGCTGCTCGTCGTAAGCATCTGCCTCTTCTTGGCGACTCTCGCCATCTTGGCTTTTGTCTTCTCCCTGGACCCCCTCCCCTTCGGGGTCCAGTGGTTGCTTTGGTCCTTCTTGATTGCGGGAATCGAATTCCTGCCGGTCCCAGCCTGGCGCGGTCTAACGATCAGTGTGGGATTTCCCGTGCTGATAATGGTGGCGATCCTCTATCCTCCCGGCTCAGCCGGAGCGATCGCACTCGTTGGCGCGCTTGATCCCCGTGAGTTTCGCCGCGAAGTCTCGCTCGGGGCGGCTCTCTACAATCGCAGTCAGGTAGCTCTGTCAGTTGTCGCGGCGAGTGCCGTGTTTCATGTGTTTCACGGAGCTCACCAACAACTCGGTGCCTCTGCGCCTTTAATTCTTGTGGGTGCGGCAGCCCTGGCTGCGCTTGCGGACTATGGAGTGAACGCCGGCCTCGTGACGCTCTACATGAGCACCAAGCTCGGGATCTCACCCGCTGAGATGTTCAGGCAGCTCACCATTGGGAACGTTCGCGACTTCTTGATCAGCTATCTGGGGCTTGGCATCCTCGGGCTAACTCTCGCCGTCTTCTTTCAGGTCGTGGGATTTTGGATGCTCCCAGCAGTTTTGGCGCCTCTCATCTTCGCCCGGCAGATGTTCTTCCGATCGCAAGCGCTTGAAGAAGCTCACGTCGAACTCACCGAGCGAGAGGAGATCCTTCGCGAGCTCTCGAACACCATGGCCGAGGAACGGGCAGACGAGCGATTGCAGATCGCCGGATACCTCCATGACGACCTCGCCCAGGTCCTGTTCCGCCTCTCCCTCCAGGTCGACATCGCACGAAAGCTGCTGGATAAGGGCGATGTGGACGACGTCCGCCAGCAGCTGGACAAGATCCGGGAATCCAAACAGGAGACCTCGGATCGGATCCGTGCGCTGATCCGCGACCTGCACCGATCGCCGCTCGGCGCAAAGGGTCTTGCGGAATCGCTCGAGTCGTTCACCGACGAGGTCGGACGTGATTCGCACATCCGGTTCCATCGGGACGTGCAGGACATCGATCTGCCAGCGCCGATCGCCCTCCTGGTCTTCCACATCGCACGCGAGGGCATCATGAACGCCGTCAAGCACGCGGATCCGACCGACGTGTCGGTGACGGTCGCCGAGCAGGGTGAGGACATCGTGCTTCAGCTGGAGGACAACGGGTCGGGATTCGATGCGGGCGCTCCCGGGCCCGAAGGCCACTACGGGATGGCGATGATGCGGGAGCGGGCGAAGGTCGGTGGTGGCTCGTTCGATGTTCGGAGCGGGGTCGGCGAGGGGACCACGATCACGGTTCGGTTCCCGATCGCTCTGCTCCAGCGGGAGCCGCAGCCCGGTACCGAGCCGCCATCCGCCAATGGCCCGGAGCGTGCTTCCCCCGGTACGCCAGGAACCACATCGCGATCGGCCGAGGGGTCTCGCGACTCCGTCCCCGCATGACCTGGAACACGAACCAGGCCATCCCCGCGTAGAGCAGCACATCGCCGACGGAAAGGACAACGCTCGCGGGCGGCGGGATCGGGATGATGTCCCCCAGCGGTGCCAACAGATCTCGATCGCTCATCAGGTGATGCTTCGCTCCTGCGTCGGTCGCCAAGGTCGTTGCGGTCCCGCCGGCGGCTTCGACCGCGCCCGCGCTCACGGGCATCCCGCCGTTGGCCGCCACCACCGCGAGGTTCATCAGCAACCCGACCGCCATGATCGCCGCGCCGGGGATCCACCGGTTGACCGTGAGGAACATCAGGAGCAGGACGTACGAGGCGATGAGCAGTCCCGCCCCGATCGCCCAGGCGGGCACGGCTCCGTACCGAGGGACGGCCACGAGCTGGAGGGCGAGGCCGGCGAACACGAGTGCCCACCAGTGGACGTGAAGGCGCTCGAAGCTGCGGAGATTCCCACCGGCGATCAGGCCCACCACGAGCGAGGCGCCGATCACCGCGAAGATCGGGGACATGCGCGTATCGTGCCTTGCAGCGGCGTCCGCGTCACGCAGCCGTGATCCGAACGAACGTCGGTACGCTTCTAGAGATGGGCGGGTCAGACCAGGACCTCGGGTACTTCGGACCGGGCAGCGTCAGCTGGCAGGTTGATCGGGAGGTCACCGTCCTGTTCGGTGGCGCCCGAGCCCTGTTGATGCAAGCCGCGCACCCGCTCGTCGTGGCCGGTGTGAACCAGACGCAGATGTACGACCGGAGCCCGTGGAAGCGGCTGCAGCGGACGCTGATGCTGACCTACACGATCACGTTCGGCACGAAGGCCGCGGCCCATGCCGCGGCGGATCGGATCAACGAGGTCCACGCGCGGATCAACGGGACCGATCCGGTCACGGGTAAGAGATACGACGCGCTCGATCCGCACCTGCTCCTGTACGTTCACGCGACCCTCGTCGACTCGGCCCTGCTGTACGAAGAGCTGACGATCGGGCGGCTCGACGACGAAGGTCGCCAACGCTTCCATGAGGAACAGATGCTCGCGGCCGAGCTGGTGCGGATCCCGAAGGAGTCGATCCCGCCCACGGTTCCCGCGCTCCGTGCGTGGCTCGCGGACGTCGAGGACCGGGGCGAGCTCGCCGTGACCGAGGGGGCGCGGCGGGTCGCGGGACTGTTCATGGATCCTCCCCATGATGCCGAGTGGCGACCCGTCCTCCCGCAGGTCGCTCGGCTCGCGTTCGGCACCCTCTCCCCGCACGTGCGCGAGATGTACGGCATCCGGTGGAACGGGGCGAAGGAGGCTGTCCTCCGCTCGACGTTCGCCCTGATGCGTGCCGCCCGCCCCCTCCTGCCGGTCAAGTACAAGTACGTCGAGCCGTATAACGAGTGGGTCCGCCAAGGCCGGCGAACCCCGACCCTCCGCCCGGCGAGGCCACGCGGGTGAGCGCGATCGAGGGGCTGCTGCTAGACATCGATGGCGTGCTGGCGGTCTCGTGGGAGCCGGTGCCGGGTGCGGTGCAAGCGATGGCGTCGCTCCGAGCCGACGGCGTCCCGTTCCGATTGATCACGAACACCACGACGCACACGCGACGCGATCTGGCGGCGACCCTCAGCGACGCCGGATTCGACTTCGAGGCGGAGGAGATCGTGACCGCCGTTACGGCGACCGCGTCGTACCTGCGGGACCACCATGCTGGGGGGCGTGCGTTCGTCCTCACCGACGGCGCGCCCGTTGAGGACCTCGCAGGCGTGCCGATCGCCGGAACCCCCCAGGAGGCTGATGTCATCGTGATCGGCGGCGCGAGCGATGCCTTCACCTACGAGACGATGAACGGGATCTTCCGCCGGTTGATGAACGGGGTCGCGCTCGTCGGGATGCATCGGAACCTTTACTGGAAGACCTCCCGGGGATGGGAGCTGGACGGGGGCGCCTACATCGCGGGGCTCGAGGAAGCCTCCGGAGCCAGGGCCGTGATCTGCGGCAAGCCGGCACGCACGTACTTCCAGACGGCGTTGGACCTCCTCGGTGTGCCGGCGGCTCGCGCCGCGATGGTGGGCGACGACATCACGAACGACATCGAGGGGGCGCGGGCCGCCGGCATGACCGCGGTGCTCGTCCGGACGGGCAAGTTCCGCGAGGAGGACCTCTCGAAGGGATCGCCCGACGTGGTGCTCGATTCGCTCGCCGACGTGCCCGGCTGGCTGCGAGGCGCCTGATGTCAACGCGGACCCGCCACGCACGAGCGCTCTTCGCTGGGATCGCGCCGGAGTACGAGTGGATGGGCGCCGTGCTGTCGTTCGGCCAGGATCCCCGCTGGCGTCGATCGCTCGTGAGTCGCGTCGATGCGCCTCGCGGCGCGTCCGTCCTCGACGTGGCGAGCGGCACGGGGCTGGTCGCTCGAGCGCTCGCGGCGCGCGGCTACCTGGTCACCGCGCTCGATGCGAGCGAGCAGATGCTTCGTTCGGGCCAACCTGCCGGCCCACGTGTCGTGGCCTTGGCGGAGGGGCTGCCCTTCGCCGACGACGGATTCGCGGCGCTCACGTTCACCTACCTGCTGCGCTACGTCGACGATCCCGCCATCACGATGCAGGAGCTCGCGAGGGTCGTCACCCCCGGCGGGGTGATCGCGTCGCTCGAGTTCCACGTGCCCGGAGCCAGGTGGGCACGGGCGGCGTGGCGCCCCTACACGCGGTACGTGATGCCCCTCGTCGGATCGGTCGTTTCGCCGGCATGGGCGGGCACCGCACGCTTCCTCAACCGGTCGATCGACG
>Ga0070698_100001184_pt1 | contig 28906 bp, 20 predicted proteins | sample KBSK1502metaG_FD_65477 | JGI IMG/M metagenome (GOLD analysis project Ga0070698, IMG submission 65477) | Corn, switchgrass and miscanthus rhizosphere microbial communities from Kellogg Biological Station, Michigan, USA - KBS K1-50-2 metaG | ecosystem: Host-associated > Plants > Roots >...
GAGACGCACAAGACTCCGAAGGCAGCTCGCCTGACCATCTCGGGGATACGCAAAGACGCCGAGGCGCAGGCGATCCGGTTGGCGCAAGATGTGGCGCGAGCCGCCCGCAACGAGCCTGGGTTCATTGGCTGGTACGGTGCCCTGACTGAAGACAACCAGATGGCCGCCATCAGCTTCTGGGACTCCGACGACGCCATGAGGAAGAGCGAGAGCCGCTACCTCAAGGATGCGCTGGGCAGGCTGAAGGAGATCTCGACGGGCGAGGCTCAGCCGAAGCCGTACGAGGTCGTAGAGCACGAGATCCCGGCGGTCGCCGCCGTTCGCTAGTCGTTTGTCAGCGAAGCGCAAGCCGGCCCGAGGGCCGGCCTGCGCGGGGGGCAGCCGAATGCTGGCGGCGGTTTTGAGGACTCGTTCCGTTACCTGACCATGGTGCCCATTTGGGGCCGCCGCCGGAAGATGCCGGGCGCCTGGCTGCTGTTGGTCGTCCTACTGGCCGCGTGCGGACCCGGCACCGCCGCACCGAGCCCCACCACGACGCCGGCCGTCACGATGCACTCGGAGCTCGACGCGAGGCTCACGATCGGACCGATCGAACCCTGGGTGACGACCATGCCGATTTACATCACCTTGCTGTCGAATCACATTGCCGTGCATCTGGATGCGACCGACACCCTGCGGTGCAACGGCGTCGCGATCCAGGGGCAGGCGTCCGACATCGTCGGCTACCACTACGAGGGCGGCGTGCCCCGCGTCAAGGTCGGTGGCGTCTACGAATGCGTCTACACCCACGCGGGCACCAGGGCCGTGATCCGGGCACCGGCCCTCGCGGGTCCGACGATTCTCTCGCCAAAAGCGGGCGACTCTGTGCCGCGGACGGGGACGCTGACGGTGACGTATGTGGCTGGGACGGGCTCCGGCGTGTCGGGCGAGATCAACCAGAGCCAGGGCTTTTTCGGCGGTGCGTTCTCCACCAATAGCGGCCAACCGGACAACGGCACCTACACGATGCCGAAAGCCAGTGGTCTCAAGCCAGGATCCGGCTGGATCATTCTGTATCGCAGCCTGGTGACCACGCCCTCGGGTACCGGATTCAAGTCGGCCACGGTTGTTGACGATGCCGCCGGCACCGGGGTCGAGGTTCAGTGGCTCTGAGATCCGCCTGAGGAGCGAAAGAGCGAAGAAAAAGACCCCGGCGATGGCGCGGGGTCTTTGCCTTCAGAGTTGAGCGGACCTACCCGATGGTCACTGCCTGGCGCATCCAATCGTGGATGGTGCACTGGAAGTGGTATGTACCGGGGCTGTTGGCTGTAACTGACCAGTCCTGAGCCGAAGGCGTGAGGTTGTACCCGGTGCCGATCAGCACGCCCGAATCGACGAGCTGCGTTGGATCGCTCAGATGCGTCAGCGCATTCCCAGGGTCGGCAATGAGCTCAAACGCACTAAGGAGCACACCTGCGCAGTTGCTGACCAGTCCAGTCATGCCAAACCCAACGTAGCGGTTCATGCAATCGACGCCAAATGGTGACGGAAGCAATGGCGAGTCGGTCGGGAAGACAACACTGTGGACATTGTGGGGGTCGCGCCACTCGTAATGAATCTTGTCACCAGGCGCAATGCTCAGAGGCTGATTGGGAAGAACCTCGTCGATGGCCACCCGCTCGTTGGGTTCGTTGATCCCCATGTGCACGGTGTACGTCCGGGTTCCCGGCGCGCCACCGGTGAAGCTGGTCGAATTTACCGCGGCCTCAGCCGAGAGGGCGCTGGCTCGATCGTCCGCGACCTGCGTGGCGACGTCGGCCGGCGTTATCGCTGTCCTCGCGCTCCCCGAGCCGACGACATTGACGGTGCCGCGCATACCGGGGTGGATGAAGCAGAAGAAGTGATAGGTGCCGACCGGTGCGTTGACCTGGATGTTCCAGCTCGAGAAGGCTGGGACAAACTTATGCGTCCTTAGCAAGGTTGCCCAGTCGACGCCCGTGTTCGGACCGGCAACTTCGACGTCGTTGCCGCCGGCGAACGTGCAAACGGACTCGCCGATCTCGTAGATTCCGCAATCAGGCGGCCCGTTTCCGCGATTGAAATCGATGAACCCGCCGCCAGCTGTGCTGCCTCCCGTGATGGGAAAGTTCGACGGCCCGAGGATGATCTTCGGCAGCCCTGTGGCTTTCGACACCGACCCGTCAGTGTCGTTGATCACTACTGGATAAGCGGCGCGAGCGGCGGCCTCATCGGCGGCGAGACCAATGATGTGGAACGAAAACGGCGCCGCGGTGAAGGCCACGACGTCGCCCTGATGCACGTTGATGACCCGATCGGCGGCTGTCCCGCCGGTCTGGCCGGTAAAGAAGTCCGTGTACTCAAACAGACGGCCGGCCTGGGGATTCTGCGTCCCGAAGTCCAGGGTATCGACACCGACGTTGAGTGCGGCGGGAGGTTGCGCAGGCCCGGTGGCTGCGCCAGCAGTTAGCGGCAGAACGACGAGAAAACTCGACGCGACGATGCCAACGAGCAGGCGTCTTAGATTCATTCCCCTCTTCCTCCTTATCGGGACAGCGACAGGTTGCCTAGGCAGGAGTTTAGCGCTGAGTCCAATGACATTGCAATAAGTGGCAACCTAAGGTTTTGGCATCGAAATGAGCGGCAGCAAATCGGCGCCGCGGACGGCCCGGATATACACGGGAATTTCCTCGAGCGGTGTTCGGCGCTCGACTACTACCGGGCCGAGATGCGTCTCACGGTTCCAGACGTCGATCCATTCACCCTGCGGCAGGTAAATCCGCGACGATTCGACGCTGGGCTCAGTGACCGGGGCCACGAGGAGGTCGTCGCCGAGGAAGTACTCGTAGGGCCAATTCCAGATCTCGGGATCGTCGGGCGCCTCGAAGAATAGGGCCCGCATAAGTGGCTTACTCGTCTTTACCGACAGGGCGGCTTGTTCGATCAGGTAGGGGAGGAGCCCTTCCCGCAGCTCAGCAAAGCGCCGGTAGATGGGCAGTACGCGGGGATCGCCGGTCCGCGCCGCGATATTCCATGGCGTCCGATCGCGGGAGGGCTCGCGGTGGTGATTGAACTCGGAATGGTACTGCATGATCGGGCAGAAGCACGCCATCGCCGCGGCCCGGAGGTAGAGCTCCGCACTCGGAATTTCTCCCGAGAAGCCGGCGAGGTCCCAGCCCCAGAAAAAGATCCCGCTCGCGCCGGCCGTGAGACCCGCCGTGATCGACGCCCGAAATGCCTCCCAGGTCGAGTCCTCGTCACCCGCCCAATGACACGGATAGGCGGCCGAGCCCGTAAACCCTGCCCGACTGAAGGTGATGCCGTTGCGCCCCGAGCTCGCGAGGAGCTCGTGATAGGCAGCGGCATAGGCAACCGGGTAGCGGTTGTTCCCCGCATCGCCCCGCGACCCATCGGCGTAACGGAGGTCATCGCCCCAGGCATGGTCACCACCGTCGGTCTTGAATCCGTCGATGCCGAGCTCATCGACGAGGTAGCGGCGTTTGGCGAGCCACCAATCGCGCGCCTGGGCCGAGGTGAAATCGGGCATGAGCGCGCCCGCAAACCACCAGCCTCGGTTCCGGTAGGGACGCCCGTTCGCCTGGCGCACGGCGTAGCCGTGCGTCACCATCACCTTCTGGTCGTAGGCGGCCTGGCTGCCCGGCGTCGGTCGAGCCTTCTGTAGGGGAATCTGCCAGAGGAGAAGCTTGATTCCGCGGGAGTGGAGCTCGTCGACCATGCCCGGCGGATCCGGCCACGCGCCGTCGGAGGGAAAACCGAAATCGGTCAATCGATGTGGAGACCCATCGGTGTGGACGGGATACTGGGCGTCTCGAAAGGCGGCAAAAGTCGACTCGTCGCTCCATGCCTCGATGACGACGACGCCAACGGGGATCCGCTCCAGCCGGCTGCGCTCGACTTCGTCCATCACGCGCGCCTGCGTGTTCCACTCATTGCCGCTCATCCACGGATGGAAGATCCAGCTGGGAGGAAGCCTGGGACGGCCGGTGCGCTCCAGGAAGGCGGAGAGCACTTCGGACGGGGCACCCTCCCACAGCCAGAGGTTGAGGGTTGGGTCGGACTCGCTCGGATCGAGGGCCGCCTCGATCCAGAGGCGGTCCGCGTTGGTCTTGCCGACATCGAACCAGGTGCGGCGCGAGGTCTCGACGTGGAAGCCCCATGTCGTGCGACCCGTCACGATGGCAAAGGGCATCGGCAGATACGTGCGAGTGCCCTGGCCCTTGTATTGCTCGTATACGACCGCATCGAGCTGATGGCCGCGTTGGTCGAGGGCATTGAACCGCTCGCCAAATCCCACGACGTGCTCATCGGGTTCCAACCGAAGGGCGAAACGCACCCGCATTGGCCCTGCGTCGGCAACCAGCCAACCCACGCTGCCCGGGATCAGACGATCCCTCACAATCTCCCTGCCCCCTCGCGGGGGACGGTCGGCAAGAATCTCCCTCCCCCCTTGCGGGGGAGGGTCGGCAGGAACCTCCCTCCCCCCTTGTGGGGGAGGGTCGGGGTGGGGGGCCGGGTTGGGAAGTTGGACGAGCCGGCCGCGGTCGGTTTCCCAGCGAGCGGAGCGCACCGAGAACCAACGCGTCTGCTCCGATTCCGCTTTTCCCGGTGTAGTGAAGCGATAGCGCAATCGCGACCCAAAGGGGATCGGATCGATTCGGGCGATCCACGACCGCCGACTCCGTCCGCCGCGGCGGGGCGATTCCGCCAGGTGACCATCGGACCTCAGCTCGACATCTGTCGAGTGGGGTCGCGCCTTGACAACGGCGTGGCGTCCGTCCAGGTGCAGCTCGACCCGCAGCTCCGCGACATCATTGCCTGTTGTCGCGCGGACCTCGAATGGCTCGCCCTCGATCGGGATGGGAGGAACCCGCTGGTCCGGCTCGAGCCGGTAGGGATGGCCGAGCCCGAAGGGACGGTGCCGGATCATTCTCCGACGGGGACCGGAGGCTTGAGGGCACCCAGCTCGAGGGCTAGGGTCAGGAACATCGCGTGTGACCATAGCAGCGGCGTCGCCACCGGCCCCCATCGATCGATCCACGACTGCCGTGCGGCGGGCGCGAGGAGATGATCCGGGACTTGCTCGGGGAGGTCCCATTCCGGGCTCGCGTGCCGCACGATCCAGGCCAGCTGGGCATGCGCATCCTTTACTCGTCCAACTCTCGCGTAGTGCCACCCCAGCAATGCCGAGAGCAGTGGCCATTCACCGCCGCCATAGTAGGTGTCGTCGAGGTAGCGGTGAACCCCGCCATGCGCAAGCCGCGATTCGATGGCCGCGATGGTCGCGGTCATGATGGGATCGTCAGGTTGGAGCAGGCCGAAGGGAATCCCGCAGGCAACCAGGCTGGCGTCGACGGCATCGCCGCCCAACCACTTGACCAGACGGCCATCATGCCGGGCGTGGGCGAGGACGGTCTCACGGATCGCTTCGGCGGTCCGCCCGGCTTGCTCGCGGAGGTCGGCAGGAAGCTGCTCCCAGTCCAGCGCCTCGACCAGACCCGCGTAAAGCGCCCCGAGGGTCGACGTGTGTCGCTGCCCGACATGCTCCTCCCACCAGTCGTAGCTGGGCTCGTTCCAGAACTCGACCAGGTACCGAACCGAGAGGATGATCCCGAGCCGATAGGCGTCCACGTTGGCTTCCTTCGTGCGCCGGGCATGGGCCGCCAGCGCCCAGAGCCAGGTGCCATAGCCGTCGAGCTGGAAGTTCCACCATTCCTGGGCGACCTCGTCTCCGTCGACCGTATAGCGGGCGTGCAGGAATTCGTCCGGGCGAATCACCTGGCCGGCACGATGGCGATCGATCAGTGCATCGATCTTCGCCCCTCGCTCTTCGACGACCCCAGCGCACCATCGGAAGAACGCTTCGGCACTGGCGCCGTGGCCGGCCCGGCTCATCGCGTCGGCGATGAACGCCCCGTCGCGAAACCAGCTGTAGCGATAGACGGGGAAGTTCGGCGACGCCAGATAGGCGCCGGTCGTCGCCTGGTTCGCCCGAATCACCGCCACGCTGCGCCGGGCTAGCGCCGCCAGTGGGCTGGTGGCGTTCACCAGCCCAACCTCCACGGCGTTACAAGAGCGCGTCCACTTTCTGGGCCGCCTCGTCCAGCGCCTGCTTGACCGACTCCTGGCCTAGCTTCGCCTTCTCGAGCGACTTGGAGACGACGTCCTGCATCTTGGACTCCTGCTCGATGACAGGCGGGACGACGATGTTGTCGAGCGCCTTGAAGACGGCCGCCCGGTTCGCTGGCGGCGTCTGCGACAAGTAGGAGCTGAAGAGGGATTGATCTGCCACCGCGGGTAGCTCCCAGCTAGCGGCAAGCCGCGTCTTGACAGCGTCCGATGACGACGTCAGGAACCGCAGCCATTGGAAGGCTTCAGCCGGATGCGACGTCTTCGAGGACGCGACCACGGCATTTGCGAAGAAGTGGTGGGCTTTCGTGACCTTGCCCGGCTCCAGCTGGATGTCCCACTTGAAAGGGACCGATTTCATCGCGGCGAATTCCCAGATCCCGGCGTGCCAGATCGCGAGCTTGCCGGCTTTGAACAGTGCCTCGTCATTCTGACCGCCGAGCTGTGCGTCGGTCGGCATGACTTTCCCAACCTTCGATACGAGCCAGGTCGCGGCGTCGACGCCTGCCTGATCGTTGAAGGTGGAGTGCTTCTTGTCGGAACTGAAGAATTTGCCGCCGTTCTGGGCGAGGACCTTGTAGAACTCGAAGAATTGGATCGGCTGGAAATCGCCCCAGACGCCTTTCGACTTATCGGTCAGCTTCTGCGCCGCCGCCATCTCATCCGTCCAGGTCCAGTCGGTCGTGGGATAGCTGACACCCGCGGCATCAAAGAGGTCCTTGTTGTAGAAGAGCAGGACATCGGAGAACGATTCCGGCAGGCCGTACTGCTTGCCGTTCTGGTTGAAGACCCCGTAGGCCCGCGGGTAGTAGACCGATGCCTTGAAGCTGCTGTCACTGCTTGCCTGCCCCGACAGGTCGAGCAGCGAACCGGCGCTCGAATAGCTGACGAAGTTCTCGTAGTTCAGCTCGAACGTGTCCGGAGCGGTTCCCCCGGCGATCGCCGTCTGCAGCTTGGTGAAGTAGTCGTTGTACGAGGCGGTCTGAACGTCGATCGTGACATTCGAGTGTTGCGAGTGAAACGCCTGGATGATCGTGTTGAGGTCGGTCAGGTGATCGGGCGCCGCGGAGAACGTGAAGTAGGTCAGCTTGACCGGCCCTCCCGTGTTGGCGTTCGACGTGCCGCACGCGCTGAGCGCCAGCACCGCCATCATCAATCCGGCGACCGGGATAAATCGTCTCATCGTCGTGAACCTCCTCCCTTCATTTCGCGTCCGCGGGAAATCCCGCGACCCTCCCGTTGTTGCCCCCACCCCTCCTCGTCGTGAGCCATCGCGCGCGTTACCTCCTCAACCGGACACCACCACCCGTCAGCCCTTGATCCCCGAGAGGGCCACGCTGCGAATGACCTGCTTCTGGGCCGCGATGTAGACGGCCAGGATCGGAATCACGCTGATAGTCGCGCCGGCCATGACGAGGTTCCAGGCGGTGCTGTATCGCCCGTGCAGATTGGCCAGGCCAACCGGCAGGGTCATCAGGTTCTGCGAGCTGATAACCACGAGCGGCCACAGGAAGCTGTTCCAGCTCGCCATGAAGGCGAAAATGGCGAAGGTCGCCAGCGCCGGTTTCGACAGCGGCAGCACGATCCGCCGAAACACCGTCCAATGGCTGGCGCCGTCCATGAACGCCGCCTCCTCCAGCTCGTACGGGAGGCCGAGAAACGCCTGCCGAAGCAGGAACGTCCCGAACGCCGACGCGATCGTCGGCAGGATCAGACCGGGGTAACTGTTGACGAAGCCGAGGAAGCGCATCTCGACGAAGAGCGGGACGATCGTGGCCTGGAAGGGGATCATGAGCGTGGCCAGGTAAACGAGGAAGAGCGCGTCTCGGCCCCTGAACCGCAGGCGGGCAAAAGCGTACGCGGCCATGGCACTGGTCAGCACCTGCAGCGTGGTCGAGAACGCGGCGACGATCACGCTGTTGATCAGAAACTGCCCAACTGGGAAGGCGTCGATCACGGTCTTGTAGTTCTCGGGTGCGAACGGCGACGGAATGAGCTGTGGCGGGGTGGTAAAGAGCTGCTGGTCGACCTTCAGCGAGGTCGCGACCATCCACAGGAAGGGGAACAGCATGACGACGCTGCCCACCGCCAGGAGGACATAGAGGATGCCGTGGTGGAGTTGGAACTTACTCCCTCCCCCCTTGCGGGGGAGGGTCGGGGTGGGGGGTTCCTCTACCCAAGCGGCCGCCGGCGAATTCCCTCCGCCCTCGCGGGGGAGGGTCAGGGTGGGGGGTGCCTGAACGCTACGCATATGTCACCCACCGGCGTTGCAGCTGGAACTGAACGAGGGTGATGAGGAGGATGGCCGCGAAGAGTACCCAGCTCATGGCCGACGCGTAGCCGACCAACCCGAAACTGAACGCGTTCTGCACGATTTGCAGGACGACGACACTGCTCGCCCCTACAGGTCCGCCGCCGGTCATCACGTAGACCTGGTCGAAGATCTGGAAGCCGTTGATCAGGCTGATGACGACGACAAAGAAGCTGGCGGGGGAGAGGAGCGGCAACGTGATGTATCGGAACTTGGCCCAACGACCGGCTCCATCGACGGCGGCCGCTTCGTAGTAGTCCTCCGGAATCGCCTGCAGCCCCGCGAGCAGGATCATCATCACGAAGCCGAGGTCCTTCCATGCCGTCGCGAGGATGATGGAAGGCATCGCCCAGGCTGGATCCGTCCACCAACCAGGTCCGTGGATGCCGACGAGACCCAGTAGGTAGTTGACGATCCCGGAGTTCGGATTCAGCAGCCACCTCCACATGAAGGCGACCACCACCCAGCTCGTGACGACCGGAAGGAAGTAGACGGTTCGAAAGAAGGACAGCCCTCGAATGCGCTGGTTCAGGCCAAGGGCGATGAGAAGGCCGCCGATGAACACCAGCGGCAAGTAGCCGCCGATGAAAAAGAGCGTGTGCTGAATGGCGGCGTGGAAGTCGGGATCGTTGAGTAACAGGGCATAGTTCCCGAGGCCCTTCCAGCGCGGGGGTCGGAGCAAGTCCCACCGAAGGAGGCTGATAACGAGCGATGCCGCCATCGGGCCTAGCGTGAACAGCGCGAGCGGAAGCAGGCTCGGACCGAGGAACATCGCCGCCACCAGTCCGCGCCGCAGCCGCGACTGGCCGACCATCAGGCACCAGAAACGAGTGCCAGTCGAGGCGGCTCGCCGGCCGCTGGAAGACTGAACAGTTCCCGGAGAACGAGTGTGGCGGCGCCAATCGCCCAAGCGTCGTCGCCCCATCGCTGGATAACGATGTCGACGCTCGCTCCTACACCGGCGAAGGCGGTCTCACGCACCGCCCGCGTCATCGGCTCGAAGAACGCCGGTCCCAGGCGCGCGCCCTCGCCGCTCACGATGACGCGCTCCGGGTTCAGCAGCGTAACCAGATTGGAGAGTGCGAGGCCGAGCTGTCGGCCTCCCTCAGAGAGCAAGTCTGTGACACGCGGATCGTTTCCGGACGCCAGCGTGACGAGCTCCTGGCTCGACACCGGACGGCCGAGCGCAGCAGAGACCTGGGTCCGCAGCACGGGCTCGCTGACCAGCGCCTCGAGGCAGCCCTCGCGGCCGCACTGACAGGGTGGCCCGCCGGGCGCGACGATCGTGTGCCCGAATTCGCCGGCACCACCGAAAGCGCCGCGGTAGATCTCGCCGTTGAGCACGACCCCCAGGCCGACGCCGCGGCCGACTGTCACAGTGAGGAAGTGGCGAAGCCCGACTCCGGCCCCAAACCACTTCTCAGCGACGGCCAGGGTATTGACGTCGTTGTCCACCCACACGGGGATCTGCAGCCGGCGGCGGAGCGGCTCGCTGAGGGCCACATCACGCCAGTGAAGGATGTGGGAGTAGATACAGATCCCGGCGGCGGCATCGACGATGCCGGCCAGCCCAATTCCGATCCCGAGGACCATTTTTCGTTTGACACCCGACTTCGCAAGCGCATCGCGAACCGCCGTCTCGATGGCGGTCAGCGCCACCTGCGGATTGCCGACGAGTGAGGCGGTGGACTCGGCCGAGTGCACGACTTCGGCGGCCAAATTAGTGACGACGGTCGTCAACCCGTACTCCGTCAGCTTGATGCCGACGACATAGCCGGCCCGCTGATTTAGGCGGAGTAAGACGGGAGGCCGTCCGAGCTTCGAAGGGCCGACCGCGACCTCAGAAAGGATGCCGGTCCTGAGCAACCGGCCCGCGATGCCGGTGATGGTCGCCGGGCTGAGCTTGCTCTGCCGCGCCAACTCAGCCCGGGAGATGGGGCCACCCGTCTTGACCAGGTTCACGACCAGGTTGGTATTCAGGTCCCGCATCAGGTCCCGGTTGGCCTTCGGCATTACTTTATTCGCTGATTAAACATAATCGACGAGAAGATGTCAATAGCGGATCCTTGTGCTGGTAGCGTCGCGGCCAGCTACCTCAGGCGCACCGCACCGGAACCCTACGTTTGATGCTTGAGGGGTACCGGGCATCAGGGCGAAACTCAATGGCAATGAAAGAGATCAGCACTAAGCAAATTGCCGCCGTGCTTGCACGCCACCCCGGCGACCCCTCGGTCGAGCTACGGTTGCTCCTACTGTTTCAGTCCGACGCCGCTGATCGAGTCGAGGTCCAACCGAGAGCTATTAACGAGCCCCTGGCAACGGCAGCCTGAGCGGAACCCTGCGACGACCGGTCACTTAGGCGTTTGCACCAGGTCTTTGAGCTGGGCCGCTACGCGATCGGGCATGAGGTGTCGCTACCGAGTTGCTCATACCTCCGCAGCGCGACTTTGAAGTGTTGACCACAGCCGGTGGCTGTGCCATTCTTCGTGGCGAGGGGGTCCTGGGGGCGTGAAACTTCGCCGAGCTACGGCCGTTTGGGCTCTTTGCCTTGCCTTTGCCCTGGCTGGAGGCGCATGCGCAGACACCTCGAGTGGTCCGTCAGGTCCGGCGTCGTCACCTTTGGCCGTAGGAGGAGGATCTCTTTCGTCTACGACTGCAACCCCGGTCGTAACGCCAACGCCAACGCCGGCGCCAACACCCGCTCCGGTCCAGCCGGTTCAGCCCGTCCAGCCTCCTATCCAGGCGGCAAGCGTCAGCTTCGTAAATGCGCCACTGTTGGCTCGGCACGGCCAGGCGACCACCCTCATCGTGAAGACATCAGCGAATACGGGATGCTTGATCCGCGTCGAGTACAAGTCCGGGCCATCGCACGCTCAGGGCCTGGTAGCAAAGACGTCAGATGGTGCCGGGAACATTTCCTGGACCTGGATTGTCGGAAGCAACACGACGCTGGGTCAGTGGCCGATCTATGTGACGTGCGGCTCGGCCAGTGGGCAGACCTACATCACTGTTACCTAGAGGTTTGCACTACACGGTTGAGGCGGGCGCGTACGCGTTCGCCATGCGGCGTCGCACCGCGGTGCTCACCCCGCTCCGATCGTGGCGCCGCAGGCCTTGCAGAAACGCGCTCCCCCGGCACCGCCGCCGAGCAGCGCGGACACTCTCCGTCCGCGGCCACGATCGAAGCCGACACCGGCGTAAGGCCGCCTACGTAATCCCGCCCCGGAGCACGCACTCGAAGAGTCCGTAGACGTGTCCAGGCCGCCCGAGGCCTGGCCGGTCGGGGTCGGGCTCCTCGATGTTCGTCACGCCGTCGCTCACCATCAGCACGTGAGCTCCGTCAGACTCCTTGAGGTTCCGCTCCCAAACCCGCGACATCGCCGGATCATTGGCGATGACGTATCCAGCTCTCTGGCCCATGACCGTAAGCATGGAGCCTTCGGGTCTGTTGATCACTGTGACGCCCAGAGGTCGTGCCCGTTTTAGCCGATCGACCACGCCGGCGAAGGCTCGATTTGAAGGCGTGATCGTGATCACCGGGACGCTCCTGATCCCGGCGGGGAATACTGCGTCACCACGAACAACCACATCCGCGTCGTGTCTGAAGGTTGAGAGGGTATCGGGGGGCATCACCCCGATCTGGATCTGAGAGCCTTCTGACAGCAGATCCTGCGTAATTTTGATGCCGATCAGGTCGCCTCGCCTCGGAGGCGCCTCCATCTCAGGAGCTTTTCGAACGTGATACCGGCCGCGTCGTCCGCTCGGCAGGTCGAGATTGCCCCAGATGTCCGCGAGTCCGCCTCCCTCGAAATGCTTGACCACACCGGCGAGCGCGAGCGCCACCGGCCAGGACTCTCGACGGTCCAGTTCCCGAAAGCCGGCCTCGCGCATGCTGATGAAGCTCGGTGTCAGGAGCGACTCCGCCGGCCAGCCGTACCGCCTCGCCCGCAAGAAAAGGTCAGGGTGCCCCTCAGTCCCTTCCAGCTGCATGAGCAGTGTGCCGGGCGGAGGGCCGGGGCCTGATTCCATCAACGTGCCGGCGCGCTCATGCCCGGGGGTTAGTAAGAGCCCCGGCTGCGTGGAGCCGTGGCCCATCACGGTGGCGATGCCCTCCATCCGCTGGCTGCCGATCTTGAGGTCGACCAGCAGCGCGTCATCCGAGGTCCAATGCTGCCAGGGTGCCGCCTCCATGAAGCGCCGCGCCTGCTCGTAAAGCAGCGTCGCGTCTTCAGGAAAGAGCCGCTCCTCGGCGGGCTGCCGGCCGACAATCTGCGTGATGAAGTCGTCGAACACCCACTCGGCTCCTTCCTCGGGAGTGACTTCTTCGATCACGGTGTCGGGACGGAACCCGGCGTCGTCTTGGAGCGATTCCAGCACCGACTCCATGGCCGCGACCAGCCCGTTCGGAACCTGGATCCGGTCAGGAACCGCGCGTTGCATCCCTCGTGCCGGCTCCGTGGCCGCGCGCGACAGGGCCTCTCTGAGCGACTCCTCGACCGTCGAGCCTGCCTCCACGGCCCGGGTGCCTTCGTCGGTGAGGTCCAGCACCAACGTCGTGAACGTCGCCGTTTCGACCTCGCGCAGCCATACGGAGAGGTCCCGCTGCAAGATGAGCCACGTACGCTCCTTCATGCGCGTACCACCAGCACGTCGGGGATCGCCAGCAGTCCGGCGGGCAGCCTGGCTCCAGGATGTAATTTGCTCAAATCCCGACTGATCTCCAGCACGCGCTCACCAAGCTCGAGCGTCCCGACACGGTAGGTGTGCCAGCGGTCGCGACTCTTCGCCTCCATACTCGCCGCCATCGAGAATCTCCACATGCCGCCGCGCTGGATGGGGGCCGCCAGCCGGTGAAAGTCCTCCGAGGGGATCAGAAAGGTCGGGTCGGCCAGTCCCATCGACTTCGGGTCGAGGTAGGCCACGAAGTACCAGTAGAAGGGGCTGTTGACCAGCCGCTCGACCGCGATGTCGAAGAAGATGTTGATGGAGCGCACGTTTTTCGACATCTTGTGCAGACTCATCGCACTCTTGACCTGGCAGGCGAAGCCCATCCCATACTTGCCGCGGATGTGAATTTCGTAGTCGCGCGCCTCGTCATCCGACACCGGCTTGGCCAGCTCGATCTTGCCGCCGCTGCCCACCATCAGGAACTTCGCGAACTCGTATTCGGCGATCAGACCTTGCTGCACCGAGCTGATCCTCATGGTTGAGCCGTCCGGGCCCAGATGAGCTCCGGCATCTCGAGCAGCTGAGAGGCGTCGAGCGAGGCACGTAGCTTCCGAAGCTCGTCGATGACCTGCGTCACTTTCTTGCCCAACGCAAGCTGGCTGACGCGGTACGGCTCCCACTGATCATGCGAGCCTGGCTCCATGCTGGCCTGAAATGTGAACAGCCACTGGTCGCCCTTCTTCGTCGGGGTGGCGTGCTCGTGGAGAACCGCCGAGGGCACCAGAAAGGTTGGATCCTCGAACCGTATGGTGGCCGGATTGAAATAAGCCAGGAAATACCAGAACGCTGGATCGTTCACCAGGCGGCTGGCCCGGACCCCGAAGTGGACCCGCAGATAGAGGGCGTTGGCGCTCAATCGTGTCAGCGCCATCGCGCTCTTGACCTGCAGGGCCATTGCCGATCCGTAGCGACCATGCACATGAACCTCGAAGTCCCGGCGCTCCTCATCGGTCAGCGGGGCAGCCAGCTCGATCCGGCCGCCGCTGCCCATCATGACCAACTTGGCAAACTCATTCTGGGTTACGACGCCCTGCTGGACATCCGAGATCTTTGAGGCTCCACCCTGCGACCGTCCTTGATTCCCCATTTCAGGCCTCCTGGAGTAAGTTTCCCGAAGCGTACAGCCCAACCCGCCCAATTCGGACAGGGTAGGCGGTTGGCGCGCGACAGACAGCTGTCGCAACTGACCTAGACAATTCCTATCGTGAGAGGGCATAAGACCGGCGCGACTGATACGGCCGATACCGAGGATTTAGCGAATCATTACGAGTTTCTGATCTTGAACGGGCTTTCGGTCCCGGCCGACCTCGACCAAAGGATGCGGGAGGCTCATCGACGCGTCCATCTCCGGGGTCTCGATCCGCTTCGCAAAACCGGGTGATTGCCGTCGGTCACCCGGCCAGCTTAGGTACTTTGCGACACCTGCCCTAACCGCGGGCGCGCTTCCCCGATTCCAGCTACGATTCGGAGGTAACGTGGCGGTACCCGATTTTCAGTCCATAATGCTTCCGTTTTTGAAGGCCTTGGCCGACGGGCAGCAGCAGCGCACTCGGGAACTAATGCCTAAGCTTGCATCGCACTTCCACCTCTCAGACTCGGACCTCAAACAGCTTCTACCAAGTGGCACGCAACGTGTCTTTGAGAACCGCGTCTTTTGGGTAAGCAGCTACCTACGCCACGCGGCCTTGATCGAGAGCCCCCAGCGCGGCGTTGTTCGCATTACGGAAATTGGTCGAAAGATTTTGGCTAATCCACCCGATCGCATCACTGTCGGCTACCTAATGCAGCTTCCCAGCTTCCAACCATTCGGAAGCCAATCGGCGACTAATACCGGCTCAAGTTCCGCACAAGTACCGCCTGCCGTCCAAGGTTCAGATAAAACACCTGAGGAGGACCTCGAAGCAATTTGGCTTGCAATTCGCAACGCGCTCGGCCAGGATCTCCTCGGAAGGATCATGTCTTGCTCCCCCAGCTTCTTCGAACGCCTTGTCGTTGACCTGCTGGTCAAAATGGGTTACGGCGGATCCGTCATCGATGCGGGCCAGAGCGTAGGCATGACGGGCGACGGTGGAATCGACGGAATCATTAAGGAGGACAAGCTCGGTCTTGATGTTGTGTACATTCAAGCAAAGCGCTGGGAGGGACAGGTCGGTCGGCCAGTCGTTCAGGCTTTCGCTGGGAGCCTAGATGGATTCCGAGCTCGGAAAGGGGTACTGATTACGACCTCGGGGTTTTCGGCTGATGCCCGAACGTACGCGAGCCAGATCGAGAAGAGGATCGTGCTCATCGATGGGACAACTCTGGTCCGGCTAATGATGGAGCACGGCGTGGGGGTCACTACGGCCAAGACTTACGACCTGCAAAAGCCTGATCTTGATTATTTCGACGAGGAGGCTTTATCCGGTTAGCGGGTCCAACTGGACGCTGGTTTTGGCACCCGCAGTTGGATTGCTAAGGCGTGTATTTCGCATCGACCCAGCCTCTGACTGTAGCCGCGACGTGAAATTATCGAAGACCAAAGTACTGCGACATACAGCTGTCGCAAGCCCGCCGTAGAGTGACCCTTGGAGTAGAAGGGCAAGATGCAGTTTCTGGAGGGCCGGCTGATCGTCAGCCCGTCCGATTTGACGGGCTTTCTCGAGTGCGAGCACCTTACGCAACAGGAGCTGGCTGCCGCCCGGGGCGATATCGCACGGCCGGAGCGTGACGACCCGATGCTTGACATGCTCAGCCGCCGGGGCCTGGAGCACGAGGGGCGCTATCTGGCCGGGTTCAGGCCGATGGGCCTGAAAATCGTTGAGTTCCCGTTTCCCGATGGCACCATCGCCAATCTGGAGAAGGCACACGGCGAGACGGTCGCGGCCATGGAGGCCGGCGCCGATATCATCTATCAGGGAACTTTCTTCGACGGGCGCTGGCGCTGCCATCCCGACTTCCTGATCAGGGTTGACCGCCCAAGCAGGCTCGGCGAATACAGCTACGAGGTCGCCGACGCCAAGTTAGCTCGGAAGGCCAAGGCGGCGGCGGTCCTTCAGTGCTGCGTTTATTCCGAGCAGCTGACCGCCATCCAGGGCGTCGACCCAGAGTACCTCACCCTGATCCTCGGCGACAACACTGAGGAGGAGTTCCGCTTCAAGGACTACGGCGCGTACTACCGAAGCGTCAAGCGCCGCTTCGAAAGCGTCGTCTTTCTCTCCCCCTCTGGGGGAGGGCAGGGTGGGGGCGTCCAGACGTACCCCGATCCCGTCGACCACTGCCGGATCTGCCGGTGGATCGACGTCTGCGAGCTGCGCCGGAGGCAGGATGATCACCTCTGCCTCGTGGCCGGGATGCGCCGCGACCAGACCCGCCGCCTGCAGTTGGCCGGCATCTCGACGATGGCCGCCCTGGCTACGACCTCAGCGGACCCGGTTCAAGGCATTAATAAGGATGCATTCGCCCGGCTCCGCCAGCAGGCGAAGCTGCAAATTCAGCGAAAGGATGCTGGCGAACTGACTTACGAGGTCCTGGCTCCCCTTGGCGAGCACCTCGGATTTCAGGCGCTGCCGGAGCCGACGCCGGCCGACCTGTTCTTCGACATGGAGGGCGATCCGTTCGTCGGCGACGACGGCCTGGAGTACCTCTTCGGCATCACCGAGATAGTGGAGGGGAGGCCCAAGCATCATGCATTCTGGGCGCACGACACCCAGGCGGAGAAGCGTGCCTTCGAGCAGGTCATGGACTTCCTCATCAAACGCGTCAACCGCCATCCAGACCTCCACATCTATCACTACGCCGCTTACGAGCCCAACGCCCTCAAGTGGCTGGCGAGCACCTACGCGACGCGCGAGCAGGAGGTCGACCGATTGCTGCGCGGGCGCGTCCTGGTCGACCTCTTCCGGGTAGTCCGGCAGTCCGTCCAGGTCGGGACCGAGTCTTATTCCCTCAAGGAGCTGGAATCGCTCTACCGCGGCAAACGTACGACGCAGATCGTGGATGCCGCGGCCAGCATCGTAGCCTACGAGGATTGGCTCGACTCGCGCGACCAGCAGAAGCTCGACGAGATCCTCGCCTACAATGCCGACGATTGCCTCTCTACGGCGCAACTGCGCGACTGGTTGGAGGCCCGGCGATTGGAAGCGATCGCGAGGCACGGCGAGATCCCGCGGCCTGGTCCCGACAAGGCAGAAGCGAGCGAGAATCTCCGCGATATTGATCAGCGCACGGCCGTTGTCCTCGACAATCTGCTGGCCGGCGTGCCCAATGACGAAGAAAAGCGGTCACCAGAACAGCAAGCGTGTTACCTACTGGGTCACAGCCTGAACTGGCACCGGCGCGAATCGAAATCTGAATGGTGGCTGTACTTTGAGCGATGCAAGATGACCGATGAGCAGCTCATGGCGGATGCCGAGTCGATCGGGGGACTGGAGTTCCACGGCGAGGTCCGGCAGGAGAAGCAGTCCAACATCTTCCGCTATTACTTCGACCCGACCCAGGAGTACAAGCTTGGCGTCGACGACGAGCCGCACGACCCGCGGCGCGAGTCCGGCACGGGAACGATTGTCGCTTTGGACGGTCTTGCCGGATGGCTCGAGCTGCGCAGGAGTATCCGTTCGGAGGTGCCACACCCGACATCGTTGATCCCGGCCAGCCCGTTCTCAACCAACGACCAGCGAGATGCGCTCCTCCGCTTAGGTCAGTACGTGGTGGACCAGGGCTTCAATGGCCCGGGTCAGTTTCGAGCCGCGCGCGATCTCGTGGGCCTGGAGCCGCCGCGCATCGTGGGCGTGATTGAAGGAGCGCCGCTCGTACAGGCGGGCGAACGGGCGAGAGATGTCGCGGTGTTGCTGGCGCCTCACCTCGATGGTACGTACCTTGCTATCCAGGGCCCACCCGGCTCTGGTAAGACGACCATAGGTGCCGAGATCATCCTCGAGCTGGTCAAGGGCGGCTATCGGATCGGGATAACTGCCAACAGCCACAAGGTCATCGGCAACCTGCTCGACAAGTTGATGGGGGAGGCGAGGCTCCGCGGCGAGGTCGTCCGGGCGATGCAGAAGGCCGACGAACGTGACCGGTGCGACTCGCCTGAAGTCCAGCGCGCCGGCAGCGCCTCGAGCGTCGAGATGGCACTGAACGACGGCGAGGTCGATATTGTCGCGGGGACCTCCTGGCTATTCGCTCGGCCGACCTTTCCCGCGAAGCTGGATTACCTCGTCGTGGACGAAGCGGGCCAGATGGCGCTGGCGAATGTTCTAGCGATGGCCGGTGTGACGCGCAACTTCATCTTTCTGGGGGACCCGAATCAGCTCAGCCAGCCCACTCATGGGATTCACCCGCCGGGAGTCAACCTTTCGGTGCTGGACCACGTGATCCAGGATGAACCCACAATGCCGACGGACTATGGCCTCTTCCTCGAGACGTCCTACCGACTGCATCCCTCCGTTTGCGACTTCATCTCGGAGGCCTTCTACGACGGCAAGCTCAAACCCCACGAGTCAACGAAGCGCCAGGACCTCGCCACCACCAATGGCAGTGGCGGGGTCGGTCTCCGCTATATCCCCGTTGAACATGCCGGCAACCGAACGCTATCGCCCGAAGAGGCCGACCGAGTCGACGACACATTCCGGGCTCTCTTGGGCCTGCCCTGGACCGACCGCGAGGGCAAGCCACGACCAATCGGGATTGATGACATCCTCGTGGTCGCACCCTACAACGCCCAGGTTCGACGTCTGACGGAAATACTGCCGGCCAAAGCCAGAGTCGGCACCGTCGACAAGTTCCAGGGCCAGGAGGCGCCGGTCGTTATCTACTCGATGGCGACCTCGTCTGTCGATGACGCACCGCGTGGCATGGACTTCCTCTTTAGCTTGAACCGGCTGAACGTGGCCGCTTCAAGGGCGCAGGGGCTGGTCCTCCTCGTTTGTAGCCCTGAGCTCTTGAAAGCCCGATGCCGGACCCCCGACCAAATGCGACTGGCGAGCGCCTTGTGCCGCCTCGTTGAGGCTGCTGGAAGCACCTTCAGCACTGTCAGTGAACTAGCTACACTAGCGAATGAACGGACGGCAGAGGGGGCCTCACATAGCTCGACTTGATGATCTACTCGTGTGCAAGAGTCCGCGGCATCGTGCCCGCGGCACTGCGTACTGTGGTGGATGTCGCTGGTACGGCAAGGCTGCCCGGGTGCGATACCTTGTGGGCGGAGGGGCGGGGATGGCGCGCTGGTAGGGGTGCACCCACTCCGCTGGGGCGCCGGCAAGGCCAGCGTCAGGTTCTGAGCTAGTGAGGAGAGACGAGGGTGGACGCGATAAAGGTCGAGTTTGAGTCGACCGGGGACCATTAGTCCGTGATCCACGGCGAGTCGGTCGACCTGGAACGCATGCTCAAACTGCGAGTGGTCGTCGGCCGCATCGGCGAGATGGACCGCGCCCAGTGGTGGAATACGCAGGGCCAGCTTGGCCCGCTTGGGGCGGCTGCCCTTAAGCGCGGGCTTCCGCGCACGCACTATTTCGCGCAGGCACGATCGGTTTTCGCTGTGGCAGATCAGCGCTGTGCTGAAGTGTTCGATCCCCCCGGGTCGGTCACTTTGTGGCGGTTACCCTCGTTCATAGAAGAAGCCTTCGAAGCACGTTGGGAGCACTGGCTTGATGCCGCGAGCGATTGGTCAGCATTTTTCGGTAGGGTTGCCGCCCTTGATGGATCCGACCTCGTTGGAGCGTTACAAGCCATCGACCTCATCGATGCCAACGATGTCAGAGCCTACGCGAGTCTAAAGCCTTCAGCTGAGGGCAGGGCCGCGGCAATCCCAACGGCTTTCAGTGGCACTGATGCCGAGGTGACCCTACTTGCTCTTGGGTTTGCCCTCGGCCGCAAAGGTAACCCATGTGTGCCATACGCCAAGGTTGTGGAATGATGAGCACGTCGTTGCGGAAAGCCCAAGTTTCTTCCTTCACGCTGATTAAGGGCACGATGATCCCGGAAACGTATGCTGTCTTCGCGGCGTGGGACGTCAACAGGTCTAAGCGCGAGAATCTGGATCGCCTGCGGCGCGACAATTTCATCGGCGTCCGTAGCGCTGCATGGCTGCGCGACCTTGCTAAGGTCTTCAGTCGTCGGTTTGAGCCGGCCGGACGGGATCGGGCACTCGTGATTCTTGCCCAGACCGGCTGTCCGCTAGACGAATGGAAGCCGATCATGCTGTGGCATATCACGCGCGATGAATTTCTGCTGCGTGACTTTCTGATTAATTGGCTGTATTCACGGTTTGAAGCTGGCGGGCTTAGGCTGAAACCCGAGGAGCTCCATGATTTCCTGGGGGATCTTCATCGTCGGGGTGGTGAGACCAAACACGAATGGTCAGAGGTCACAAAGCGGCGGGTCGCTGCGGGTCTGCTCAAGGCTGCGGCTGACTTTGGTCTTCTGAGAGGTTCCACCACCAAGGAGTTTGGGAGCTACCATATGCCCGAACGCAGCTTCCTTTACGTTCTCTATGCGATTCGCGACGAACTCGTGAGTCCAGCCAGGGTGATCTCGTCGCCTGATTGGCGCATGTTCCTCATGAGTCCAACCGATGTCGAGCGTGAAGTGCTGCGTCTCCATCAGTACAAGAAGCTCCAATACGAGGAGGCTGGCACACTCATCCAGCTGACGTTGCCTCACCAAAGCGCCCTAGAGTACGCAAAGGCGGTTTGACAGTGAGCCTCCTCGACCCGATGCCACGACGTATATCCGACGACCTCGAGCCTATCCTTGCGCTTCCAGATCCGCGGACGAAACTGAGCGCGTATCACGACATGCCTTACGGCATCTTTAGATACGACCCGGCTGAAGAGTTCACCCTCAGAACGCAGGTCGGACTACTTCAGACACGGCTTGAGCAGCGAGGCAAACGGGTGACCCGGATCTCGCTCGCCGAGTGCCTGGATGTCGCCATGCGATCCGAGAAACCCCTCGAAGAGTGGTTTGCAACCGAACGTGAGATGGGCACCGAAACGGTGGTCGAGACGGTGCACGCCATTCTTTCCGAGTACAAGCCGCTGGTCGACCTAGTCGCAGAAAGAATGCCGGCGAATCCCGACCCCCTGCATGACGTCGTATTTATCCTGCGAACCGGAGCTCTGTTTCCTGTCTATCGGACCTTCTCGCTGCTCGAGCAGCTAAAGGGTCGGGTGCACGTCCCGACGGTGCTTTTCTATCCCGGCGAACTCGATGGGGCATCAGGATTGCGTTTCATGGGCGTGCTTGAAGCAGAGCACAACTATCGCCCGAAGATCTTGTGATGGGAGTTTAGCTCGATGACTGACCTGCGCCTGATAAAGAACCTGTTCGCCGGCGATATCAATCGCACGATCGAAGAGGTCATCAAAGTCGATCAGAGGGACGAAGACATCCTCGTTGAGGAGATGGCCGAGTACGTCGTAACCGATTCGATTCGCTCGCGCTACATCGCGATCTTCGACAAATACTCGACGACCCCAAACCATCCGCACGAAGGCATAGGGATCTGGGTATCGGGGTTCTATGGTTCGGGCAAGTCGAGCTTCGCAAAGATGCTCGGGCTGTCGATACAGAATCGGAGCCTTGCGGGAATCCCGGCCTCGGCGCGGTTCGCAAGCCGGGCAGGTGATCCGAAGGTCACCGTCCTGCTCAAGACAATCGTCGAGAAGATCCCAACCCATGCTGTGATCTTCGATGTCTCAACCGACCGCGGGATCCGGAGTGGGAACCAGACCCTGACCGAAATCACATACGGCCTCCTCCTCCAAAGCCTTGGCTACGCAAAAGATTTGGACCTATCAGAGCTTGAGATCGATCTCGAGGAGCGAAACCAACTCCTTGCATTCGAGGAAGAGTACCGGCGAACCTTCGGAAAGGACTGGTCAGCGGAAAAGGGAAAGGTCGCATTTGCACTCAGCGAAGCTGGTCAGGTCATGCATAACCTATACCCCGCTACTTATCCAACTGCCGATTCCTGGTGGAGTGCTGCCAAAGGGCGCAGCGACATAACACCCGGAAAGCTCGCCAGGCGGGCCGACGAACTGATGAAGCGCCGCCGGCCCGGACAGGCCCTCATGTTCGTCATCGACGAGGTCGGTCAGTTCGTCGCCCGTGACGTCCAGAAGATGTTGGATCTCCAGGCCATCGTGCAGAACCTCGGAGTCGTGGGTCGTGGCCGGTTCTGGCTAGTCGTCACCTCGCAGGAGCGACTCGGCGAGCTAGTCAGCGGGCTCGACGACAAGAGGGTCGAACACGCAAGGCTGATGGACAGGTTTCCCTCCGAGCTGCAAGTACACCTCGAGCCTTCCGACATCTCCGAGGTCACCAGCCGCCGCGTGCTCGCCAAGAACGCGGCCGCCCAGAGTGCGCTCGGGGCACTCTTCGACGAATACCGGGCGCGAATCACCGACCATAGCCGATTGACTGCGGATATAAGGCTTCCTGAACTGACGCGCGATTCATTCATTGAGCTCTACCCACTTCTGCCCTACCAGATCGATCTGATCATCGGCGTCGTCTCCGGGCTCCGTACGCAGGGAGGCACCAGCCCTCACGTTGGTGGTGCCAACCGAACGATCATCAAACTCGCCCAGCAGCTCCTCATCAACCCGCAGGTCGCCCTTGGCGACCAGCCAGTTGGATCGCTGGCTCGCCTAGACCAGGTTTACGATCTGCTCGAGGGCAACATAGCGTCGGAGGTGCGGGCAAAGATCGCCTCCATCCCTTCACAACTTCAAAGCCGGCACCCGCTCGCGCAACCCGTGGCCAAGGCTATCTGCTTGCTGCAGTACGTGAAGAGTGTGCATAGGACAGCCGAGAACATAGCCGCAGCGCTTCTTCCAAACGTATCCTCTGATTCCCAGGTCTCGTCCGTGAAGGACGCTATCCGACAGCTTGAAGCCGCACACCTCGTTAGGAGCGGTGATGACGGCTATCGAATCCCGACGCCAGCTGAGGATGATTGGGAGCGGATTCGCAATGGTGTAAGCCCAAAGCCGGGCGATGCCCACCGAATCTATCAAGAAGTTACTCAGTCACTGTGGCAACCACAGCCCTCCCATCTTCTCCTTGGGGTTAAGCAGTTCAAGGCTGGACTGACGATGGAAGGTCGCACCGTGATCGATGGCGACATCACATTCCAGGTGCACTTGGCAGATAACGCGACGCAGCTCGATAGCCTGGCGACCGAGCTTCGCGGGCGCAGCCGGACCGAGCGCAGCGACATTTTCTGGGCGCTTGCGCTCACCGACGATATCGATGCTGAGGTTGTCGAGCTGTATCGCTCGCGCACGGTGATCGCGATCAAAGAGCGCGAAGCGAGGACGGCCTCCGAGTCAGCCCTCGTGAGCGAGGAAAGACGGCGTCGTGACGAACATTTAAGTGAACTGCGCAAACGGCTAACAGCGGCATGTCTATCAGGAGGCGTCTTCTTTCGCGGCAACGACCGCAGCCCCGCCGGCGATGCAGCCGACGTCGTGAAGGCCGCAACAGCGATCCTTGCACAGGTCACACCCGAGATATTCGATCGATTCAAGGAAGCCGCGGCTCGGACGAGCGACGCGAAGAAGGCGACCGAAGCTCTCTTGGTGGCAGAAAATCTCCAGGGTCTTCCGGCTTTGTTCAACACCCTGGGGCTCGTCCGGTCCGAGAAAGGCAAGACGATCTTCGACACAACAAAGGGGCCGCTCAAAGAAGTCCTTGCACGTATCGAAGAAAGGTCTAACTATGGCGAGACCGCGAGCGGTCGTCTCTTGACAGATGCATTCGAGAAGGAACCGTTTGGCTGGGACTTCGAGGTCGTTCGCTTATTTGCGCTCAGTCTCCTTCGGGCAGGATCGATCGAGGCGACAAGCAAGGGCCAAACCTTCGATTCGGCCACCGGAAGCGAAGCCGTCGAAGCGTTCTCAAACAACTCCGTATTCAAACAGACGTCATTCAGGCCGAAGAAAGGCCCGGACTTTGCTGAGCTTGTGAAGGCCGGTGCTGCCTTTGCCGACACCTTTGGAAGCGAAGTGCGCGAGCTCACGCAGGGGAGCATCGTCGCCCAGCTCAGGGATGAGGTCCGCAAGGCAAATGAGCGCGTTTCGGACGCCCTGGTGGACCTCAACTCCAATCGCCTGCCGGGAGCCCCGGCCCTTGAAGCAGGTCTCGAACCTATGAAAGCCATCCTTCGAGGCTCAGAAGAGGCAGCATTGGCGACCTTCAACGCGTCGCACCGATCGATCAAAGACGCCGTCAAGAGAGCTTCCGAACTTAAGGAAGTCCTCAATCCCGTTCGGCTTGCCGAAGTCGAACGCGCTCGTAAAGCTCTGGGAGTGGCTTGGCCGTTCCTCGTGACCGAGGCGGACGTCGCGAATGAGTTGCGCGACGCCGCGACAGAGCTCCAGGACATTCTGGAGCGCGAAACCTTCTTCAGGGACTTCTCCAAGATCGACCAAAACGCCGCGACAATCGAGACCGAGTATCAAAAGCGCCAAGCTGTTGCAGTCGCAGCTCGCGTCGCCGCGTACGAGAAGGCACTCGAGGATCTGCACACTACGCCTGGATGGATCAACCTCACCCCGGAAGATCAGAAGGCCATCGCGCTGCCCTTGGAGATAGGTCGGGCAAAGGGCGAGCTATCAGTTTCTATCCTCCAAGTAAGGTCGGACGCCGAGCTGTGCCCCATTCGTCTGCAGAAAGCGATCGCCACCGTTCGCCGGATCATTGATGGCGACCGCCTGGCCACCATTGACCTTCGTCCTTACTTCGCAGACGGAATCGAAACGGAGGAGCAGCTCACCGCGGCACTTACCGGAATCCGCGAAGAGTGTGCTCGGTTGATCGGCGTCGGCAAAAAGGTTGTGATCGGCTAAGGCCTCTCGATGGACCGCGCCACACGGAACGCTATCGAACGAGCAACGCAACAGGCTCGTCAGTTGCTCGAACAGGACTTCGCCTCGCAGCTCGAAGGCACCTATGACATCCTCAGGACCGGGTCGAAGCCCGACAACGGCGGGGCGGACCTGAAGGGTAGAGACGCATCCCGGTATTCCGCGATCGTCGCCGCGATCGAACGCAAGCACGCAGGTGGCATGAGCCCGGAACAAGCAGTCGCGGACTACCTCCGTGACGCAGCGTTCACGGCGCTCAACCGCTTCGTTGCGTTGAAGATGCTCGAAGACCGCGGTCTTGTTCAGCAATGCATCAGCAAAGGTGAGGAATCGAGCGGCTACTCGGAATTCGTCGGTATGGCGCCTGGGATTCCCCTCCTGCCTAACGGCAGCGGGTATCGCCTCTATCTTGAGAGCCTCTTCGACGAGCTGTCCACGGAAGTGAAAGTGCTCTTCGACCGCCGCGACCCGGCGTCGGCCCTCTGGCCGCATCGAGCAGTGCTTGAGCAACTCCTGGCGCTACTCAACGTCGCCGAACTCGCTTCTGTGTGGGGGGCGGACGAGACAATCGGCTGGGTTTACCAATATTTCAACGGTGCCGAAGAGCGCAAGAAGATGCGGGATGAAAGCCAAGCTCCGCGCAATAGCCGTGAGCTCGCGATTCGAAACCAGTTCTTTACGCCTCGGTATGTCGTCCAGTTCCTCGTGGACAACACGCTTGGCCGAACTTGGCTTGAGATGTACGGTGAGACGACTCAACTCGCCAAGCTTTGCGAATTCCTCGTGCGCCCTGTCGACGAACCAATTAGCAGACGGCGACGCAAGGATCCCCGTGATCTTCGGATCCTTGATCCTGCCTGTGGCTCAGGCCATTTCCTCCTCTATGCATTCGATCTTCTACTGACGATCTACGAGGAAGCTTGGGCCTTGAAAGACAGAGGCATAGTGAGCGAGTTAACGGGGCGATCGCTCTGCGACGACTACCCAGACCTGGCTGGACTGAAACAGGCGGTGCCAAGGCTTATCGTCGCGCACAACCTGTATGGGGTGGACATCGATCCGAGGTGTACACAAATTGCCGCACTTGCCCTTTGGCTTCGTGCTCAACGTGCTTATAAGGAGTTGGGCGTCCGACCAGTCGCGCGTCCGCGGATTCAGCGTACCCACATCGTCATTGCCGAGCCGATGCCGGAGAGTGCCGATCTTGCGGCTGCGTTTGAAGCCGACCTCAAGCGACCGTTTCAACGGACATTGTTCGAGCGAATGATCCACGAGATGCGCCTAGCTGGCGAGCTTGGCACCCTGCTCCAGATCGAACTGTCTCTCGCCGAAGACGTGCGACGCGCACATCGTCAGTTTCTAGAGGAGCCCACGCTCTTTCCGGAGCTTGAGCCGAAGGTACAGGGGAAGATCGACCTGTCCGGGGTTACCGATGAGAAGGTCTTCCAAGAAGCTGAGGGCACCATCCTTGAGGCGCTTCGTCGCTTCGCTGAGTCGGCCGGCGGAGCGGACGCTCGCCGGCGCCTTTTTGCCGGTGACGCGGCCCAGGGTGTCGCATTGATCGACCTACTGAGGACGCGTTTCGATGTGGTCTTGATGAATCCACCCTTCGGAGCGCCGAGCCTAGCGGCGAAGAAGGAGTTCGAAAAAGCCTACCCGCGAACCAAGAACGACATTTACGCGGCCTTCGTCGAGCGGGGCATCCAGCTACTTCATCCCGGTTGCTTCCTGGGCGCGATCACGTCGCGCACGGGCTTCTTCCTCTCGAGCTTCCAGAAATGGCGCGAAGAGATCCTACTCAAGCAGGCCCCTCCGATTGTTTTCGCGGACCTTGGCTATGGCGTGATGGATTCGGCGATGGTCGAAGCCGCCGCCTATTGCCTTGAGAAGCATTGGTCGACCGCTGCGTGAAAACTGTCTTCATTCGCGCTCTTGAAGCGGACGACAAGGAGTCGGCGTTGCGGGACGGTATTCATAATTTGGTTCTCTCGCGGGTCCATAGTCGTTTCGAGGTCGCGCCCAGCACATTCACGACTATACCTCGCTCGCCGTTCGCGTATTGGATCAGCGACGCAGTCCGACACCTCTTCGTTATGAACCAAACCCTGGAGGGCGCCGGACGAGAGGCATGCAGCGGCGCCACGACCAACGACGATCATCGGTTTTTGAGACTTTGGTTTGAAATGAGCCCTGGGCTGGTGGCACGGGAACGGGAACAAACCGACTCAAAGCCGTGGGTAATCCTGGCTAAGGGCGGACAGCACGCGCGCTATTACTCAGATCAGTATTTGCTCATCAATTGGGCATCAGATGGCCAGTCCGTTAAGGCTCATATCGCGGATTACAGAGGCAGCCGCGGCTGGGGCTACCAATGGAGTGCAGCTCTCAATGGATACCGTAACTACTTCAGGCCGGGGCTAACGTGGTCAAGACGTAGCCAACGCGGCCTCTCTTTACGCGCGATGTCGGCCGGAGGTCTTTTCGGCGATAAGGGACCTTCTGTCTTTGTTCCACACGACTCTCCTGAGTACTTGCTTTGCCTGTTGGCGATCACGAATAGCGAGATATTCCGTAGTCTCGTTGCGGCTCAGATGGCTTTCGGGTCGTACGAAGTAGGCGTTTTGGAGAGAACTCCTCTCCCCAAACTTGATACCGCCGACGAGATGGCCCTTGCCACTCTGGCTCGACGGGCTTGGTCTCTGAGCCGCACTCTCGACTCTCGGCACGAAACATCTCATTCGTTCCAGTTGCCTGCGCTCCTTCAGGCCAATGCGGAAACATTGGTCTCACGAGGAGCGATCTGGAGCCAGGACGTCCGGAGACTCGAGGCAGAACTGGAGGCCATTCAGGCGGAAATCGACGAGCGCTGCTTCGCTCTGTACGCCATCGGTGAAGAGGACCGCTCTGCGAGCATCGCTGGGTACGGTGTTAGGGATGGCGGCTCCGAGCTGGCGGAGGCCGACGCGAACCAGGACGCCGACGACGAAGGCGGCATTGAAGGCGAGGCTGGCGCTGAAATGGTTGCGCTCGCCGCCGAATTAGTTTCGTGGACAGTCGGAGTGGCGTTCGGCCGCTTCGACATCCGCCTGGCGACGGGCAACCGGCCGCTGCCCGTGGAGCCCGAACCCTTTGATCCGCTGCCCGTCTGCTCGCCTGGAATGCTCGCCGGTGACGATGGTTTGTCGCTCGTGCGTCCACCCGCCGGTTATCCACTCTCATTCGCGCACGACGGAATCCTGGTCGATGACCCTGGTCATCCGCGCGACCTCACGGCTGCCGTCCGAGCCGTTTTTGAGACGAGCTTCGGCTCCCAGGCCGACGCCGTCTGGCAGGAGGCGGCAGCTTTGCTTGATCCCCGGAACCACGACCTTCGGCGCTGGCTCGCCGCGGCATTCTTCGAGCATCACCTTCGCCGCTACTCAAAGAGCCGTCGCAAGGCCCCCATCGTCTGGCAACTGGGCATTGCTTCGGGTCGGTACAGCATCTGGTGCTACGCCCACCGGATGACCCGAGACAGCCTCTTGGCCATCCATAACGATATTGTCGGGCCGAAACTTGCCACTGAGGAGCGACGACTTTCCAGCTTGGTAGCCCAGGCAGGTCAGACTCCCTCCGCCCGCGAGCGCGCAGAGATCGCGACTCAGCAGGCGTTCATCGACGAGCTCCGAACCTTGCTCGATGAGCTCCGCAGCGTCGCCCCGCTTTGGAACCCGGACCTGGACGACGGGATCGTGCTGGTCATGGCTCCTTTGTGGCGCCTGGTCCCTACCCATAAGGCCTGGCAGAAGGAGCTCCGCACCAAGTGGGACGAGCTCGTAACCGGCAAATACGACTGGGCCCATGTTGCGATGTACCTCTGGCCCGAACGCGTCGT